>ENA-ORCS01000191-ORCS01000191.1-marine-metagenome-genome-assembly--contig:-NODE-191-length-61299-cov-36.814495_pt1 | contig 61299 bp, 58 predicted proteins | sample MGYA00237781_ERZ508513 | MGnify/ENA primary metagenome ERZ508513 (study PRJEB26184, sample SAMN06268793) | marine metagenome | isolation source: Eden Landing Ponds, San Francisco, CA, USA | place...
GGAGCTTCCGTGGTGGACGGAGCTTCCGTGGTGGACGGAGCTTCCGTGGTGGACGGAGCTTCCGTCGTCGAGGTCATGGTGGCCTCGACGACCGTACCGTCTGCGCTGACGGGACTGTCAGCGAAGTTGCCGCCCTGGAGGGTGGCCGTGAACGTGTCGTTCATGCTACGCTCGCTGAAGTCGAAGTCCGTCATGAAGGTGCCATCAGCGGTGACCGTGACGGTCTCGCTCATGACGAAGCGCGGACTCGTGTCACCAGAGGAGCGGACGCGGAGCGTCAGCTCGCTACCGGGCGCGATGTTAGTCGTGCCGGAGATGGTCTGGTTGGACGCGGCCTCGACGGAGATTTCGTCGTCGTCGTTGAGGTCGAAGCTAGCGTCACGCTCGACGATCTCGATCTCGTCGGAGACGTGCTGGTAGTCCTCGCTATCCTCACTGTCGAGGAGACGAGAGTCGTCAACCGTGAAGGTGACGTTGTAGACGTCTTCCGGCGCGATCGAACGGGAGCCGGACTCAGTCTCGAAGCTGTCCGAGTCGGTGGCTACGTAGTACGTGTCACCGGACTGGAAGACAGCATCAATACTGAGTTCCGAGGTGTTGATGATCTTCGGTTCGCGATTGGCGACCGTGGAGCCCTCAGTCTGGTTGATGGTGAGGTTCACACCATCGCCGAGCAGTTTGCCGAAGGCCTCAGTGGTGGTGTCGTCGCTGTCGCTCTCGTTGTTGAGGAGTCCGGTAAGACCGGAAGCCTCGAACGCGTGGACGACGGTGTCACCCTTACTGTCGTACATTGCCACCTTGTCGCTCTCGGTGAGCGTGTTGTTGTTGACTGCAGCCGTGATGTCGTCAACGTCTTCGAAGTTACTGACCGTGGTGTCGGAAGCCGTCCACAGGTTCACACCTATGGTCTCGCGCGGCTCGATGACAGCAACGGAGACGTCGTTCGGGCTGTCGGCCGTGTTGTTAACCTCGCTGTCGGTGCTGACTGCGAGGTCGTAGTCGCCCGATTCGAGGATGCTAATGTCAGTGGCCGACTGACCATTACCGGTCAGGGAGACGGTGTCCTCGTCGTTTGCCGGGGAGACGACGTTCCCATTCGTGCCAGCGTTATAGCTGTTGAACAGCACGCTGACCTGACCGTCGTCGTTGCCGTCAGTGAAGCTAACGTTGGCCTCGTAGCCAATCGTCTCTTCGTCACCGATGACGAGCGTACCGGACTGCGCGGCTTCGCTCAGGTCGAGGGTGATGTTGAAGACATCGCCCTGCTGTTCGATGTACGTGTTGGCGTCGAAGGTGACGCTACCTTCGCCAACTTCGTTGACCGTGATGTTCGCGGTGTCCTCCGCCGACGTGTCGGTCACGTCGAAGGTGAACGTGTAGTTGCCCGCGTCGATGTCGCTGAAGTTCGTCGGCATGCTGATGTCGCCACCAGCATCCACCTTCAGTTCGACACCGTCGCCGTCGGAGATGTCGCCGTCGTCGTCGACGTCGACGTCAGAGACGGTGTAACTCTCGCTGAGAATCTCGACGAGTTCGCTGTCGTCGAGGTTCTCGGAGGTGACCGTAGTGTTGTAGGGCTCGGTCTGGCGGTTGTCGGAGGTCAGTTCGAGGTCAACGGTGGTTTCGCCAGCGTTGTCCACGCTGTCTTCTGCGAAGTCAGCGTCGAAGTTCTGCTCCCGAATCGTGAACGTGGAACCGTTCGATTCGGAGGCGACTGCACCGTCGTTGCTGAGGAAGTACGTCGTGCCGACTTCGAGGCCGGACGTACTGACCTTGATGAGGCCGGTGCTGGGGTTGTACTTCACGCTACGGACCGGCGACGGGGTGTCACCGCTCTCGTAGAGCGAGTAGTTGTTGGCTGGGTTCGTGTCACGAGCACCAGCGTCGTAGACGGCGGTCTCGCCCTGGAAGACGATACTGCCGCTATTGTAGCTGGAGTCGTCCGAAGCACTACCGCTAATGGTCAGGCTAGTGGTGTCGTCGAAGTTGCTCGCGGAGAACGGCGTCGCCTCGTTAGCTCCGTTCGAGTCGCTACCACTGTAGGTGCCGTCCTCTTCCCAGGCACCAACGGTGTAGGAGTTCCCGACGGTCATCCCGTGGTCCGACGGGGTGAAGGTGAACTCAAAAGCGTTGTCGCTGTCGTCCAGGTCGTCTGCACCGTTGTCCTGGACCGTGTCAATTACTTCGTCTGCCTGGATTGTACCGTCGTTGTCCGCGTCGTACGCGAAGACGACGTCCTTCCCAGAGGAGGACGTGCTACCAGTGACCGTCACTGTCGCCGTACCGTTGTCGACAGTGGACGGATTGACGGCAAGTCCACTAACGTCGTTGGAGTTGCCCGCTGCGGCAGTTCCTGTGAACGCGATGCCGGCCGCGAAGACGCTGCCGATCATCAGCGCAGTCAGGAAGACCGCGCGGAGCTTGTTGGTTGTGTCTGTCATGTTTCGTTGTTGGTCTGCAGTCGGCACCTGCATCGGTCGCGCCCTATGCGGGGCGGTACTGGACGCTGGCACCAGTGGGTAGGGGTGTTCGGAGTAACACTCGTTGTGGGTAAATACTTTGTGTTACTTTCACTCTCGACCGCTGCGAAATTGTGCAACACCTTCACACGATTTTCGGTGCCGTGGGCGCTGAGACGTGTGTTTGAGAACTTCGACGCTGGCCCTCACTCGCGGAAGGTTTAAGTACGACTCTCGAGCGAGTCGCGCTGTTGTTCCGGTGTCGACGCTGGCCGCGGCGGGGGGCCACCGCGTTCGGTCGATGGACGTGCGGCGGCGCACGCTCGAACACGCATCGTGATGACGATGGGCTTTTCGTTCCGGCTCTCCGAGTGGTCGCTATCATGGCTGGACACCGTGGGAACCGAACGAGCGCGACGGACCGCGCGTTCCTCGACCTCTGGGCGGTCGTCGCGTCGGTCCTCCTGACCGGGCTGGTCGTGCTCTTGCCGGTCGTACGCGAGTCGCCGCTCCGCGTGGTCGTCGCGCTCGCGTTCGTGCTGTTCGCGCCCGGGTACGCGCTCGTCGCTGCGCTGTTCCCCGAGCGGGGCGCGAGCGACGACGGTGGCATCGACGGGCTGGAACGCGCCGTGTTGTCCTTCGGCGCGAGCCTCGCCGTTGTCCCGCTCGTCGGACTGGTGGTGAACTTCACGCCGTGGGGCATCACGCTCGCGCCGGTCGTCGTCTCGCTGGGCGCGCTCACGCTCGCGTTGACCGCGCTCGCGGGCGTCAGGCGCGCCCGCGTCGTACCCCAACAACGATTCACGGTCTCCGTGCCCTCGCTCGCGGGTGCCCGCGACGAACTCCTCGACCCAGCCGACCGGACCGACGCCGCGCTGAACGTCGTGCTCGTTGTCAGTCTCCTCGTCGCGGCATCGACGGTCACGTACGCGGTGGCCGCGCCGACGCAGGGCGAGACGTTCACCGAACTCTCGCTGCTCACGGAGAACGACGACGGCGAACTCGTCGCCGACGGCTACCCCCGGAACTTCACTCGCGGCGACGCCGAACCGCTCGTCGTCACCGTCACCAATCGGGAGAGCGAGCGCACGAACTACACGCTCGTCGCGGAACTCCAGCGAGTCAGCGTCGTCGACGGCGACGTGCGCGTTGAGGACGCGAACCAACTCCACCGGTACAATCCGACGCTCGCCGACAACGAGTCGTGGCGACAGCGCCACCTCGTCGAACCCGAACTGACCGGCGAGAACCTCCGCCTCCAGTACTCGTTGTACCGGGGCGACGAAGCAACAGGTGACGCGTACCGGACGGTCAATCTCTGGGTGAACGTCTCCCAGTCTGACACCGCGTAATGTGGCCGTGGGGCCACCTCGCGGTCGGATACCTCTGTTACGTCGCGTGGACACGCTACCGCGGCGTGCCACAGCAACCACTTGCCGTATTCGCCGTCGCGGTCGGCAGCCAGTTTCCCGACCTCGTGGACAAGCCGCTCGCGTGGACGGTTGCGGTGCTCCCGTCGGGCCGGTCGCTCGCTCACTCGCTGCTCAGTGCGGCCGTCGTCGTCGCGGTGCTGTCCCGTCTTGGCCGCCGGTACGGTCGCCGCGCGGTCAGCACCGCGTTCGCTATCGGTTACCTCACGCACACGCTCGGCGACCTCGGTCCTCGCGTCGTTACCGGTCTCTTTGTCGGCGACGCTACGCAACTGCAGTGGACGACGTACCTCGTCTGGCCGGTCCTCCCGGCGCCCCCGTATCCGAACGACTCTTCGCTGGCTACACACCTGCTCTCGTTCGCACTCGACCCATTCGTGCTTGTCCAGTTCGGATTATTCGCCGTCGCCTGCGCCGTCTGGCTGTCCACCGGCGCATCTGGGCTCCGTGCGACGCTGGCGTTACTGCGACGTCCGCGGACCTGATTCCCACGACCCCCGTTCGGCGTGACACAGATTCGCCGACTGCTCCGCGGAACTCACCGTACTCGTCACGGGCTGGCGACCGGAACTCTCCTGTCGGTGACCTTGATTGTCCCCTTAATACGGTCGCTGCTGCGGTCGCGTTCCCGTGGTATCGGCCCGCAACCGCCCGCTCGTGGTAATTGTCACCTCGTAGTCTTTATGGTCGTGCAAGGATAGTGCCAAACTAACGACTGCATGGGCCACCAACTACATGTCATCTGAATCTACGCCTTCGCCGTCCTCGAACGCGGCCTTCGACGACCGCGACGCCGAGGACGGCGGCTTCGACGTGACCAACCGACAGGGCAGCCGGCTGTTGCCCGCGGACAGCGAGGCGACGCCGGCCATCAGCATCGTGATGCCGACGATGAACGAGGAGGAAGGCATCCGCGAGTGCATCGAGCGCGCGACCACCGCGCTCGACGAGCTCGGCGTCACCGGCGAAATCATCATCAGCGACGCGTCTACCGACCGCACGCCAGAAATCGCCGAGTCGATGGGCGCAATCGTCGTCGAGCCCGACGAGCCCGGCTACGGGTACGCCTACCGGTACGCCTTCGACCACGCGCGCGGCAACTACCTCGTCATGGGGGACGCCGACACGACCTACGACTTCGAGGAGATTCCGCGCCTCCTCGAACTGGTCGCGTACGGCGACGCCGACATCGTGATGGGGAGCCGCCTCGACGGCGAAATCAAGGACGGCGCGATGCCGCCGCTACACGAACACGTCGGCAACCCCCTCCTGACGAAGTTCCTCAACGCGTTCTACGACGCCGGCGTCAGCGACGCCCACAGCGGCTTCCGCGTCTTCTCTCGGGAGGCCTTGGAGACGCTGGACCTCGAATCCGACGGCATGGAGTTCGCCAGCGAGATGATCATGGACGCCGGCGCGAAGGGCCTCACCATCGAGGAAGTGCCGATTACGTACCACGAACGCGAGGGCGAGGCGAAACTGGAGAGCTTCCACGACGGCTGGCGCCACGTCAAGTTCATGCTCGTGAATGCCCCGGGCTACCTGTTTTCGCTGCCCGGCTCGATAATGGGCGCGGTCGGCGTCGTCGTGATGGCGCTCAGCGTGTTCAACGTGGAAGTGATGGGGCAAGGCATCGGCGTCCACTCGCTCATCGCCGGCAGCCTGCTGACGCTCGCTGGCTACCAGATTGGGAGTTTCGGCTTCCTCACGGATGTCGCCAGCGACCCCATCCAGCGCCCTGACGGGATGCTGACGCGGTGGCTCAACGAGCACTTCACGCTCGAACGCGGCGTCCTCCTCGGTCTCGGCCTGTTCGCTTTCGGGTCGTTGACCGCACTCGGCCTACTCTACCGATGGGCGACCAGCGGTTTCACGACGCTCCCCTCGATTACGGCCGATATCGTCGCGTTCACCGCCATCGTGCTCGGCCTGCAGACGATGTTCGGCGCGTTCTTCGCGAGCATCCTCGTAGAGTGATATTGAGTGAGAGTAGAAGACGGATTCGGTGGTCGTCTGTTCACCGGACGTAGCTGCCAGAATCAAAACTCAAATCCTCCCGTTCACGCAACCTATTTCTAATGGATCCACGGCAAAAACTCGGCATCTCAATTTATGCGATTCTATATGGGGCTGTTTCACTCGTCGGCTTTCGGCTCAGCGAACTTGTTCCAGTCGTCACAATCTACTTCCTCATAACTGGGCTATTCATTATATTGATCGCGTTAGCTATCCGAACCGATATCCCAGATACGCTCGCGTCGGTACTGTTACTATCTCTTGTTTGTCTGCTGGGATTGCTCGTTGTCGACCCCTTGGAGATCGGATTCTACGGGTACGACCCATACGCTACACTTCGGGCACTTAATCAGTTCCAGTCTCACGGCCTTCTTTGGCTAGCCAATAAACGAGGCGCCTGGCCTAGCTTCTATGCGTTCACGTGGACTGTCACATCGCTACTAGAGATCGAACCAACCACCGTCGGCAAGTACATCCCGATGGTGGCCGCGATAATTCCAATCGCGTGTTTCGTCGCGGGCCGGCGACTAGCTGATTCACGAACTGCATTTCTTGCGTCTATCGGTGTCGTCGGGATTCGAACGCTCGTTGGATTCGAGATGAAGTTCGTCGACGAAACTGTCGCCACGACTCTATTTTTCGTTATCGTCGCCATCCTTGCCATCCAGGGAAATATCAGTAAATCATCTCGCCTCTTTACGCCGATAGTCTCCCTGTTCGCTATCACTGCGGTTCTCACTCATCATTACGTCGGACTATTGGTAACTATTCTGCTCTGTATCTGGGCGGTTAGTCATTCCACGCTGATCGACCGATTCATTCCGTCGACAGAAATTCCCGGGCGTCCTGATCCGTCTACCAAGACTGCAGCTGTCGTGGCATCCGTAGCGTTCGTCGTCGTTCTGTTGGTTGTAGCTAATTCGTTCGTCTTTTCCGTGCTCGGAACTGTCGATATTGACGCTTCGTCGGACGGAATCGGCGATTCTGTAGAGAGCGGGGCTGAAGTACCCACTACTAGTGTTCAGACGACAGACCAGTCTGACACCTTAGAGAGTAAATCGGCGCCACCGACAACCGAGAAGACAGACCAATCTGGCACCTCAGAGAGTGAACAGGGACCGCCGACAACCGAGAAAACTAACGATGGCGGCCGTTCGGAAACGACGACTACCCGTCCCTCGGGTAGCCGGCAAAGTGACGCCGGAGGCGGCGCTGATGGCGGTGGATTCCAGAGGTTCATTCGGCTTTTACTTGCAAATATAGTGATTCTGGGATTAATTGGGCTCGTCGCGGCCAGTTACTTTAGGGAACACAGTTACGACCGGCCGACAATCGCACTGTCCGCGTTCACCAGTATCCTCGTAGGACTTTACGGATGGTCTGTCGCCTTCGGACGGATTATTCCCTTAGACCCGTCACGGTACCTCCTATTCATGGCTTCCCTAATACTCATTATTTGTGCAATCCGGTTGGCAAGAATCGACTCAAAAGTGCTTGCTCATGCTTTCTCCATATTAATCGTCGCCCTTGTCGTGACACAACTAGTCCTCTTACCGCCTGTAGTCTGGTACTCCGATCAGAGCGAGACTATCGTCGGGGAAGATCACTACTCACCGTCACAGTTCGCTGCTAGTGATTGGGTATCTGAATATGACGGAGACAGAATCATCGGATGGGAGAGGGGTGTGTGGGTATATAATGGGATTTATATGACGAGTAAAATTGACCAGACTACATCCTGCGAGACCCTGCACGTCTGGCGGAGTGATACCAATTATCCACGGCCAACTGAATCTGTGCTGTATGATGCTGGCTCCGTTGCTCTCTACACGTGTAGCCGTTGAATCACGTTCTCAGACGCCCGTAAACATCACACAGCTGATCAACGTGGTTATCAAGTGTGTGTAACTGTCCCCAGGCAAGTGCATTCTGTTGCATTTGCTTGACCGTGTCTGGAGTGGTTGCCAATTCGGTCATTGTCTGTTTTAACTCACTGGCGGATTTCGGGGTTACTACTCTCCCACGCGATTCGTCGATCAGTTCTGGAATCCCTCCAATATCGCTTCCGATGACTGGCAGTCCGACGGCAAAACTCTCGTAGATTGTAAGGGGAGAGTTCTCCATCCATATCGAGGGGACGATGGCGGCGGTCGCTTCCTGTCGCAGTCTCTCGAGAACTGCATCGTCGACGTATCCGTGGTAATTCAGGTTCGGAATGTCATCGGCGGCAGCTTTAGTCTGTTTTGCGTACGGACCCGTTCCACAGATGTTCACGGTAAATTTGCACTGGCGAGCCGCCACGAACAGCGTCTCAAGCCCCTTCGCTTCGAGTTGCTTTCCGACGTAGAGGAACGACGGATCTTCCGGCACCATTGGTGCTGTGCCGTTGACTGACTCAACGCCAAGTTGTATTCGCTCACCCGGCACTCCCTCGAAGAACCCATGGTTCCGATGGACATCGATAACGTGCTGGCTCGGACCTGTTACGATATCGGGGCTCCCGAATACGTGCCGCTTCTGGCTGGCATGCGTTCGACACGGTATCGGTGGATTCTCGCAGACAGTTCGTTCGCCGTCTGGCGCCGTTAGGTCCCTGAGTAGATTACTCTTCGGACAGATGAGACTGTAATCGTGGAGCGTGTGGAGGTGGGGGAGGTCTCGAGCATGGATAGCGCGCCCGATTGCTGGTGAGATGCCTACGAGGTTGTTCGTGTGAACGATGTCCGGGTCGATTTTGTCGAGTACGTGGCCTGCTGCCCAGATGGCGTGCGGGTTCGTCGTGTCGATCTGGTGCCAGAGTGCCTTCGCGGCGACGTTCCCACCAGTTCCGTTTCCACGGTGTGAAACATTCAACGGGAAGAACCGCCATACTTTGATGCCCTTGTACTGGTCGCTCGTCGGACGAAGCGAACGTGGGCCGTCGTACGGTTTCGTCGTCAGAACCGAGACATTATGACCTCGGTGTTGGAGGTGTTTTGCCGTGCGGAGGACGTAGTTCTCCGCACCGCCGTGTTCGTGTGGTGGAAACAGCGCGTTGACGAGGCAGATGTTCATTAGGGCTAATCCGTATATACGAAGATTGTTGGTTGATTGAGGGGCGGATTCTTCATCGTACGTCGTTGGTAGCTTCCCGGGATCATCAGCGTTCGGTCATCGATTGAGTAATCGTCTTCTGTTTCGGCATATTTATTATTCAGGACGAATGCCGAAATAATATAATTATTGACTAGGTTTTGGAATCTTACCAGGTACTAGTTCGCGTAGCGTTTATCACCGGTGTAGGGACTATCACTTCATAATGACAAATGTGGCGGTAGTAGTTCTCGACACAGTCCGAAAAGACACCTTCGACGAATTCTTTGACTGGCTACCTGGGAAGCGGTTCGAAAATGCGTACAGCACGAGCCACTGGACGGTTCCTGCTCACGCTTCCCTTTTCACTGGAAAGTACGGATCTGAAGTAGGCGTTTTGGCGAAAAATCGTGCACTTGACTGTACAGACTCAGTTATCGCAGAGCGACTCTCAGACGTTGGCTACCAAACACGGGCTTGGACAGCAAATCCAAACGTTAGTCAGGCTGGAAACTGGGATCGAGGGTTCGATGAGATGGCTGGGCCTTATGCACTGAAGCGAGGACGAGAAGATCTCCTTGATTGGGATTCGGTCCTCGCAGAAATAGATGCGGGTAAGTGGGAAACCCATCTTCGTAGCGCAATTCGCTGTATCACCGGTGACTGTGCTACAATCCCTTCTTTGATCGATGGCGCGAAAATCAAATTGTACGGTGATGGGTACGCGGTCCCGGATGACGGTGCATCTACCGTTCGAGATTGGGTCCAGTCGACAGATTTCGGAACAGAGGAGTTCTTGTTTGTCAAATTGATGGAAGCGCATATTCCATACGATCCTCCTGCTGGGTTTGGTATTGATGAATCCGTGAGTGTAGGCGTTGCTGATACATTTGGTGGTGTTGAAGATAAAAAACGGATCGAAGACGCGTACCGAGCGTCTGTTCGCTACTTATCGGAAGTCTATGAGGATATATTTGAGGAATTGAATAAGTCGTTTGACTACGTCATCACTCTCTCCGATCACGGAGAGTTGCTTGGCGAGTACGGACTGTGGAACCACGTTCTCAGTCTCCATCCGGAACTCGTTCAAGTACCACTCGTGATCTCAGGTAAAGATGTTGAAGACGGTACGTGTGAGACGACTGTGTCGATCCTTGACGTTCACGAAACAATTCTATCCCTCGCAGAGGTAACACCTGAGGAGGAATTGAGGGGCGTCGACCTTACCAATGAAACGCTTTCAGCGGAGCGTCACTTCCTAACTGAGTATCACGGCCTCATGTCTATGGCGGCAGAACGAATGCGGAAGGGGGGAGCCCCCGATTCCACAGTTTCGGAGTATGAGACCTCGCTCTCTGGGTTTGTCACCGACGACTACTATGGATACGAGACTGTAGACGGCTTTCGGGAAATCGGTACCACGGACATCCAGAATCCGAAAGACCATTTAGATTCCCTCGTGGAGGGGATTGTAAAACAGGATGTCGAAAGTGGGGGCATCTCGAAGGCGACAGAACAACGCTTGGAGAACCTGGGGTATGTCTAAGAAAATAAAGTAAGATGATAGGTGAACGAATAATTGAAGGCTTATCGGACACGGCCTCACTTGCGGAGTCTTGGGCAACTGGAACCAGCCGAGTCCGGCGTAGAGAGGGGGTTAGAACTGCTGCTGGCTGGGCAGTTGTTTCGCCTCTGGGGCATTTATCACGCTCAGGCTACTTTGATCCATATCAATTCCGATCAGAATCCATCTTTGATACGGAGTGGGATCTCCTGATAATACTCGACGGTTGCCGAGTCGACCTGATGAGTGAAGTTGCAAGTGAGTACGCATTCCTTGAAACGGTTAGGGAGAAGTATTCCTTAGGTGCAAATTCCACGGAGTGGATTCAAGAGAATTTCGTAAACGAACCAGATCAGGAACGACTCAAGAATGCCTGCTATATCACGGGAAACCCCCACACAGAGGTTACTCTGACCGGAGACAACCTCGGGTATCTGGACGAAGTCTGGAAGTACGCATTTGACTATGACCGAGGGGTTATGCCGCCACGTCCCATAACCGATAGAGCGATCTCTGCAGGCCGTAATCGAGACTTTGATAGATGTATTGTACATTATATGCAACCACATTTCCCTTCGATTCCTCGGCTAGACCTGGGTTCCACGATGAACCCCAAGAACGTCGGTGACGAGTGGAACTCAATTTGGAATCGGCTAAGGAAGGGCGAGGTAAGCGAGCAGGTAGTCTGGGAAGCATATCGGGAGAACCTACAGCACATTCTTGACGAAATCGAGGTTTTACTTAAGAACTTCCAGGCGGAAAAGACCATCATCAGTGCAGATCATGGTAACGCATTCGGGGAATTTGGGTTCTATGGACACCCACCGATTCCTATCAGCGCGATACGGAAGGTTCCCTGGTGTAAAAGTAGTGCCAATGACGAAGGAACGAGGCAGCCAGATATAACACCGCCTGAGCAAGATTCGTCGTTCAGTCGAAACGAACAGCTTCAGGCCCTTGGATACAAGTAGAACCGATGAGATTAGTTCGTACAGGTTCAATTGTAACTCTTTTTTCGGGGATTAACGCCGTGGTCTCGTTCGTTGGAATCATACTTCTAACCCGGTTGATACCCTCAGAAGAACTGGGTAAATTTTTCCTTTTCCAAGCAACTCTTGGCATTTTATCGATTCCAGCAGCAGCAGGGATTAATGGAGCCGTTGAGAAACGAATTAGTGAGGGGGGCGATGGACAGCGAACCCTTGGGGCAGCCATTTCACTAAAAATCCTAATCCTCGTCGTCGTCGGAGGAGGAGTGATTCTACTCGGGAAATACGTGAATTCTTACGTTGGTATGACTGTCGCACCAATATTGGCTATCGGTCTGGTTTTCCAAGAAGCAACCCACCTTGGATTTCGAACCCTGAGAGGCGAAAAACAAGTTTCTGCAGCATCAATGCTTCAATCAGCAAGAATAATCATATGGATCTCTGGAGCGGTTGGCGCAGCTCTCCTTGGGTTCGGAGTGAAAGGCTTGATATACGTTTTACTGGGAAGTTACCTCCTAATGGCCGTCACGTGTATTGGACTACAAGAAACCGGAATAGGTCGCTTCTCAGTTGAACATATCCGGTCCATCGTATCCTACGCTAAGCATAATGCTGTCACCTCTGTTGGAGGATCTATCTACGGGTGGATGGATACCGCAATTCTAGGGATATTCATTGGACCCAGTCTTATCGCTGCCTACGAAGTTGCTTGGAGGCTGTCGAAAGTTGGGCTAATTGTCTCACGGTCCGCGTCAATTACGACGTTCCCTCAAATTAGCGAGTGGGCAGAACAAGGCCTACACGAAAAGATCTCATCAACCGTCTCGGAAAGCTTTGTCCCAGCGCTACTAATCGTCGTACCTGCCTTTGTTGGCACACTTCTACTGGCGTCGGATATTTTGAGCGTTCTGTATGGTCCGGAATACGCAGTTGCAGCAGCGGCGTTTACGGTTCTTGCGGCAGAGCGGGTCATCAAAGCCTCGAATCATATCATTAGTCGTTGTCTCCACGCGATAAATCGGCCAGACCTGAGTGCGCAAGCGACAGTGGTCGCAATTCTACTGAATTTAGTGCTAAATTGGGTTCTAATTCAGGATTTCGGTATCATTGGCGCAGCACTCGCAACTTCAACGTCATTTGCAGCGAAACTCCTCATAGAATACGCTTATCTAACTCAGCTAATCTCATTCGACTTCCCTGTTAGAGCTCTTGTGGATATTTCTGTTTCTGCCGTAGCGATGGCGGTCACTCTCCTCGTCGTGAAGCCAGTCATCCAGATTGGACAGGCTAAATCCCTCATTTTGTTGATTTTATTGGGTGGGGTAAGCTATTTCTCGTTCTTGATGATATCCACGTCGATGCGCCAACGCGCAGCTGTCGTAATTAACCAACTAAGCCCGAGCTAATGAACAGACACAAGCAAATGCGCCTGAAAGACGGCGTATCTCGATAGATGCAAGTTAGCTACGTCATCAATTCTCTTGCAACCGGCGGTGCCGAGCGAATGCTCCTCCGTCAGATTCAGTACTCGCCACGGGAACCAACCGTGTACACCTTGGGTGGAGCTAAGGATTTGAAGCCGGAATTTGAGGAGGCTGGATCATCTATTGTTGATGTTGGAAGTCTCGAAGACGGATATCTACGGGCAGTCTGTACTCTGAGGGACCACCTCTCAGAGGAGGATCCTGATATCGTACACTCCCATCTCCCGAACGCTCATATCGTTGCCAGACCGGCGTGCATGTTAGCGAGAATTGAGGACATAGTTTCAACGCACCACAACGTCGCTCGAAGTCCAGGGTACCAATTTCGAGTTGGAACCTTGGAGAAAGTCACCCGGCCGATTGATACTACTGAAATCGCGGTTTCAGACGCTGTCCGGCGATCACAGAAGAGCCTAGTGGGGCCTGAATCCTGGGAAGTAATACACAATGCCATAGACGTTGAAGCATACCATAACAAGGTCGCTGAATCCGAGGGGGTTCAATTCGATTCCCATAGTCCCGTTTTCCTCAACGTTGGACGGTATGTTGAGCAGAAAGGACAGAAAACCCTCATCAAAGCGATGTCAGACGTAGTTGAAGAGTTTCCTGATGCTGCTGCAGTAATTGTTGGCTGGGGATCGCTTGAGAGCGAGCTTAGAGAGTTAACTCAGGATGTCGGTGTCTCAGACAACGTCTTTGTAACAGGTAAAGTACCCTCTGTACCAGATTACTATTCCGGGGCAGATATTTTCGTAATGTCATCTGTGTGGGAGGGGTTCGGTATCGTCCTCATTGAGGCAATGGCTGCTGGCCTCCCTATAGTAGGAACAGACACAACAGCAATCCCAGAAATTGTAACTGAGGACTTCGCAAAGGTAGCTCCCCCACAGTCCCCAGAACAACTTGCAGAGAAGATGATTTCAGTAGCCGATAGTGATACGGAGGTATTAGGCGAAAATGCACTTCGGCAGGCACGGAAGCACTTCGATATAACCCGGTTAGTTGAGCAGCACGAAACGTTGTACGAGCGAATTTACTACGATAGCTGAGATCTCGGAGAGTTACGTGTAACCAAGTGCTTCGAGTTGCTCTTCGACAACTTTGCCGGCTTCTTCTCCAGTACGTTCAGCCCAGTCGTTCGGGAGTTGACTCCGTAGATTCGTGGCATCGATACGCCCAAACTCCTCACCGGTTTCGAGCAGGCGCGCACTCAGCATAACGTCGTCCGATACGGAGTGAATCAGCTTCCGGTCATTCTTATAGACAGCTTTCCGCTCCGGACCATACCGAACCCCTTCACAAAACACTACACGGTTCTCGGGAATCGATGTCAACCAGTCCTCACCATTCCCAGTTGAGGAATCAAGAACCGCCTCGGAGAGCGTAGCTGGAACGTCGATGAGACTCGCCCAGCCCCCCTCTGGAAGCAGTCCCTCGTCGTTTGTTCCGACCGGAACTCGGGCGACCATATCGAGTGGCGTGCCACCATGGCCGACGCCGTAGTTCGGCCGGGAATCCGTGAATTGTCGGTCGACATCATAGTGCTCCCAATGCGCCTCGCCGTGGTCCCCGAACAGTACAACTGTCGTTTCGCCATTAAGCCTGTCAAGCAGTTCTTTGAGGCAGTCTTCGACGTAGTCTAGCGCAGCTTGGTACAGCTTGAGGCGTTGCTCGCGGTAGTACGCGCATTTATCACTTCCGTCATAAGAGCTAGTGTATTTTCGAATGACCGGTAAATCCTGTAGTGACGTGTCGACATCCCGGTTCTCGATGTATCTCTGAGGTGGGTCAAGTGGTGCATGAAGGTCAGCCAGCTGCAAGTACGTGAACGTTCGATTCCGGCCATTTCGCCAGTCTCTGTATCGGTCGATAACTGTCTCTGCACGCTCGTCAGCCCAGACTCGGTGTGACTGGAACCAGGTTTTCGTAGCCATGAACGGCATCGGAAATCCAAACAGTCCGAGGGTATCATAACCAGCAGTCTCGAACAACTCTGGTAACGTCTGCTTGGAGCTTACCTGCTCAGGAATTGCGAATGATTCGTCTCCAGGCATCGTATGGGCAATAGCACCATGTTCGTGTGGATACTTTCCAGTGAGAGTACTGGTTACGGAAGGAAACGTCCACGTACTCGGAGCAATAGCCTCAGCAAACTTGATACCAGGCAGGTCTGGAACAGTATCTTGGCGAAGCGCGTCAATACAAATTAGGAGAATGTGGTTCGGTTCGTTGGATGAGTCTACTTCGATGTCTGATGATGTATGACGGAAATCAGCTAATTTAGATTGAGACCAGAAATAAAGGGGCCGAAGATAACGCTTGAAGCGACTTAGCATATTTCTCTGTACTCTCCGGCTCTCTTAAATACTTCTTATATATTTTCATACTGTATTATTAATAAAAACTCTATTACTTGCTTCTGTTTCGCTATGTAGGGGACTGTCTAGTTCTGACTCCTCTTGATCGGTCTTCTGTGATCAAGAGCTTGGTACGGCCCGTCGCGGTTGTAGTACTGCATGACTGTTCGTCGATGTAGTACATCGGTGCTCGTCGTTGACGTTTGGTGTGAGAGCTAGGCCGCCGGCGATCACATACAACACGAGGAGAGCAAGCGGCGGGACGAATAGCCACTTGTTTTCTAACTCACTTCTCATCGGTATCTTTGCTCATTTGTTTCGCTCGCGTATTCGGGCCTACGCTTTCGAGTGCTTGCCGGACTCGTTTCCCCGTACGATCCCATGTGAACGTTTCCGCGCGCTTTTCGCCTGCCTGCACCAATTGTTGGTAACGGCTCTCGTCGTCTACGATCGCTTCGATTCCCTGTCGAATATCGCCCACATCGTACGGGTCAACGTACTCGCCGGCGCCCCCCACGACTTCGGGGAGCGACGCGGCGTCGGAGACGACCACCGGCGTCCCGCACGCCATCGCTTCCAGTGGCGGCAGCCCGAACCCCTCGTACAGCGACGGGTAGAGGAACACGTCGGCGTGCGCGTACGCGTACTTCAGCTCAGGCTGGGAGAGGAAACCGGGGGTAACGATGCGGTCGTCTTCGGGCACTTCTAACGCGTCGAAGATGTCCTTGTTGCCGGGTCCGACGAGGACGAACGAGTAGTCAGCGTTAGCGTTCGCTTCGAACTGCTGGAACGCCTCAACCGCCCGGGAGACGTTCTTCCGCGGATTCATCGACCCGACGTATAACACGTACGGCTCTGGGAGTTCAACTGAAGTACCAGCACTGTCCTCGTGAAATATGTCGTCGACCCCATTGTATACCACCGTTACCTTTTCTGGGTCAACCTCAATGCTCTCGGTAATCTCTGACTTCGAGAACTCCGAAACCGTCACGATTCGGTTCGAAACGTGGGCAACTCTGGGGATTGTCGCGCGACGATACGCGCGATGTATTCCGCTTGTAAATCCGTTGATGGCGTTCACATCGTGGATGCACGTCACGACTGGGAACGGCTGGTCAGTCAACGGTGCGTTTCCGTTCGGGCAGAGCAGTACGTCGATTTCTTGTCTGCACGCTAGCAGTGGAAGTAGTGTTCGCTCCCAGAGGACACCGAATACTTGCGATTTATCGTAATAGAACTGGCTTGAAACGTGCGTTTCCGGGAACTCTGAGCGTACCGTCTCGTGGCCGAACAACACGACGTCAACGTCTTCACGCTCAATGAGCGCACTCGTCAACTTCTTTGCCGCCTGTACCGCCCCACCCGGCTCAGGTTCGGTAAACGTCCGTGCGTTTACCCCGACACGGAGCGTCATTTGTATCCGAGTGCCGAAAGCCGGTCCTCAATTTCGTCGTCGACCGCTTCCTCATTGGCGTTTTCTTTCCCCTTACTGTGATTGTTGTCTACCTGTTCTAAGACGTGTTCTCGAAGGCGTTGCGGGATCTCTGAACCGTTCGTGGCTACGAGCTCGTCGCTATCGCTATCGTATTCGCCGTACCACGTTTTTGTCTTAGTTCGTGCACTAAACCGACGAACGTGCGAGTTCTCATTTTCCCCACGTGCTGACGAAAATACGGTCCTGCCCTCGAACTCCTCTGGGTCGGATGCGACTTGACGAAGGTCACTTCCCGGCAGAGAGACATTAGTTCCCTCGACTTGGGATAAGATTGTCGTCACGATGTCTATTGTACTGACCGGCGTATCGACTGTCTTACCACTGGTTTCGGGCACACAGACCAGCAGTGGGACGTGAACGAGTTCGTCGTGGACGAATCGTGGGTGCTCGTAATACCCGTGTTCACCGAATGCGTCCCCGTGGTCGGCTGTAAACACGATGAGGGACTCTTCTAGAATCCCCCGTTCATCAAGCGCGTCGAGAAATGACCCAATTTTCTCGTCGTTGTACCTGATTTCGCTGTCATAGGCGTCGATGAGCGACTGCCGCTCTTCTTCGGTAATCGTCTCTGGATTATCTATCGCGCGCTGGTAGAGCGTCTGTGCCTCGCTGTCGGAGAGAGTGTCCTCTCCGTACAGCGTCCCGTACTCACCCGGCGGCTCGTACGGACCGTGAGTATCCATGTAGTGATTCCAGAGGAAGAACGACTCTCCCTTGTCGAGTGAGTCAATCCACTCTAATGACCGTTCGTTGATTTCGTCGGCTCGTGCGTAGTGTCGGTTTCGAAACTTGTCGAAGGCACGCTGTGCCAGTGCGATTAGTTTGTGGCGTCCGAGGTGCAGGTCGTCGTCGAATTTACCGAAGCCGTCACCGAATCCGTAGGCCCGCGAAACGAACGGATTCGAGTGAAACCCTGCAGTTTCGAACCCCGCATCTGAAAGTAGAGAGCCGATGGAGTCGGCATTGATGTGGTATTCGTCGTCGACAGCAGCATCCGGGTGTCGTCCAGTCAGGAGGGACGGTACTGCCTCCCGCGTGTGAGAACTAGCACTATACGCGCTCGTGAACGTGATGCTCTCAACAGCGAAATCGTCAATTCGTGGTGACGTATCCCGGTGATAGCCGTAACATGAGAGGTGATCCGCACGGAGGGCATCCGCAGAGAGTAATATCACGTGTTCCCAGTCGTTCATCGCCTCGTCAAAGGCCACAGATGAAGTTATGCCTTTACCCTTGACTCTACCAACTCCCGTATCGAAAGGGCATTACTCGCTGCTGTGCTACGGCTCTGTGATGGATGTCGCGTTCGTCTCGAACGTCGTCTACCCGTTCGTGACCGGTGGCGCCGAGAAGCGCATCCACGAAATCGGGACGCGGCTCGCCGAACGCGACCACGACGTGACCATCTACGGCCGCTACTTCTGGGACGGCCCCCGCGAGACCACCCACGAGGGCGTGACGCTGCGCGCGGTCAGCCCCGAGCGCAACCTCTACGGCGAGGACGGCCAGCGCTCCATCGGGGAGGCGCTGGAGTTCGCAAAAGACATTTTCCGCCCGCTACGCCGGCACGCCCCCGACCACGACATCGTCGTCGCGTCCGTGTTCCCGTACTTCCCCGTGCTCGCCGCGAAACTCACGCTCGCGGGCACCGGCACGCCGCTCGTGACGACGTGGCACGAGGTGTGGGGCGACTACTGGAACGAGTATCTCGGCGCGCTCGGCCCGTTCGGGAAGGCCGTCGAGCACGCCACTGCTCGCGTCCCGCAGTACCCGATAGCTGTCTCGGGCATCACCGCGGACAGGCTCGCGGCGCGCGGCCAGTCCCGCGACCGGATTCGGACGGTCCCGAACGGCATCGACTACGACCAGATTCGGAGCGTCGACCCGGCCGCCGACGCCTTCGACGTGCTGTTCGCGGGCCGCCTCATCGAGGACAAGCGCGTCGACGTGCTCCTCGACGCCTTCGACGCCGTCGACACGGACGCGACGCTCGGTGTCATCGGGGACGGCCCCCAGCGCGACGCCCTCGAACGGCAGGCCGCGGCGCTCGACAGTGCCGACCGCGTTACCTTCCTCGGCTTCCTCGACGACTACGAGGACGTGCTCGCGCACATGCGCGGCGCTCGCGTGTTCGCGTCCCCCTCGACCCGCGAGGGGTTCGGCATCACGTACGCGGAAGCGATGGCCGCCGGCTGTCTCGTCGTCGGCGCTGACCACCCGAACTCCGCTGCCGACGAAGTCATTCAGGGCGGCGGCTTCCTCGTCGAACCGACCGCCGACGCGCTCGCCGCGGCCCTCCAGTGTGCCCTCCGCGGCGATACGCCGCCAGTGAACCCGGAAACCGTCGCCCGCCAGTTCGACTGGCACAACGTCGCTACCGAAGCGGAGAAGGCGTACCGTGCCGCAGTCGACGGTGACTGGTGACCGCCCGCTACTCGACTGGATTCCGAGGCCGTCCGAGTCGGTCGTAGGCAGTCACTCCTCCGTGTTCACGCTCTGATTGCGGTACTCTACCGACTGAATCTTCCCGACGAAGCCATGCGGCCCCGTCGAGACGGAGCCGATGGAGGCCCGGTCGGTCGGTTCGACGGGGCCAGTGTACGTTCGTTCGGCCACGACTTCGCCGTCCAGCCGTAACTGTACGGCCTCGTCGTCTCGGACGAGTGTCGCCGTGTGCACTTGTTCGTCGTCAACGCGGGGTCCGGAGAGCACAGCTGCTTGCTCGCCGTTTCCGAGTGCGGCGAGAATACTTCCGTCGGTAAACGCGATTTGGACACCACTCGTGTTGTAGAACGTCGACGGAGCTGCCGTGCCGACGAGCCTCGGCCAACGCACGTCGTTCATGTAGTCGGTACTGTTGTCGGTACGGAACGTGACCGACAGCGAGAACGAGTCATCGGTCCCGAGGTCGGTCGCGTCGGGGACGGTGACGGTATCGTCGCCGTCGAAGTGGAGTCCTTCGTCGGTCCACGTCGCGCCGTCTATCCAGCCGTGGTTCCCGCCCGCGACGTCGAACGCGACCTCGCCGCGACTGGCGTTCAGCGGCCAGTACGATGCCCCCGCATGCTGGCCGTCCGGCCCGACGAACGACCCGTTCTCGATTGCGTCGTTCGAGACCGAGAGACCAGTACCGTCGTACGTTCCGTTGTGCGGGACGCGCACCGCGTACCAGCCGTTCGCGGTCGGCGTCACCCGCCGCTCGTAGGTCTTGGTTTCGCCGCCCGCGTCGAACTCCGTGCTCACTGTCTTGGGTTGGCCGGGCTCGCCCTGCCCGACGAGCATCGCGCCCGGCACGAGGTCGAAGACCTTCCGGTCGTCGTTGGCGTACACCGCGCGGTAGTGGCCGAGACCGGCCACGTCGTCCCCGCCGCTCCCCCAGTGGTCCCAGAGCCGGGACTGCATCGACGTCCGTGAGAAATTCTCGTCGATGGACTCGACGACGACGTACCCCACCGGCCGCGCCGTCAGTCGGTCGTACCACGCGCTGGCGTTGCTCGACGTCACGAACTCCCGGTAGTTGTCTCGGGCGAACGCGTACGACCGGGACTGGTTGTTGACGTAGTAGTTGTAGACGCGGTTCCGGTCCCAGTCGCTGAACACGTAGTTGTCGGGCCACGAGACGTTCGCTGCCGCGGCGTAGTCATCGGTGCCGGCTGCCGCGTCGTAGGTCGCCCCTTCGATTGTCAGGTCGCTCGTGCCGCCGGCCGTCTGGAACACCCCGAGACTGCCGACGAGCAGGAACAGCGCGACGACTGCGAACGTCGACTCGCGGTCCGGCAGCGAGATGCCGGTCGGCTCGTTGTCCGCGTCCCGGAATCGCGGCGGGACGGTGTCGGCGTCGCCGGCGTCGACGAACGGCCGCGGGAGCGCCGTCGCGTCGACGGCGGCGACGAGGTAGACGAACCCGAGCCCGGAGAAGACCGCGAACGGGATGGCGAGGTGGCCGGCGAACCGCAGCTGCACGAGCGACGCGAGGAAGAACGCGCCCGCGTAGACGGTGAGCGCCAGCCACGCCGGTCGGTGGTCGCGCTTCACGCGCCACGTCGCCCACACCAGTGCGGCGACCGCGATGAAGAACGCGAATCCGAGGTAGAAGATGGGTGTCGTGATTACGCCGTACTCGGGGCTCAACAGCGAGTACGTCTCCGTAATCGATGTCTGACCGGTGCGCGTGAAGTAGCCAACCCCGCGCTGCACGGCGGCCTGGACGCTCGGAAGGACGACCCACGCGACGACGCCAGCAACGACGCTCCCGGCGACCTCCAACCCTAGTACCGTTCGCGCCGCAATCCCGCGTCGGACCGCCAGTTCGCCGATGGCGACGACGACAAAACTGCCGGTGAACAACAGGGTTGGGGCGAACGCGCGGTACGCGCCCGACCAGTCGAAGGTGACGTGCGGGATGAGCGCGAGCACGGCGGCGACGGCGAGCGCGCCCAGCGTCCACGCGTTCGCGTCTATTGGTGACTCGCCCGCGCGCACGTCTGACTCGACGCGCAGGACGACATACGCGCCGACCGGCAGAACCAACAGCGGGCCGCCGCGCCACGCGTGGACCTGTGTTCCGACCGCGAGCGCGAGCGCGGCGAGCCCGAGCACCCGGCGCCGCGTCACCGCCCGCCAGTCCGCGCGTTCGTCCGCGAGCACGACCAGCCCCGTGACGGCGAGCGCTACCAGCAGGTAGTCGAAGGCGTGGTGGTCGCCGAACCCGAGCGCGGACCGGTACGCGGCGATGGGCGTGACCGCGTAGAACGCGACGCTGGCGAGCGCCACGCGCCGGTCGTCGAACGCGACCGCCGCGAGCACGTAGACGAGCGCGCCAACGACGACCGCCGCCACGACCGGATACCACGCCAAGACGACGCTCACGGCGTCCTGCCCGCCCCCGAGGAGGGCCGCCAGCGTGTGCGTGGCGGCTATCATCGCGACGTCGTGGTCTTGGAGCGCGGGCGGCAGCGACGTCACCGACGTTCCAGTTCGGAACAGCTCTTCGAGCCAGTACCGGTAGAAGTACGCGTCGTTCCCCGACAGCACCACGTCGCCGTCCCGGAAGACCGCGGTCCACGAGAACGCCGTCCGCATCACGACGACGAGCGCGAGCAGCGCCCCCAGACTCGTCGCGACGGTCGAATCGACGCCTCGGAGGCGCGCCGCTATCGACGGCCGCGCCTCGGTGGCGTCGTCCTCGCGGACGGCCTCGCCGTCGAGTGCGGCCTCGACGGCGGCTCGGTCGGCGAGTCGGTACTCGTCGCCCGCCGACTCGACGATTCCTCGGGAGACGAGTTCGCCGAACGCCCCCGAGTCGAGGGGCACGTCGTCGAACGTCCACGTCGCCGCGTTCGCGTCGACGTCGAGGACGGTGCGGAGGTCGTCCTCGATGGAAGGGCGGTCGGCGAGAACCTCGTCCGTTGCGTCCCGGACGTCACTCATTGCCCGAGGTGTCGCCACTGACCCGCATAAAATCTCTCCTTGCCGGCCGACTACTCGTCGCTCGCCGCTTCGAGGAGGTCCCGCCCGCACTCGACGCAGATAAACGCACCGTCGGTCGTCTCTACACCCGGCGCGTTGCACCGAATGCACTTGACCCGGGCGCTCCGCGCTTCCCGTGGATAGCGAGCCATTACCGAAACTGGTCGCCGACTGGTCGTAAATGATTCGTCATCGACAGACCGGGGGTTGTCGTGTCGCATCGGTCGTGGCTGTGTGGAACCGCGGCAAGGAAGTCTAACCACGCTCGGACGTCCGACTAACCACGTGAGCCCGGGAAAACGTGGCAGCTACTGCACCCCTGTCCAGCAGGCAGCGGCGGCCTACGTCGCAATTCGGTCGAAGAGACAACAGACCTATCACCGTGTACGACTACCGTTCGACCAGTATGAAAGCGGTCGTGTTAGCCGCGGGTGAGGGTACGCGTCTTCGGCCACTCACGGAGGACAAGCCCAAGGGGATGGTCGAGGTCGACGGGAAGCCGATTCTCACTCACTGTTTCGAGCAGCTCGCGGAGCTGGGCGCGGACGGACTCGTCGTGGTCGTCGGCTACCGGAAGCAGGACATCATTGAGCACTACGGCGACGACTTCGACGGCATCCCGATCACGTATGCCCACCAGCGCGAACAGAAGGGTTTGGCCCACGCGCTTCTGAAGGTCGAGGAGTACATCGACGACGACTTCATGCTGATGCTTGGCGACAACGTCTTCCACGCGAACCTCGAGGACGTGGTGCGCCGCCAGCAGGAGGAACGCGCCGACGCGGCGTTCCTCGTCGAGGAAGTCGACTGGGAAGAGGCGAGCCGCTACGGCGTGTGTGACACGAACAAGTACGGCGAAGTGACTGACGTAGTGGAGAAACCCGAGGACCCGTCGTCGAACCTCGTGATGACCGGCTTCTACACGTTCAGTCCCGCTATCTTCCACGCCTGCCACCTCGTCCAGCCGTCGAACCGCGGCGAGTACGAAATCTCGGAAGCCATCGACTTGCTCATCCAGAGCGGGCGCACCATCGACGCCATCGGCTTGGAGGGCTGGCGCATCGACGTCGGCTACCCCGAAGACCGCGACGAGGCCGAAACGAGACTACAGGAGGACTCGTAGCGTCCGACTGCGGGGTACAGTATTAGCGCGCCGGCTCTTGTCTTTTTCACCGCTATTCCCGCCTCGCGTTTGATACGCACATCTACTGCGCGGTGCTCGTTCCGAGCGCCGTCCGACTCCCGCCCTCGTGTTCGGTCCGCCGCTCGCGCACCCGTACCGTACACACCGTCTCGGTGGCGTCGTCGACGACGAGTGCGTCCCCGGTCCGCGACGGCAACTTCTCCCGCACCGTCCCCGAGAGGTAGGTCGGCTGTGTCTCCGACAGCGCGTCCACGTCCCGCTGGGAGGTGAGGCGGTGTGCGACCACCAAATCCGACTGCGAAATCGCGGTCTCGGGGAGCGCGCTCGGCCGCTGCGTGGCGAGCACGACGCTCGCGCCCGGCGCACGACCGCGCGTGTAGAGCGTGTCGATGGCCGCGGCGGCCGCGCCGGTCGCACACGCGTGCGCTTCGTCCACGAGCAGCCACGGCAGCGCCCCGGCTTCGGCGAGCGCCCCTTGGTATAACCCCGCCGCGACGGCCGCGACGACTGCCTGCAGCGCGGGCGTCGCCAGCCCCGTGCCGTCGAGCACCGCGCCGTCAGCGAGCAGGTCTCGCGGCGTCGGCGCGTCGGGCGCGAAACATCCCCACGAGTCGGCGAGCGCGAGGTGGTTCTGTGCGGCCCGCCGCGGGGCCGCCGCTGCGTCCGCGTCCGCGACCCACTCCTGCATCCCCACCAATGTTTCCGCGTCCGTCGCGGCGCGCCACACGAGCGTGCCCGCGGCGCTCGCGGGGTCGAGGTCGAGCAGGTCGCACCACGCTCGCGGCGGCAGCGCGCTCGCCCGGACGCGCGGCTCGACGACCGGCACGCCCGCGGCGGCAAGCCCCCCGAACGCGCCCATCGGGTCGACGACGACGGGCGCGACCCCGGGCGTCGCCGCCAGTTCCTCCGCGAGCACGCCGAGCGTGTACGACTTCCCGCTCCCGCGCTTCCCGACGACGACGCCGGCGTGCGGTCCCGCCACGTCCACGCCGACGCGCGCGCCGAGGCTCCGGTCCGTGGCGAGGTATCGACCGAATTCCCCGACGGCTCCCGCGTCCGCGCCGCCGTCGCGTCCGAGCACGTCCATAGCGCTGTTGCCCCCGCCCTCCCGGAAGAATCCTCGTGCGAGCGTTCAAGTGCGAAGCCGCGGCCAACCCGTGGCGTGTTCGACTCCAACCGACTCCGGCTCGACCAGTTCTCGCGCGACGAGCGCGCCATCGAGGGCCTGCCGGTCCGGCTCGTCGTCGCGTTCGTCGTCGGCGTCGCGGTGCTCAGCGTGATGCTCAGCATGGTCTCGGGCGTCGACACGCTCTCCGTGAGCGAACTCGACGCCAGCCCCGACCCCGACGTGGTCACGCCCGGTGACCAGTCAGTCGACGTGACCGCGGTCGACGCCGACGGTGACCCCGTTGCGGGCGCGACGGTCGTCGTGAAGAGCGGGACAGCGGACCTCGACGGCGTCGCCACTGCGACCACGGGCGACGACGGCACGGCGACGGTAGAACTCGACCCGCGGCTCGGCCCGAATCAGGCCGACGGCACGCTCGCCATCTCCGTGAAGCCGCCGTCGGGGTCGGACTACGCCGACCGCCGCGAGAACACCGAGATACTCGTCGTGCGCGACTAGTCCCAGTCGATCCAGTCCTGCTCCCAGCCGGTCCGCGACTGGGCCTCGTTGGCAGCGCGCTCGCGGTCCTCGCGGACGGTCCGGTTCTGCTCGATGGCGCTGGCCTGCTCGCCGTCGACGAGCAGCGGCGCGAACGCCACCGGCCCGTGGACCGACGCGGGCTCGCGGTCCTCGACGGCGACGAGGCGCTGGTCGGTCGTTCCCTCCGGGTAGACGAGGCGGCCGTCGGCCGCGAGCTGGTCGAGCAGCGCCGCCGGCGGGTCGACGGCCGCCGCCTCCACGAGCACGCGGTCGAACGGCGCGTACTCCGGGAGGCCGCGCGCGCCGTCCCGGCAGTCCACGAGCACGTCCCCGTAGCCGGCGTCCGCGAGGTTCGAGCGCGCGTCGTAGACGACCCGACGGTCGATGTCGACGGCGTGCACGCGCTCCGCGCCGACGATTTCCGCGAGCACGGCCGCCGTGTAACCGACGCCCGCGCCCACCACGAGCACGTCGTCGTCCTCGCCGGGCGCGAGCGCGTCCACCAGCCGGCCCACCGTGGACGGCGCGAGCACGCGCGTCCCGCGGTGTTCCATCGACTGGTCGGTGTACGCGCGCCGGCCGCCGTCCACGAACTCGTGGCGGGGCACCTCGCGCATCGCCTGCGCGGTCGCTCTCGCTTGGACGGCAGCCTTCGTGTCGTGTTCGAGGCTGTCGACCATCTCCGCCCGGAACGCCGCGAACTCCATACCCGGGGTTGGCTGTCCACCCTATTGAGTGGCGCGCCTGCGCCCGGTGACGAACCGGAAGTCGGTGCCCGGCACGTCGCCCGCACGAACGTCCGCGAACCCGGCGTCCGCGAACCACTCGCCGACCGCGCCCTCCTCGTAGCACGCCCCGCGCTCGGTCGTGGCGAGCAGTTCGGCGGCGACCGCGGCGTCGATGGTTTCGCCCCGGAACGCGTCCACGTGCACCGCCAGCCCATCCGCAGCCGCGGCGTCGCTGGCGGCGGCCAGCAGCCGGCGGTTCTCTTCCGGGCCGTACTCGCGGGCCACCTCGGCGTGGAACACGATGTCGAACTCCCCGTCGACGCCGTCCAGCGGGTCGCCGGCGACGAGGTCGACGCGCTCGCGCTCCAGCAGGGGGTCGACCGCCTCCACGACCGCGGGCGCGTCCAGCATCGTCACCTCGAATCCGCGACGCGCGAATTCGACGGCGTGCTGTCCGGGCCCGCCTGCGACCACGAGCACGTCGTCCGCGTCGGGGTGCTCGCGGACGGCCGCGGTGACAGCCGCGCGAACGCTGGCGTCGTCCTCGGCCGCCCGCGCGCCGAGCCGGTTCCGCGTCCAGTTCCCCGGCTTCGCCGGCACGTCTCCGGTCTCCATCGTCTCCGGCAGGTCCACGAGCGCCTCCACGGTGTCCAGTTCGTGGGGGAGCCGCCCGATGGAGCGCACGTCCGTCTTCGTCACGAACCCCAGCATCCGGTTCGTCGGCTCCACGCCCGCCTCGACCGCCTCCAGCAGGCCCATGTCCACGAGCGCGTCCACGGTCACGCGCGCCGCGCGCTCGGTCACGCCCGCCTCCCGCGCCACGTCCGCGGGCGTGTACGCGTTCGACACGAGCGCGTCCAGCACGCCGGTCTCTCGGGCCGCCCGCAACAGCAACAGCTCCCGGTAGTCCATACTCGCCGTCTCGACGCCCGCCGGGATAAAATCAGTCGGTGGGCTACTCGCCGCCCTGCATCCGCACGAACCGTACGGCCCCCTCGTCGGACTCCACGAGCCCGCCGTCGGCAGTCTGCTGCGCGCTGACGAGGCGCTGGCTGGCGCCGCCAATCGGGCCGACCAGCCGGCCGCCGTCCCAGACCTGCTCGACGACCGCCTCGGGGAACTCGGGCGCCGCGCACGTCAGGTACGCGGCGTCGTAGGGCGCGTGCTCGGGCCACCCCTCGCGGCCGTCGCCGTGCCGCACAGAAATGTCGCCGTAGCCGGCGCGGGCGAGATTCTCGCGCGCTCGCTCGGCGAGCTCCTCGACGTACTCTACGGAGTAGACCTGTTCGGCGCCGACGACTTCGGCGGTGACGGCGGCGTGGTAGCCACACCCCGTTCCGATTTCGAGCACGCGGCCGCTCTCGCGGAGGTCGAGTTCGGTCGCCATGATGGCGACCATGTGGGGCGCGCTGACCGTCTGGTCCGCGCCAATCGGGAGCGGTCGGTCCTCGTAGGCCGCGCTCCGGTGCTCCTCGGGGACGAACTCGTGGCGCGGGACCGCGCGCACCGCGTCGGCGACGCGCTCGCTGACGTTCGGGCGCGCCGCCAGCCCGTCCGCGAGGGCGTCGCGCTCGCGTTCGAAGTCGTCGACGGTCGCGGAGTCGTCCGCTGTCATGGCGTTACGTTCCGTCGGTCACCACGGCGACCACGCGCCGCTGGTCTCGTCGTCGCCGTACACGCGCTTGACGTCCTTGGCGAACACCACGTCGCCGTCGTCCCCGAGCTTCGGGAACTTGTAGCTGTCAATCGCGTTCTCGCGGACGTGGATGCCCGTGACGGTGAACTCCTCCTCGCCGAACGACTCGGTCTCGCCGACCTCGAACTCGTAGTCGCCGGGGACGTGGACCTCGACGCTGCGGCTCCCCTCCTCGCTGTCCTCCTTGGGGTTGACCGTGACGTCCACGCTGACGTTGCCCACGTCGCGCGCCCACACCGTGTCGATGTCCGCGGCGTCCGCGCGCGTCGTGCGGTCCTCGGGGCCGACCTCGATGCTGGTCACGCGCACCTGCGCGATGACCTCGTCGGTCTCCACGACGAACTCGTCGCCCTCGTAGACGGTCTCCTCGGGGTCGAACTCGGCCGTTCCGGTGAACGACTCGCCGTCTTGGGAGACGACGACGTCGACGCTCACGGTGGTCTCCTCCTCGATCGGCTCCTTGTGGACGTGGCCGCAGTCGGTACACTTCACGGTCGCGTTGCCGCCGCCCGTGGTGAGTACCTCGTGGACGGTTTCGAGGTCCGGCGAACACGACGGACACTCGAAGGGGACGTGCTCCCCGACGTTTTCGCTCATACCGGCCTCTAGCGCCCCCGTACGTAAAAGACCGCGGAGTTAGGGTTTTGGAAACCGGCACTAGTCTTTCTCGTCGTCGACGCTGACGACGCTTCCTCGAAAGCCCCGGTGCGCTCGCCTCCCGCGGCTCGCTGCGCGCTCACTTCGTTCGCGTGCTCGCGTCGCCGGGGTTCGGCGAGCGCACCGCCCCTTTCAGTCCTCCCGTGGTCGGCTGCCCAATCCAGCGTTACGCTCGCGGCAGGTCGACAGTCTCCCCTGCTCGCGGGTCGCTCCACTCACGGCTCGCAGTGCTCGCCGTTCGCCATTTCGTGCTCTCCCGCCGGTCGAGCACGCGCTCCCCGCTCGCTGATTCGAGGAAGTCTGTCTTGCTCGCTACACTTGCGGCAACTCGACTTCCTCGCCGTCCGCGAAGACGGTCGGCTCTCGGATGATGCCGTCGAGGTGGAGGGGGGCGTCCGTGTCGCCGCCGAAGCCGGCGTCGTCCCCGATGGCAATGTGGACGGTGCCGGCGGCCTTCTCGTCGAGGAGGACGCTCCCGACGAGTTCGGTGACGGCGACGTTCGTACCGATGCCCAGCTCCGCGAGGTTGTACGCGTCCCGGCCGACCTGCTCGCTGGCGGCCTCGACCTGCTCGCGGATTCGCGCGTCCGAGATGTCGGTCACGAAGCCGTCCTCGACCTCGAAGCGCAGTTCTTCGTCCTTGCCGAGCTTCCCGTGGGGCATCATCGTGCCGTCCACGACGTACGTGCCGTTGGCGTCCTCGGGGGAGACGAACACCTCGCCCGCGGGCAGATTCGAGAAGTCGCCGTCCTCGTGGACGATGCCGGTGTCGTCGCGCCACTCGCGGCTCCCCGGCTCGAACGTGATGTCCGTGCCCGAAGGCGTGGTGACGCGGAGTTCGTCGGCGTCCGCGACCTGCGCGAGCACATCCTCGCAGTGCGCGGCGATGGTCTCGTAGTCGGCGTCCAGCCCCGTCGTGAACACGTCCTCCGTGATGCCGGGGAGCGTCGCGCCGCGGGCGCCGGCGTCGTTGGCCGCGCCGCGAGCGCGCGTGTGACTCAGGCTCTTCGTCGTCGGCGCGAGGAACACGTCCGCGTCCTTCATCGCGGCGGCGACCGGGCTCGGCGGCTCCTCGCCGTGCTGGTCGCCCGGCGGGTACCGCAGCAGCGTCGCGTCCGTGATTTCGCTAGCGACGTCGTACAACGCCTCGCCGATTTGCAGGCGCTCGTCGTCGGTGACGACGACGCAGGACTCCTCGGGGTCGAGCCCGAGGCACTGTTCGACCGCGGTCTCGGCGGCCGCTCGCAGGTCCGTCATACCGGGTCGTTCTCGCGGCCCCGCGTTAGGTCTTGTTGCTCGGGCCCGCCGCCGGCGACTTACTCGCGTCGCGGTAAATCGGTGCTGCGAAACGGTTAACCGCCGGGGCGTGGCAGTTCCGGGTATGATTCGCGTCGGCATCAACGGCTACGGCACCATCGGGAAGCGCGTCGCGGACGCGGTCCGCGACCAGCCCGACATGGACGTCGTCGGCGTCGCCAAGACCAGCCCGAACTACGAGGCCGAACAGGCAGTCGAGCGCGGCTACGACCTCTACGCCGCCATCGAGGACCGCTCGCACGCGTTCGCCGAGGCGGGCATCGAGACGGCCGGCCTCGTCGACGACCTCGTCGCGCAGAGCGACGTCGTCGTGGACGCCACGCCCTCCGGCATCGGCACGCAGAACCGCGCGCTCTACGAGGAGTACGACACGCCCGCCATCTATCAGGGCGGCGAGGACGCCGACGTGGCGGACGTCTCGTTCAACGCGCGCTCGAACTACGACGAGGCCGTCGGCGCCGACCACGTCCGCGTCGTCTCCTGCAACACGACCGGGCTCTCCCGGCTGCTCGCGCCGCTCCGCGAGGCCTACGGCGTCGAGAAGGTGCGCGCGACGCTCGTGCGCCGCGGCGGCGACCCCAGCCAGTCGGACCGCGGTCCCATCAACGACGCGCTCCCGGACCCCATCTCGATTCCGAGCCACCACGGCCCCGACGTGAACACCATCTTCCCGGACCTCGACATCGACACGCTCGGGCTGAAGGTGCCGACGACGCTGATGCACGTGCACGCCGTCAACGTCACGCTCGCCGCCGAACCCGACGCCGCGGAGGTCCGCGAGCTGCTCGGCGAGCAGTCCCGCGTCAGCGTCCTCGACGAACACCTCGGTATCGAGGGCACTGGCCAGCTCAAGGAGTGGGCGCTGGACCGCGGCCGCCCGCGCGGCGACCTCTGGGAGAACTGCCTGTGGGGGGAGTCGGTCACGACGGAGGGCAGCGACTTCTACTGCTTCCAAGCCATCCACCAGGAGTCCGACGTGGTTCCCGAGAACGTCGACGCGATTCGGGCGGTCACGGACAGCGCGGACGCCGCCGAGTCCGTCGCCACCACCAACGACAGCCTCGGTATCTGAGACAGTCCGAACGCTTTTCCAGCACGCCGCCCAACCTCGGGGTATGAGACGCGACGACCGGGACGACCCATTCGACGACATCTTCCGCGAGATCGAGCGGATGATGGACGAGATGATGGACGGCACCAACGGCTTCGAGGGCGACCAGTCCGGCTTCTCCACGGACACCCACGTCGACGTCCACGAGACCGACGACGAGGTCCGCGTCATCGCCGACCTCCCCGGCGTCGAGAAGGAGGACATCTCCGTGCAGTGCGACGGCGAGCACGTCACCGTCAGCGCGAGCAGCGACCTCCGCGAGTACGACGAGCGCATCAGCCTCCCCGGCCCCGTCGACCCGCGCTCGGGCTCCGCGAGCTACAACAACGGCATCCTCGAAGTCACGTTCGAGCGCACCGGCGAGTCGACGAACATCGACGTCCAGTAGCTATTCTTCCGCGGTCCGCTCGACGAGCGCCGCCAGCCGGTCGTAGAAGCCGTCCTCGTACTTCGCCGCGTCGTCGATGGTCGGCCGCGCGTTCGTCTCGTTGACGACCGCGCGCTCGCCGCTCACGAGCACGTCCACACCGAGGAAGTCGATGTCGAGCGCTTCTGCCGCGTCCACCGCGAGCGCGCGGAGTTCCGCTGGCAGTTCGACGCCTGCGGCGTCCGCGCCGCGGTGGACGTTGTGCTTCCAGCCGTCGGGCGCGGACCGCCGGACCGCGCCGACGACCTCGCCGTCCAACACCATCACGCGGTAGTCCGCGGCGTCGGGCAGGTACTCCTGCACGAGGTAGGACTTGTCGCCGGTCGCGCGGTAGTCGTGGACGAGGTCGAGGTAGTCGGTGACTCCCGAGAGGGAGTCCGCGTCGTGGACTTTCGTGACGCCGACGCCGCGCGTCGTCGAGTTCGGCTTCACCACGACGGGCGCGTCGAAGGCCTCGAACGCCGCGCGGACCTCGTCCTTGTCTGCCGGATTCGAGACGTACACGGTTTCGGGCACGGGGACGCCGGCGTCCGCCAGCGCCGCGAGCGCGCCCGCCTTGTTCCGCGAGCGCAGGACGGCCGCGCGGTCGTTCACCCACGGCACGTCGAGGAACGCGTCCACGACGCCGCCCTCCATCAGCCGCCCCGGGAACACGAACCCCGCGTCGAAGCGCGCGGGGTCGACGGGCGGCTCGGACAGCCGCGTCACGCGCTCGCGCACCGAGACGTGCTCGGCGCGAATCCCGCGCTCGGCGAGCGGCCCGCGCATCCGCTCGAACGTCTCCGCGTCGTTGGCGACCGCCAGCCCGAGCATACCACGGCGTCGTCGCTACGGGACTAAAAGCCGACGGTCGGACCGAGAAGCCGCAGCGCCGTCGCTACCGGACGGGAGAACCGGAGAGAAGCGGCCGGATTACCGGACCAGCAGTTCTTCGCCGCGCTCGACGTCGACCTTGCACGGCGGCGTGATCTTGTTGTACGCGCGGCGGAACGCTTCCTTGACCGCGGCGGCCTGCTCGACCTCGCAGTAGGCCGTGAACAGCTGCTCGCCGGGGTGGATGCGGGCCGCGGTGCCGACCGGGACACCGAACGCCTGCCGCATCCCGTCGGAGACGCGGTCCGCACCCGCGCCGGTCGCCTGCTTGTTCTCCCGGATGATCTGGTGGGGGAACTTGCGGAGCTGCATCTTGTAGTTGCCCTCGCCGAGTTCCTTGATGAGGTGGCGGTTCGCGGAGAGGCGCGCGGCCTCCAGCGAGCCGTGGCGGAGCTGGCACTCCTCCTCGGGAACGAGGCTAATCTGGACGGGGTAGTCGTCTGCGTCCGCCTGCAGGTCGCCCATCTGGTGCTGTGCGATCTTCGAGCCCGGAATGCCCGTGACGTAGTCGCGACGGGTGTACGACGGCTTGTCGATTTTCCGGTACATGGAGGCCGGCTTCTCGGACATGGTTACTACTGTTGCCTGACGGTCAGCGCGCGAATAAAGCCTTCGAACCCGCTCCGTCGGCGTGCCCGGCGTTGCGCCCCTGACGACCCGCCAAGCGCTGCCCGCCCGCCGCTCCCGGGTACCGGCGGACGAGCCCGGGAATCCGGCCGCTTTAGCCGCCCCGCCCACAAGCCCGCCCATGGCCTTCCACGACTTTGACGCCCTGCGGGACGCGCTCGCGGACGCGGAGTTCGACCGACCGCCGGCGTTCGTCGCCAACGCCCACGTCACGGGCGTCTCCGTCGCCCGCGCGCTCGACGCCCACGGCGTCCCCGTCGTCGCGCTCGACCGCTCCGGGGACGGCGCCGCACCCCCCTCGAACGCCGTCGACTACGCCGGCCGCGTCACCTACCCGCTCGACGACGAGGCGGGCTTCCGCGAGGACGTCGAGGAACTCGCCGCGCAACTCGACCACGAGCCCGTCGCGTTCGGCTGCATGGACGAGTGGGCGCTCGCGTTCGCCGAGACCGAGCCCGAGGGCGTCCGCCTGCCGTTCGCGGACAGCGAGACGATGGACGCCGTCCTCGACAAGAGTTCGCTGTACGAGACCTGCGAGGAACTCGGCGTCCCCTACCCCGAGACCTACCGGCTCTCGGAGGTCGACCCGGCGGACGCCGCCGACGAACTCGGCTTCCCGCTCGTCGTCAAGCCCGCGCGCAAGCGCGAGTTCGAGGAGGCCGTCGGCACGAACGTCATCGAGGTCGCCGACCGCGAGGAGTATCTAGACGTGGTGGAGATGGCCCAAGAGACCGGCATCGAGGTCATGGCCCAAGAGAAGGTCCCGGTCGCGCGCGGCGAGGACCACTCGCTGGCCTCCTACGTCCCCGAGGACGGCGACCCGCTGGCGGTCGTCGGGAACGCCCGCGTCCGCGCGCCGCTGGGCTACGGCACGTCCTGCGTGGTCGAGCGCGTCGACCGCCCGGAAATCGAGGAGCGCGCGCTGTCGGTCATCGAGGACGCCGGCTACCACGGCATCAGCGAGGCCGAGTTCGTCTACGACCGCGACCGCGACGAGTTCGTGCTACTCGACGTGAACACGCGCCCGTGGAAGTGGATTAGCATGCCCGTGCAGGCCGGCGCGAACCTCCCGATGGCCGCGTACGCCGACGCCACCGGCGCCGACTACGACCCCGACCCCACCCGCGACGCGCGCTGGGTCTCCTTGGAGGACTACCTACCGCTGCTCGCCGGCGGCGAACTCGCGGACGTGCTCTCGACCGACGACTGGACGGCGCTCGTCTCCGGCGACTTCGAGACGAGCGGCGACCTCACGACCGCCGTCTACCGCCCGAGCGACCCCGCGCCCATTGTGCACCGCCTCGACGTGGAGTTCGGCGGCCGCGATTACTACTGCTCCTGCTGAACTTCGAGGGCGAGGCCGGGACTACCCCGGCGCGTGACCCGACTGTCCTCGCGCTCTTCGACTCGGCGAGCGTTGCCGCTCTCGGTGACAACGCCACGCGACCGTCGTGACCGGCCGGCTTAAACGCCGCATTCCCGTACAGCGTGGTAATGACCGACCGGATGCGGCTGAACCTCTTCACGATGAACTCCGTGGAGCACGTCTCCGTCGGGTCGTGGCGCCTCCCCGGGGACCAGAGCCACCGCTACGCCGACCGCGAGTATTGGACGGACGTCGCGCGCACCGCCGAGCGCGGCGGCTTCGACGCCGTCTTCTTCGCGGACGTGCGCGGCATCTACGACGTGTACGGCGACTCCCGTGAGACGGCCGTCGAGAAGGCCGTCCAGACGCCGTCGAACGACCCCACGTACCTGATTCCCGCGATGGCCGAGGTCACCGACGACCTCGGGTTCGCGGTCACGAAGTCCACGTCGTACAACCATCCCTACCAGCTCGCCCGCGAGTTCTCCACGCTCGACCACCTCACGGACGGCCGCGTCGCGTTCAACATCGTCACCTCCTACTTGGAGTCCGCCGCCGACAACCTCGGCTACGACGACCGCATGGACCACGACGAGCGCTACGACCGCGCCGACGAGTTCATGGAGGTGCTCTACGCGCTCTTCGAGGACTCGTGGGACGACGACGCCGTCGCTCGCAATCGCGATTCGGGGGTTTTCACCGACCCCGAGGGCGTCTCGGGCATCGACCACGAGGGCGAGCACTTCGAGATTCCCGGGCCGCACGGCGCGGAGCCGTCCCCCCAGCGCACGCCCGTTCTCTATCAGGCCGGCTCCTCGGACCGCGGCCGCGAGTTCGCCGCCGAGCACGCCGAAGCCGTCTTCGTCAGCCAGCCCTCCGTGGAGGCCGTGGAGGACTACATCGCGGACCTCCGCGAGCGCGCCGCCGGCCACGGCCGCGACCCCGACTCGCTGGCGTTCTTCCCGGGCATCGTCCCCATCGTCGGCGAGACCGAGGAACTCGCGGAAGCCAAGTACGACGCGTACACCGACGCCATCGACACGGAGGGCGTGCTCGCGCTGCTCTCCGGGTTCGTGGACATGGACCTCTCCGAACTCGACCCCGAGCAAGAACTCGAACACATCGAGACCGAGGCGATTCAGGGCGTCGTGAACGCCTTCACGGCCAACGACGACCGCGACTGGACGGTGCGCGAGGTCGCGGAGTTCGCGGGACTCGGTACCACCTCGCCCGTGGTCGTCGGGACGCCCGAGCAGGTCGCGGACGAGTTCCAATACTGGTTCGAGGACGTGGGCGTCGACGGCTTCAACGTCAAGGAGGTCGCGCGCCCCGACAGCCTCCGGGACTTCGTGGACCTCGTCGTCCCCGAACTGCGCGAGCGCGGCCTCCTCCGCGAGTCGTACGACGGCGAGACGCTCCGCGAGACGACGTTCGGCCGGCGCGGCCTCCCCGACGGCCACCCCGGGAACCGGTAAGCGGTAAGCGAGGACAACGGTTTTCTCCCCGGCTCGCGTGGCACCCAGCGATGGCAGACACCGCAGCGGACGGCGACCAGCGGATTCACGTCGGGGAGACCGCGGACGGCGAGCGGCTGGCGTTCCCCATCGTGGAGATGCTCACCGGCCGCGGGTTCGTCACCGGGAAGTCCGGGTCGGGGAAGTCCAACACGACCAGCGTCGTCGTCGAGGAACTCCTCGAAGCCGGCTACCCCGTGCTCATCGTGGACACGGACGGGGAATACTACGGCCTCAAGGAGGAGTACGAGCTCCTGCACGCGGGCGCCGACGAGGAGTGCGACATCCAAGTCGGCGTCGAGCACGCCGAGAAGCTCGCGCACCTCGCCTTAGAGGAGAACGTCCCCATCATTCTGGACGTCTCCGGCTACCTCGACGACGACGAGGCGGACGAACTCCTCCGGGAGACGGTCCGGCACCTCTTCGCCAAGGAGAAGAAGCTGAAGAAGCCGTTCCTGCTCGTCGTCGAGGAGTGCCACGAGTACATCCCGGAGGGCGGCGGCGTCGGGGAGACCGGCAACCTCCTCATCAAGGTCGGGAAGCGCGGCCGCAAGCACGGCCTCGGCGTCGTCGGCATCAGCCAGCGCCCCGCGGACGTGAAGAAGGACTTCATCACGCAGGCGAACTGGCTCGTGTGGCACCGGCTCACGTGGGAGAACGACACGAAGGTCGTCGGCCGCATCGTCGGCAGCGAGTACGCCGACGACGTGGTCGACTTGGGGGACGGCGAGGCGTTCATCCAGACGGACTGGAGCGACGAGATGGTCCGACGGGTGCAGTTCAAGCGCAAGCGCACGTTCGACGCGGGCGCGACCCCCGGCCTCGACGACTTCGAGCGCCCCGACCTGAAGTCCGTCAGCGGGTCGCTGATGGAGGACCTCGGCGACATCACCGACCGCAAGCAACAGGAGCAGAACCGCGTCGAGGAACTTGAGTCCAAACTACAGAACCGGGAGGAGCGAATCGCGGAACTGGAGTCCCAGTTAGAGACCGCCCGCGACGTTTCCGCGGCGGCGCGGAAGATGGCGAACGCGCTCGCACACGGCGACGCCGCCCCGCCGGAGGGCTACCAAGCGACCCTCCAGACGAAGAACGAGCACATCGACCGGCTGGAGGAGCGCGTCGACGAACTCGAAGCGAAAGTCGAGGACGGCGCCGCCGACACTGCGAAAGCGGACGACGAGGACGCGACCGAAGACGCCGCCACTGACCCGGGCCTCGACACCGAACCGGCTACCGGTGGCGACGACCCGCGGGACGCGCTCGTGGACGCCGTGCAGGACCGGCTGCGGCGGCGCGGCGAGCGCAGCAAGCTCCGCGACGACGCGGACGCCGACGCCGCCCCGGACGCGTCCACGGCACCCGACGCCGAGACGGTCGTGGACCTCCTGCAGGCCCCGCCCGTGGTCACGCGCGTGAACGCGGCGCGCCGCGACTCGAAGTGCAACGACGACGCCGCGTGGCGCATCGCCTCCGAGCTCGCCACGAACCCGGGCGCGAGCGCCCACGACCTCGCGGCCGCCGCCGGCATCGACGTCGAACCCGTCCACACGCTCCTGCGGGAACTCCGCACACGCGACCTCGTCACGCGCGACGACCGCGCGTACGCGTTCAACGCCGACCGGATGCGCACGCTCGTCGAGCACGACGACCCCTCGAAGCCCCGGACGGAACTGCGCGACCAGTGGGAGCCCTGACCGCGGCGAGCCAGTCCGTTTCATCAACACCTAAGCGACAGGCTATCGACCGCCCCTGTATGGCAACCGACAACGGAAGCGACACGTTCGATATCGGCGGCGAACTGACCGTCCACCGGCTCGGCTTCGGCGCGATGCGCATCACCGGCCCCGACGTCATCGGCTCCCCCGACGACGAGGCCAACGCCCGCGACGTCCTCCAGCACGCCGTCGACCTCGGCGTGGACTTCGTGGACACCGCCGACTCCTACGGCCCCGGCGTCAGCGAGCGCCTCATCCGGGAGGCCGGCATCACCGACGACGCCGTCGTCGCCACCAAGGCCGGCCTGCTGCGGAACGCCACCGGCGACTGGATTCCCCACGGCGACCCCGACTACATCAAGAACCAGGCGCTGGCGTCCGTCGACCGCCTCGGCGTCGACTCCATCGACCTCTACCAGTACCACCGCCCCGACCCCGACACCGACTTCGAGGACGCCGTCCACGCGTTCGCGGAGCTCAAAGACGACGGCCTCGTCGACCACGTCGGTCTCAGCAACGTCACCGTCGACCAGCTGGAGACCGCCCGCGACATCGTCGACGTCGCCACCGTCCAGAACGCGTACAACGTCGTCGACCGCGAGTACGAGGACGTCCTCGACGCCTGCGAGGACTACGGCATCGGCTTCATCCCGTACTTCCCGATGGGTGGCGGCGACCTCGGCGAGCAGCAGGCCGACCTCGAAGCCGTCGCCGACGACCACGACGCGACCGTCCGGCAGGTCGCGCTCGCGTGGCTGCTCGACCACTCGCCCGTGACGCTGCCGATTCCCGGCACGTCCAGCGTCGACCACCTCGAAACGAACGTCGCCGCCAGCCACCTCGACCTCACGGCCGACGACCGCGCGCGCCTCGAATAGGGCGCACGGTCACCGATACCGCAGGACCGCCGCGACCGCGAGCACCAGTCCGCCGGTGACGAACGTCCCGGGAATCGGGAGCACGAACAGGACCGCGCCGACCGCCAACGCGAGCGTGGTTGGTCGCACGCGTGGCTCCTCGGGTCGCTCACTGGTAGCCCTTCTGGCGGGAGAACGCAGTCGCTACGTGGTTCGTGAATAGTCGAAGAACGATTCGTCCTGCCCAGCGTCAAAGACGCTGGCCTGTCACCGAATTACAGCCGAGTGAGGTTCGTCGCGCGGGGGCCCTTCTCGGCCTCCTCGATGTCGAACTCGACTTCCTGACCTTCCTCGAGGTCCGGACCGCCGATGTCTTCCATGTGGAAGAACACGTCCTCGTCCGCGTCGTCAGTCTCGATGAATCCGTAACCGCCCGTGTCGTTGAAGAAGTCAACCGTACCGGTTGCCATTGCGACCAGAGAGAAGCGCCGCTCGTTGATAACCTTTGCGGGTGACGCCGGCGGTGGTCGCCGGCAGAACGAGTGGTGCTGTGCCGTCGAACGGCCCGCTACGGCCGTCAGGGCGCGCAGATGTCGTGGAGGTCGTCGAGCCCGTCGATTTCCCACGTCGGCCAGACGTTCAGCTCCCAGTCGCGGCGGTGGGGGCGGCGGATGAACGCCGAGTCGATGCCCGCGTTCTCCGCGGCGCGCACGTCCGACTCGTTGTCCCCGACGAACAGCGCCGAATCGGCGTCGAGGTCCGCGAGCGCCTGGTCGATGTAGTGGGAGTTGGGCTTGCGCCGGCGCAGGCTCTCCACCGTCGGCTCGCGGCCGTACGCCGCGCCGAACAGGTCGTCGACGCCGAAGTGCTCCAGCACGAAGTCGACGGTCGCCTGCTGGTTCGAACTCACGACGCCCATCGAGACGTCCAAGTCGTGGAGCGTGTCGAGGTCGTCGTAGAGGGTCTTGCGGCCCTCCCGGACTTCCTCGTACTGGGCTTCCGCGGCGGTCTGGTCGCGCGTCGGCCAGAACTCGCCCGGCTTCAGCCCGTACCGGCTACAGACATCGCTGACTGTCTTCGGCGTCGCGCCGATGGTCATCTCCTCGATGTCGTCGGGGTCGGGGTCGGTGACGCCGAACTGCTCGAACGTGTCCTCGGTCGCCGCCTGCAGCACGTCGTACCGCGTGCGGCCGACGAGGACGCCGTCGTTGTCGAACACGACGGTGTCGTAGGTCATACCCCTCCTTGGGGCGACACACTGATAAACGTTTCAGCGCCGAGACGCCCCGTTCCGCCCGCGAACCGCTCGCGTACGCGCCTGACTCCGGACGACCGTCAACACTCCGGGGTCGCCCGAACGCCGCTACTTGATTATGCGTCGGCGTCCGCGCCGGAGCGCGCGTGCCACCACGCCCACGCCACCAGCACCGCTTGGAACGGCAGCCGCGCCCACGCGACCGCGCGAGCCACGCCCTCCATTCCGTCGGGTGCGAGCTCGCCCGCCACGTCGTCGGTCACCGTGTAGACGTTCGCGGGAAACACCGCCACGAGGAGCGCCACGATGCCCCACGCCGACAGCCGGCGCGTCCGCTCGAACAACACGCCCACGCCGAGGCCGACCTCCGCCACCCCCGAGACGTAGACGAGTCCTCGCGGCGACGGCAGCGACGGCGGCACCACCCGCTCGAAGGACGCCGGTACGAGAAAGTGCAACACGCCCGCGACCACGTAGACCGCGCCCATCGCGTACCGCAGCGGCCGCTCGAACCGAGCCAGCGTCTGTCGAAGTCCGTTCACGGCTCCAGCGACGACCACTAGCCACATAGTAGCTGGTGCGTCCCGACGCGGCGGAGCCGTCGCTGTCGAATTTAGTTCACAGGAAAATACCGCCTCCCCGATTTGAACGCCGTGAGACGTGCTCGCTTCGCTGCGCGCGACTCACGAGCTCAAATCGCGTCGGGACAGCGGATTCGAACGCTGGTCGCTACGCTCTTCGATTAGAATCACAGAAGTGCCGCCTCCCCGATTTGAACGGGGGACAGCTCATGGATTTCGGGCAGTTCACTCGCTCTACTCGTCGTTTTCTGGGCTTCAGAGAACGAAATCATGAGCGAAGAACTGGAACCCATTTCGCCGGCTGCGGCGAAAGAGATGTACCTCGAAGCACGGAAGAACGAAGTCTCGGAAAGTACCCTCAGCGGCTACCACTACCGCCTCAAGCACTTCATCCGATGGTGCGAGAACGTTGAGGGAATCGACAACATGAACGACCTCTCCGGTCGCGACCTTCAGCGATTCAAGACGTGGCGGAGAGACGACGGGGACCTGAAGCCGATTACTCTTCAGGGACAACTCGATGCGCTCAAAATCTTCATCCGGTGGTGCGGGTCCATCGACGCGGTTGAGCAGGACCTCTATGAGAAATTCGAGGCGCTGATGCCGCAACTCGACAAGACCGACGAGCAGAGCGAGAGTATCCTCGACACCGAACAGGCCGAGGCACTCCTCGAATACCAGCGGAAATTCGAGCACGCGTCCCGCGCACACGTCATTATGGAAATCCTCTGGCACACCGGGATTCGACTCGGCTCTCTCATCGCCATCGACCTCGACGATTACGACGGTGATGCTGAGCGCCTCGCGGTTCGCCATCGGCCCGAGAAGGGGACGCCCCTCAAGAACGGGACGGAGGGCGAGCGTATTATCGCTCTGAGCGCCGAGGTTTGCCGTTCTATCGAAGATTGGCGGGACCACAACCGCCATGACGTGGCCGACGATTATGGGCGTGACCCGCTCCTCACGACCCGAAACGGCCGCATGAATCGAACGAGCATCCGCGATGCAATCTATCGCGTTACCCGCCCCTGCTACTACTCCAACGACTGCCCGGAGGGACGGGATATTGACGAATGCGAGGCTGCCGAATACGGTGGATACAGCAAGTGCCCGGCCAACGTCTCTCCTCATGCAATTCGGCGCGGGTCAATCACTCACTTCCTGACGGAAGACGTGCCTGAGAAAGTCGTCTCTGACCGGATGAACGTTGGGCAGGACGTTCTTGACAAGCACTACGACAAGCGCGATGAGGAGGTGAAAGTCGAGCAGAGGCGGGACTACATCAACGGCATCTAACCCCTGATTTCCCTCTTTCTGAGCGAGCATCGAATGTGTCCTTTGGACGGATGCGCCCAGAAGAGAGCGAAACCTGTTCTCATCAGTTCTAGTCTCCTTCGCAATAGGAAAATCGAATAAACAGGAACGCTATTCAGAGTAGCGCTGAATGTCTCTCTGAGATTCAGGTCTAATCTTCCTGCATATCGTCGTTTTCAAGCATTTCGTCGAGTTTGGACCAATCTATCTCCTTATCCACCAACCACTGGAAGGCCTCTAATGCAGCTCTCCCATCTTCAGTAAGTGAGAGAATCTTATTCCGACCCTGCTTCGACTCCTCGATGTATCCCCGCTCTTTCAGAGGTTCAACGATGTGCGTATCCAGTAGCCGGTATTTTCCCTTCCCTGCAACATTCCGAGCGACGTAGTCCAGATTGAATTGCTCACTAAAGTGGATTACATCACCCTTGGTCGGAGGGCCCTGCTGCTTGCTGAATCGGTCGATGAATTGGAGAACATCCACCTGTTCTGCATCGGGGGCATCTATGGGATATGTTGGGAGTTCCGTAAAGCCCTCAACCTCGTCGGGGTCATTCTCGTAATCTTTCGCACGCACATAGTACGGCGTGGACTCCAAAACCATCGAAGCAATCATCCCTGCAATCGCGGTCACTTTGCTACCCGTCGAGACATTCACGAAGACCTCGTCATCCTCATGTTCAGCAATCGATTCAGCAATTGCTCCCATCGAAGAATAGAGGTCGAAGATATTGCACTCGCGCGCTTCAATATCCACTCCAAGGCCCTCTAACGCCTCGATTGCCTCATTCAGATGTTCATCCCCATCCGACCCTTCAGCATCTTCCTCGTGCCCTATCAAGACGACAATATCTGCGCGGAACTTCTCCGCTGGTTGTACGATTCTCTCGTACTCGTATCCCACTGGCACGATGTGGACTCGATTCGGTACTCTCAGACCCATACCGAGACATCACGCCTCCACTCACAAAGTTATGATGGTACCGTACTATCAGACTAACGTACTATCATAGTATGACAGTACGGAGTAAGCCTTATCAGTGCAGACCCACAACTATCAGAAAACGTCGGTTACCCCGGCCTAACACAACGATACGGGAGCAGAACGATACAGCCTCCATGCCTGCCTGCCAGCACTTATGGAGGCTGATGGGTTCGCCCTTTCAACCACCCTACTACTCTAGCGCCGAGGGGAAAGGGGCCCTCGCGTTGGGTGAGGTATCGGGCGTGGCCGGAGTTTTGGCCGCCCTAGTCATATACCTTGCCCTCTGCACAGGCGCAGAGTCATTACCACCATGAGTTCCACTTCGGACTCACCTTCCGACAACAGCGACCGAACACCGTGGGACGAACTCACCACGGCACGACAGCGAGTAGCACTGACCATCGCCCACGTTCACGGACCTCAGACGTTCAACCGCCCCGACCTCCGCGACGACGTGGAGGACGCGGACGACGTGGAGGATGTCATCGACGACAAGGAGAGGGTTCTCACCTCGCTCGACTACACCCGCCTCCTAAACGACCTTACTGAGGACGGCTACCTCGTGAAGGAGTTCCAGGGTGGGACAAACCCCATTATCCTGGATGCGGAGTACGATTCCGAGCGCGACACTCGGAATGCGGCTCCCTGGGGCAACGCGAGTGCGCTCCACACACTAGTCGACCAGGTCTGCGACCGTGAGGGTATCACGCGTGACCTCCTCAAAGAAGTCGACGACAGGTACGACTTCAACGAGGTCAAGGACAAGGTGAACGCGGCCGTTGAACGGTACGTTCTCCTTCCCTACGCTGACCCGAGCAAGTATCGCTTCACGGAGGAGGGGTACTCGGTCGTCTACGGCAAGGTCGAAGCGGCGAAGAACTCTGACAAGTAGGCCCTCACAGGGTCTTCTGTCGGTTTTTATCGGTGGCTCAACTTCGTGCTCAAAGTAGATTTTTCAAACGGCTAACCCAGAGTCAACCCCGCTGCGTCAAGGTCTCCGTCGAGGTACTCCGTCCCGTCGTCAGTAATCCGATAAACGCCATTTCCGAGATGCTGAACGAGTCCATAATCTGCGAGCTTCCGACACCGCTCTCCGATATACTGCCGCGAGAAACGTACGTCCCCGCTATCAGCCATCTTCTTCGGAGTTGAGGTCTCTGTCTTTGAGAGGTATTCGAGTATCCTCTCGTCAGCGATAGTCATCCAATCGGCGGAGTACCGCATCTACCCCTACCTGCACAACCTGAGAGAAAGCCGGCTGCGGAAAAACGTAATAGCGACTATTAGATGCTATAGATTCGAAGGAAAGCTATATCCCCAAATCCTGACTTGGGGTTGACAATTACGCCATGAGGAAAATGATTCGGGAGAAACTCACTCGGGCATGGGAGCGGTACGAAGCATGGTTTGAAAATAAGAAAGGCAATTTCCAAGATTCGCTCGAAGACGGTCAAGAACGTCTCCAAGAGTATAGCGCTGCTGACCGCGATGAAAGCGAGATACAACCTCTGGTGGAGAATGCAGAGGGAGAGTCAATCAATCCAACAAACCTCTTCCAGATTCTTGACGACGAAACCGTCCCCTATGACCTTCTCGACGATGGAGAGCAGCCTCATTATTTCCTAATGGGGTCCTCCATCGATGTTGAGGGTGATGGAGCAAGTGGGGAGAGTATCACGGGTTGGGACCGGGACCGGCGTATCGGAAGTGCGTACACAGTCCTGACTGAACAGCGGATACTGATTATCGCAAATCACGTTCGGGGATACGACCAACACATAGTCCCCTATGATTCGATTGCGACCGTAAATCTGAATACCGGGATGGTGAGCACTCGTCTGTCAATCCAAACTCGGGGAGGAACGTACCATCTATCGGTGACTTCTTCTGACGATGATGAGGTGAAGGACGCCGTTGAGTGGCTTCTAGCTCGGCGTAGACAGGGAGATGAATCCGACTCTACTGACGAATCACTTGACCACCTGGCGAAATTGAAGGAACTCCATGAAGATGGTGTTCTCACCGACGAGGAGTTCGAGGAGAAGAAATCCTCAATTCTGTCCGACGTGTAGGGCTACATGCCGATTGGCGGAATCCGGTTCTAGGAGTAAGAGGGTATCTCGTCTTAGAATCAGACTCCTCAGGCACGAGAGCGACCCCGGTCACGTCAATAGGACGTGAACGTGGAGAGCAGCATCGAATCTGGGATGGCTCTCACCCCCTCATCTCCACAGAGCCCGCCATATTGCCCGCTTCCTGCCAGTTGTCCTCTGAATCAGCGGATTTGGTCTGATGGAGCGAGAAACCGCAGAGACGCGCGCTCACTCGCTATTCGGAATTCTCCCCGTCTTCGAGGAACTGCCGCCAAGAATCGACACTATGGGCTTTCGAACTCTCGGGGTCGTCGAGGACGCCGAGTTCCTTGAGGCTCTTGAAAATCGAATTATCGTACTTTCGTACCTCTTCGAGTAGCGCAGCTGCCTCGCGCCGACCCCCGACTTCTTGCACCAGCCCGGACTCCTCTTCGATATACTTGGATGCCTTCGTTGAGATATGGAGTTGAATCGCGACCTGCCGAGCCAGAACCACGTCCATGTGGTCGACGCTCTCAGTCTTCTCCTCGACACGGTCTTCGAGGGTACTCGCCAATACCTCGATGTACTGCTGCTCCTCGGGAGGGAGTGAACGATAGTAGTGATGTGGGTCAGCGTCCAGCCCGTGCTTCGTCGCGTTTTGATTGTCCGCTGGCGCGCCGCCACTCGCCACCCCTCCATGCAACTTGCATCGACGCCCATCTTCCCCACCTTCGACAACGCCCCATCCGGCTGGCAGTGAACAGTAGCCCGCGAACACTCTATCACCGTCCTCAGTGTGCTCGGTCTTTCTCCCGTTGCACTCCTCGTCCGGGTCGACCTTCGGGACAGCGTCAATCTCGTGACCGAGGAACTCGTCTTCGTCGTCACCGGTCATGGATGTTGATTCGAATGATTTGGGGAACAGGTCGAGACGACACAGATGAGGTTCAATTCAGACTCTATTCTGACTGGATTCTGTACGCCTCTCACCACCAGATTGTGGTGTTCCCTACGGGCTTCCCATCGGGACGAGGGGCTTCTTCGAGTAGGTCGAACGCCTCCTCAGTACTGATACCGAGTTCTTCGGCGACCTCCTCTGTGGAGACTGCGGGATTGTAGACTCTGTTCCTCTCCTGCTTGACGACTCTATCCGCATCTGCTGGCGTCACCGATTCGGAATCTGACCCACTCATCGTTACTGGTACCACGGGAAGCCGCCCTCCGGAATGTCATCTGCCTGATACTCCTCATCTTCATCGTCCTCCTCGTCCTCATTGAGCCGCGCCACCTCTTCGTCGCTCAACCCTTCGGACAACATCGCGTCCGACATGTCCGGGTCGATAACTTCCTTCTCGACGGTTTGGGGTTCATCTATGTCATTGAAGATTGGATGGTCGCTCTCTACGGGGATTTCGATAGTCTTCGTCGGCGGGTCGGGTTCTCTCAGCGTCATCGTCGTTGACTTCCCTTCGTTGGTTCGACCGCCGACGGGAATCTCAACAGTCCGACCTTCTGACTGTTCGGGCTCGGACATCGTTTCCAGCAGGTTATCTTGGACGATTGCTCGCGTGTTTGCTCGGCTGGTATCGACGTTTCGCCTTTCCAGTTCGGATAGAACATCCTGAGTCAACTCCTCGATTTTGGCTGCCAACTGCCGCTTCTGGTACTCCTGAACGGCGTGCTCGACTTCAGAAATCATCTCTTCCACCTGCTCCTCAACGAACTCCTTGATTACCTCCTTTGGAATGCTCGATTCCATGTGTCTATAATCGAACGTATAGGGGAAATGGTTACCGGGGTGAAGAGGAGTAACACCTGTATTATCCGGTCTGAGGGCCGGAAGACGAATTTTTCTCACACATGGGTTTATGGGGGTGTAGGGGTAAGTAATTAGACAGAAATGCCATATCCAAACGGCTACAAGGATATCCCGGCTCACGAGGACTCCATTGCAAAGGCGCGAGAGGTCAAGGAGGAACTCGGCCTCACGTGGAATCAATTCCTTAAGCGGGGAGCCGCCGAACTGGACGAGAAGAGCAACTAACAGAGTATGAGTGGTGGAATGCTCGGGGGCAGGTCCCCAACCGGAACCCCCGAAGCGAACATGGGAGTGGAATCCGACAACCGCCGAATTCCGGGAGCCGAGGAGGAACTCGAACTCCATGTCTAATTCAGAGAGCAAACCCGATAACGATTCCGGGCTTTCAGACGGTCTTGACGCTGTTCACCGGAGAACAGAGAATCTTATCGAGACTGCAATAAGCTCGGAACGCTCGACACTCATTGATGCTCCGCCCAGTAGTGGCAAGACCACTTCCACGTTCAAGACTGCCCGGGAGTCAAGTGATACGATAGTGTACCTGGCCCCACGAGAGGGCCTCTATCAGAAAGCAGAGAATCTAAGCGAGAAGTTCGGGGCTTCATGCGAGATTCTTCCAAGCCCCCACCGGAATTGTGGGTTATTTGACGAGTATAGTCCACACTACAATCCTGAAGCAAAGGCTCTCTATGACCTCGGAGTCAGCGGTACTCGTATCCACGCCGAATTCGCCCTCGACTGCTGTCCCAATTGCGAGTATCTTCAGAAATGGCGGCAGTTCTCTGAGAACTCAACTGATGTCATCATTGGGCACTACAAACACGCATACCTCCCCCAAATAGTCGAAAACCGTACTGTAGTTATCGATGAATTCCCTGGGGAGGCCTTCCAGCGGGAGTTCAATAATGCAGACGAGATGATTACGCGCCTCTTGAAGAATGAGGACAAGCTTCCTTTCGATGATTTCCTCGACTTAATTGAGAATCGCGACGACCTCGATAGGTTCGAGACGGCCTGTGCTTGGTTCCAACGTAATGGTGTGGGAACCGACGACAAGACGATTATCGAGGCTGAGGAGAACGACCGCTACCATACCCTTGCACCGTTCCTCGTCTTTACGGTACTGAGTACCGAAAAGTACGGGAATGGCTTTGAAGTCCCCTGGTTCAACCTGACCGAAGTCGAACGGGGATTCAAGGAATCATCGCCGTTTACTGGTCTCGAAACAGAGCGACTGGCGACTTTGGACCGGGAACGGCAATCAATTCATGTTTTGACTCCGCCAGACCTGAGCGGCGCTCGAAGCGTTGTCGGTCTTGATGGAACGCCAACCCTGATGATGTGGGAGTTGGCTACTGGCGAGGATTTCGATTACCTGAGCGTGCTGAATGGAAAAGAAGAGATGAAGGCGTACGTTCGGGATGCCCTCGGGATTACAGTCAAACAGACGACCGACTCCTTGAAACCGTATCACAGCGGCCATGTTACCGAAAACCGGGATGAGGCGATTCTGTACGGTGTCGAGGTTGAGGAGGGGCAGAAACCTTCGCTAATTGCTCCTGACAAGGCTCTCAACGCATACCGAGACGCAGGTATCCTTGGCCGAACGGAATCGTCGATGAACTACGGTCGTGTTCTGAGCTCGAACGACTTCAAAGGGACACAGGTAGGGGTAATACATGGCGCACCTCATCCCGGAAACCGTCCGATTAAGAAGTGGGCAGCGTACTTTGGTGGGTCTGTTGAGGGTGAGGGAGAGGGAATGGACAAGACCTACGGGGACTTCGGAGATGAGATTTACCGTCACTTCGTTCACAACCAGGTCCTTCAAGCAATCCTACGCTTCGGACGTGGGGAAACCGATGCGACTGTCTACGTGAATACGGCAGCCATCCCTGACGATTCAATTGAGGTAGACTCGATTGCAACTCCAGAGCGGTTTAACAGCGAGAACAAGCGCACAATCGCTGACCATCTTCGAGACGCTGGCGAGAACGGCGCAACGAAGGAGGACCTCAAATCCGTCGCTGATACTTCGATGACGACGGTGGAGAACATCCTCTATGACTTCCGTGACGAGGGACTTGTCGAGGACGAAGTGGTTCCCGGGCCTTATCCAACGACCTACAGGTGGTCACAATGAGAGAAAAGGCACCCAGAATCTCCATAAAGAACTATATGGGGGAATTGGGTGCCTTTCGCGCAGGTGATTGCAATGGGGGGCAACATCATGAGTTCGACTGAGAACCGCGACAAACTCGAACGAATCAGGAGAGCGAAAAACGGAGAAGAAGACATAGGTGCCGCCCCTGAAATCTTCACCTGCCCAGTTGAAGGATGCAGTCGGGTCGTGATAGACAATCCGGGGGACCTTCGGAACCATGTGAGACAGGAAGTCGATGGCGCTCATCGCGGGCTCAGGCTCAACCCCGCCCTCGAACTCGTGGAGCGGTACAAGATTGAGAGTGACCTTCGAGAGCAGTACGTCGAGAAGGAGAAGAGCCAGCAGGAGATTGCCGACGAGTGGGGATGTACTCGAAGCACGATTCAGCGGTGGATGAATCGGCACGAGATTCCTCGCCGGAGCGGTATGGGAGGCGGCGCTAATCGGGTTGAGTATGCGTCCTTCTACACCGAAACGCACGAGAACGGCGGATACGAGAAGGTCGGAGCATATGACCCGGAACGTGAGGGGATGGTCTGGACGACTGTCCACCAGTTAGTTGCCATCGCTCAGGGAGAGAATCCCGAGAAGGTATTCTCAGATGGGGAGTATCAGACCCATCATCGAACAGGGATACCCTTCGACAATCGACGCGAGAACGTCGAACTGCTGAGGCGAGAAGTCCATCAACGCGCGCATCAGCGCGACGAGTGGACTGAGGACGATGGGTTCCCCGTTCTGGTGACGGGTCAGCCTTTGTCGGAAGAGGAGTACCACGCGACGTGGGGACCAGGGGTTTCCAGTACAGATTCGGAACAGCAGGATGAAGAGGAAGACCTGTGGGCTCCGGGACCGCTGAAGTCTTCTGCTTAATTCTCCGTTTTTCGTGAGCGCGCGTAGACCGCGGTATGAGCAGAGATAATCTCTGGCAGGCGTCTTCCTCTGCTCTTCTTGTGAACTCGCTCTATGGACTCGTTAGCGGCCTTAGAATACCTTTCCGCGCTATTGGCGCGTGTATCTCCTTCCCCGAGAGAAATCCAGCGTCTTAGCGGCTGTGTGGCGCGTACAGAGGCACGAGTAACTACAAGGGCCTCCCGATTCAAATGAGAGCGAAGCGCCAGAAGGCGTCGGGGCGCGAGTGAATCCATGGTCAACTCTAATTGGCATTCGGGTCGCAAAATCGCCGTAAGGCGGTGCCTGCGTGCGAATGAAATTAGAGTGAAAGAAGTATGCCGCCTCCCCGATTTGAACGGGGGACAGCTCGATCTTCAGTCGAGTGCTCTCCCAGTCTGAGCTAAGGCGGCGCGCAGTCGAGACGACGGCAGTTGTAGGAAAAAGCGTTTCGAATCGCGGCGCGGGGCCGGTGTTCCGGTGTGGTTGTTCGTGTCGCTGTCGCATGATATTTCCGTCTCCACCCATGACAGGTCGTAACATGACAGCAGATGGCAACCAATCGGGGAAGTCTCGTCGCACGTTCCTCACTGCGGCGGGGAGTACCGCAGCCACCGTGCTCGTCGCCGGCTGTTCGTCGGGCGGCGACTCGGACGCGGCGTCGACGACCGAACCAGTGACGACGGAGCAGGCGGCGACCGACGAACAGACGGAGACGGGGCCGCCCGAGGAGTTCGAGCTGACCATCACGCAGGGGACGATGCCGACGACGCTCGACCCCCACGACCACCGCGACATCCCCACCGACATCACGATGCTCCAGAGCTACGAGGGGCTGCTGAGTCGGACCGCCGAGGGAGAGATTACGGCGATGCTGGCGACCGACTGGGAACGCGTCGAGGAGGGTCACGTCCGTTTCACCATCCGCGAGGGGCCGACGTTCCACAAGACCGGCAACGAACTCGCGCCGGAGGACGTCGCGTACACCATCAACCGCATCGTCGACGACGAGACCGGATTCACGAGTCCGCAGGCCGGCCAGCTCGCGGGCGTCACCGGCGCCGAGGTCGCGGACGATGGGCGCGCGGTCGACGTCTACTCGGACGGCTTCAACCCCATCGTCTTCTCGGAGTTCGCCATTTACTGCGACGTCGTCGAGAAGGCGTGGGTGCAGGACAACGAGAAGTCCTACGTCGCCCAGCACATGAACGGCACCGGGCCGTTCGAGCAGACGGACTACGAGCAGAACCAGTCCGTGGAGTTCGAGCGCTACGATGACTACTGGCGGGAGCCCGCCGACGTCAGCCACCTCACCATCGAGAGCGCGTCCGACGCCGGCGTCCGCGTCAACCAGCTCGTCGCCGGTGAGACCGACCTCGTCGTCAACGTGCCGCCGGAGTCGTTCTCCCGCGTCGAGGACTCCGAGGCGTCCGTCGAAGCGGTCGGCAGTACCCGCGTCCTCTACAACGCGATGAAGGCGACCGTGGAGCCGTTCTCCTCGCCGGAGTTCCGCCGCGCGATGAACTACGCGGTCGACCTCGAGAGCATCATCGACAGCGCGCTCCAGGGCGCCGGCGGTCAGACCGGCCAGCCCACGCTGGAGCCGTTCTTCGGGTACGAAGCGGACATCGACCCGTACCCCTACGACCCCGACAAGGCCGAGCAGCTCGTCGAGGAGAGCGGCCACGCCGGCGTGTCAATCGAACTCCACACGCCGGTCGGCCGGTACCTGAAGGACCTCCAGATCGCTCGGTCGGTCGCGGGCATGATCGACGAGCTTCCGAACGTCTCGTGTTCGGTCAACCAGCGGACGTTCTCGACGCTCGCGGGCGAACTCACGGACTCGGACATCACCACCGGGCCGGACTTCTACCTCATCGGGTGGGGGAACGCGACCTTCGACGCGAGCCAGACCATCAACCCGACGCTGACCAGCGACGGCTCGCTGACGTCCTGGAAGAACGACGACCTCGACCAGCTCGTCGAGGACGCGAACAGCACGACGGACACCGACGAGCGCGAGCGACTCCTCCGGGAGGCCAACCAGCTGTGCCACGACGAAGCGCCGTGGATCTTCCTGAACCGCCAGTACAGCGTCTACGGGACGTCGGACCGCATCGAGTGGACGGCCCGGAACGACGAACGCATCGACGCGTACGCCATCAGTCTCGCGCAGTGACCGTCGATGGGGTACGCACGCTTCCTCGCGAAGCGGGGCCTGCAGGGCCTGTTCGTCGTCTGGGCGGTCGTCACGGTGGTGTTCGCGCTCCGGTACATCACGCCGGGGGACCCGGTTGCGTTCATCGCGCCCCTGGACGCCGGCCCGGAGCTCCGGCAGGCGATAGCGGAGTCGTACGGGCTCGACGAGCCGCTGTACGTCCAGTACGGCCGGTACCTCTGGGACCTCGCGCATCTCGACATGGGCCAGTCGTACGCCCGCGGCACCAGCGTCTCCGCGGAGGTCCTCGGCGCGCTGCCAGTGAGTCTCGAGCTGGCCGTCGCGTCGACGGTCGTCGCGGTCGTCATCTCGGTCCCGCTGGGCGTCGTCAGCGCGGTGAACCACCGGCAGCCGACCGACTACGCCGCGACGACGCTCTCGCTGGTCGGCATCTCGACGCCGAACTTCTGGCTGGGCGTGATGCTCGTGTTGCTGCTCGCGGTGCAGTTCAACGTGTTCCCGACGAGCGGCCTCGCGGAGGTGAACGGCGAGACCGTGCTGTTCGTCGACGCCCTGCGTCACCTCGTCGTCGGCGAGACCCGGTGGCTGGTCGAGTGGCTCGCCCACATCACGCTCCCCGCGGTGACGCTCGGAACGTACTTCACCGCGCTCGTCACGCGGCTCACGCGCTCCGGGATGCTCGAGGAACTCGGAGAGAGCTACGTGACCGCGCTGCGCGCGAAGGGGCTGCCGGAGGCGCTGGTCCGCTACCGGCACGCGCTGAAGAACACGCTCATCCCCGTCGTCACCGTCCTCGGCCTCCAGCTCGGGACGCTCGTCGGCGGCGCGGTCATCACGGAGCGGGTCTTCGACCTGCCCGGACTGGGGAGCCTGCTCATCGACGCCATCAACCAACAGCAGTGGATGATACTCCAGGGGTGTCTCATCATCGTCAGCGGCGGGTTCGTCGTCGTCAACACCGCCGTCGACGCACTGTACGCGTACGTCAGTCCGGAGGTGACCGCGGAGTGACCGCGCTCGCGGGGTGGTCGCCGTGATGTCGCCGCGCACGTGGCGGAACCTCAAGCGGGAGTTCCGCCGGAGCGCGCTCGCGAAGGTCGGCGCCGTCCTGTTCGGCGGCGTCGTCCTCGTGGCGGTGTTCGCGCCGCTGCTCGCGCCCCACAACCCGACCGCCCAGCACCTCGACTTGGAGTTCCTGCCGCCGCTGGGGTTCAGCGCGTCGCGCACGGTGTCGACGACGCAGATGGTCAACGGCTCCGTCGAGACCGTCCAGAACACGACGTTCGTCGCCGCGTCGCCGTCGTACCCGCTCGGCACGAACGGGCTCGGCCAGGGCGTCCTCTCGCGGGTCATCTACGGCGCGCGCACGTCGCTCGTCGTCGGTCTGCTGGGCGTGCTCGTCGCCGCGGTCATCGGCGTCCCCGTCGGCCTCACCGCGGGGTTCTACGGCGGGAACGTCGACGATGCGCTGATGCGCGCGGCCGACGTGATGCTCGCGTTCCCGTCGCTCGTGCTCGCGGTTTCCCTCGTCGGCCTGTTCGGCACCGCGACCATCGAGGTGCCGGACCCCTGGGTGGCGCTCGGCCTCGCGCCGAACATGCCGCCGACGTTCACCATCCCCGGGACGGTCGTGCTCGTCGTCGGCCTCGTGAACTGGGTGTGGCTTGCGCGCATCGCTCGCGGCGAGGCGCTGACCGTCTCCGAGGAGGAGTACGTGAAAGCCGCCCGCAGCATCGGCGCCAGCGACGTCCACGTCGTCCGCAAGCACGTGTTCCCGAACGCGCTGACGCCCATCCTCGTGCTCGCGACGACGCAGGTCGCGGCCATCATCCTCCTGGAGAGCTCGCTTTCGTTCCTCGGGTTCTCCGGGACGACGCTCTCCTGGGGGTTCAACATCCAGAACGGCCAGAGCTACCTCGCAGAGGCGTGGTGGGTGGCGACGTTCTCCGGCATCGGCATCGTGCTCGCGGTGATGAGCGTGAACTTCCTCGGTGACTGGTTCCGGGACGCCCTCGACCCCGGCGTCGAGGGGGAGGGTGGCGTGTGAGCGACGACCTGCTCCGCGTCCGCGGCCTCTCGACGCGCTTCTTCACGGAGGAGGGACAGGTCAACGCCGTCGAGGACGTCTCGTTCACCGTGCGAGACGGCGAGGTGTTCGGCATCGTCGGGGAGTCCGGCTCCGGGAAGAGCGTCACCGCCCTGTCCCTGCTCGACCTCGTGGAGTCCCCGGGCCGCATCACGGACGGCGAAATCTGGTACCGGAACCCCGAGCTCGCCGACGAGTACAGCGGCGAGTTCGTCGACGGCGACTTCGTCGACGTCGTCCGCCTCCCCAAGCGCGCCCGGCGCGCGCTCCGCGGGCCGTCGTTCTCGATGATATTCCAGGACCCGATGACGAGCATGGACCCGTCGGTGACCGTCGGCGAACAGATCGCCGAGGCCGTCGAGGTCCAGCGCCGCGCAAGCGCGAACCCGCGCTCGACGCGCTCGCGGACGCAGGGGTACGGGCTCGGGTCGCTCCTCCTCGACAGCGTCGTCCCCACCCGCGAGTACGTCTCCGACGAGTCGTGGGCGCGCGCGGTCTCTCTCCTGGAGGACGTCGGCATCCCGGACGCCAAGGACCGCGCCCGCGAGTACCCCCACGAGTTCTCCGGCGGGATGCTCCAGCGCGCGATGGTCGCACAGGCGCTCGCCGGCGAACCCGACCTGCTGGTCGCCGACGAGCCGACGACCGCGCTGGACGTGACGATTCAGGCCCAGATTCTGGACCTCCTCCGGGAGATTCAAGACGAACGCGACACCAGCATCGTTCTCATCACGCACAACCTCGGCGTCATCGCTCGGATGGCCGACCGCATCGGCGTGATGTACGCGGGGGAGGTCGTCGAACGCGGCACCCTCGCGGACATCTTCGACGACCACGTCCACCCGTACACGCGCGGACTCGTCGAGAGCGTCCCCGACCTCGACGACCCCGACGCCCGCCTCGACCCCATCGAGGGCAGCGTCCCGAGTCTCCTCGACGCGGAGATGGACGACCGCTGTTACTTCGCGGACCGCTGCCCGAAGGCCATGGAGGAGTGCTTGGAGGACCCCGCCGAGTTCGACGCCGGCGACGGCGGCGAACACACCGCGAAGTGCTACCTCGCGGACCGCGAGTACGATGAGTCGCGGGCGCTCGCCGACGGCCACTTCGACGAGGAGGTGGGCGACGGTGAGTGACCCGCTGCTCGAGGTCTCGGACCTCCAGAAGCACTACTACGAGCGGGACTCCCTGCTGGACACCGTTCTCCGGCGCGACCCGACGGCCGTGCAGGCCGTCGACGGCGTGAGCTTCGAGGTCCGCGAGGGCGAGACGCTCGGGCTCGTCGGGGAGTCCGGCTGCGGGAAGTCGACGACCGGCGAGACCGTCCTCCGGCTCCGCGAACCGACCGGCGGCACCGTCACGTTCGACGGCGAGGACGTCGCCGACCTCTCCGGCGACGACCTCACGGCGTTCCGGAAGCGCGCGGGCATCGTCTTCCAGGACCCCTACGGCAGCCTCGACCCCCGGATGACCGCGGGCGAAATCGTCCGTGAACCTCTCGACGTCCACGGCGTCGGCACGCCCGACGACCGCGAGGAGCGAGTCCGGGACCTGCTCGAACGCGTCGGCCTCTCAGCCGACCAGTTCGACCGCTACCCCCACGAGTTCTCGGGCGGCCAGCAGCAGCGCGTCGGCATTGCGCGGGCGCTCGCGCTGGAGCCGGATTTCCTCGTGCTGGACGAGCCCGTGAGTGCGCTGGACGTGAGCGTGCAGGCCCAGATTCTGAACCTCCTCGACGACCTCCAGGAGGAGTTCGGGCTCACCTACCTCCTCATCGCCCACGACCTCTCGGTCGTCCGCCACGTCTGCGACCGCGTCGCCGTCATGTACCTCGGCGAGCTGGTCGAGACCGGTCCCGTCGCGGACATCTTCGAGCGCCCACAGCACCCGTACACGCGCGCGCTCCTCGAGAGCGTCCCGCGACCCGAGACCGCGGAAGCCGACCGAGAGATAACCACGCTCTCCGGGGACGTCCCGTCGCCCCGAGACCCGCCCTCGGGCTGTCGCTTCCGCACGCGCTGCCCGGCGGTGATTCCCCCCGACGACCTCGACATCGACCAGTCGGCGTTCCGGGCCATCACGGACATCCGCGACCACCTCGACAGCGGCGACCTCGACGCCGACGACGTCGCGGCCGCCGACGAGTGGCGCGAACGCGTCCCCGATGACGTTCCCCCGGCGGCCGCCGACGCCCTCGACGACGCGTTCGCGTCGCTCGCCGACAACGACGAAGCCGCCGCCCGCGAGCGCCTCCGGGAGCGCTTCGAGACGGTCTGCGAGCGCGAGAACCCTCGCCTCGGCGACGGCGAGCGCGAGGCCGCCTGTCACCTCGTGGACTGAGTCGACGGGCCGTCGCCCGCCGCTCGCGCACACGCTCCTCGGACGGTGCCGTGTTCGTGACGTAGGGGGGTCGCTGTCGCTTCTCGCGTTCGTTCGTCGCAGAAACGGAGTGGGTTCGGGCGGATTCTCACCGATGCGAGACTCGCTTGGCTCGTCTCGCAGGGTTCGAATCCTTTCTCACCAATTTCCGACGCCACGACGCACTCAGCGACAGGGCAGTCGCTGAGCGGCGTCGGTTCACTGAAATGGGTTCGGGCGGATTCTCACTGGTGGAAGACTCACTTCGTTTGTCTTCCAGAGTCCGAACCGCCCTCACACTCGCTTCGCTCCTCACGTTCGTTCGTCGCAGAAACTGAGTGGGTTCGGGCGGATTCGAACCACCGGCCTCGGCCTTGTAAAGGCCGCGTCATAACCAGCTAGACCACGAACCCTCGTTCGAGAGCAGTCGGGCCGCGGCCTAAACGGTTTCCTTTCGGCGGAACGCCCAAATCACGGGCGGTCGTAGCCGGGGTATGGTCGGGCGCACGCTCGCGGTCGTCTGCTTGCTCGTGGTCGCCGGCTGCGCGGGGTTCCCCGGTGGGGGAGCGTCGGCGCCGGGGACCGCGACCGAGGCGGGGAACGCGACGCAGGTGTTCGTCGCCGACGAGGACGGCACCGAACTCGGGAACGTCACGGTCGAGGTCGCAGACACGCAGAGCGAGCGCTACACGGGGCTGAGCGAGCACGAGTCGCTCGGTCCCAACGAGGGGATGTTGTTCGTCTACGACAGCGAGGCCAGTCACGCGTACGTGATGCGGTCGATGGCCTTCCCCATCGACATCGTGTACGTGGGCGCGAACGGCCGCATCACGTCGATTCACCACGCGCCCGTCGAAGAAGACAACGAGGACCTCACGCGGTACCGCGGCGTCGGCAGGTGGGTGTTGGAGGTGCCCTACGACTGGACGACCGAGCACGGCGTCGAGGTCGGGGACCGGATTCGCATCGAGGCGTAGCACGCGGTACCGGCGTGTTTCGATTCGTAGGGAAGTGCTTTTGTCGGGCCGACACTTCTCCCAACGAGAATGAGTACCGCGACAGAAGACGACGACCCCTTCGAGGAGCAACGCGAAGAGGTCGACAACGCGATGTACCGCCTGTTCGACGCGTACGGGCGGGACAACTGGGTGGCGGCGCTGGTCGGCCTCGTCGCCAGCATCTTCGCTCGCGTGCTCGACCTCGTGCCCGCCATCATGCTCGGGTACGCCGTCGACGCGCTGACGCAGGGGCGGTCGTTCCTCCCGTTCCTCCCGGCGTCGCTGCGGCCCGCGACGCGCACGCAAGAACTGTACGCCGCGGTGGCGACCATCGCCGGCGCGTTCCTCGTCGGCGCGGCGTTCCACTGGCTGCGCAACTGGGGGTGGAACTCCTTCTCCCAGCACATCCAGCACGCCGTCCGCACCGACACCTACGACAAGATGCAGCGCCTGAACATGGACTTCTTCGCCACCAAGCAGACCGGCGAGATGATGTCCATCCTGTCGAACGACGTCAACCGCTTGGAGCGGTTCCTCAACGACGGGATGAACTCGGTGTTCCGGCTCTCCGTGATGGTGGTGGCCATCGGCGTCGTGCTGTTCCTCTACAACTGGCAGCTCGCGCTCATCACGATGCTGCCGGTGCCCATCATCGCGTGGTTCACGTACCGCTTCGTGAAGGCGATTCAGCCCCAGTACGCCGACGTGCGCTCGTCGGTCGGCCACCTGAACTCCCGGCTGGAGAACAACCTCGGCGGCATCCAAGTCATCAAGACGTCGAACACGGAGTCCTACGAGTCCGAGCGCGTCGAGGGCGTCTCGCAGGAATACTTCGACGCGAACTGGGGCGCCATCACCATCCGCATCAAGTTCTTCCCGGCGCTGCGCATCATCTCCGGCGTCGGCTTCGTACTGACGTTCCTCGTCGGCGGCTACTGGGTGCTCGTCGGCCCGCCGCCGCTGATGTCCGGATCGCTGTCCGCCGGTGAGTTCGTCGTGTTCATCCAGCTCAGCCAGCAGTTCGTCTGGCCGATGGCGCAGTTCGGCCAAATCATCAACATGTACCAGCGCGCGAAAGCGTCCAGCGAGCGCATCTTCGGGCTGATGGACGAGCCCGCGCGCATCGAGGAGAACCCGGACGCCGCGGAGCTCGACGTCGACGACGGCGGTGTCGTCTACGACGACGTGTCGTTCGGTTACGACGACGAGCCCATCGTCGAGGACATCGACTTCGAGGTCGAGGGCGGGAACACGCTCGCGCTCGTCGGTCCCACTGGCGCTGGGAAGTCCACGGTGCTGAAGCTCCTGTTGCGGATGTACGATGTCGACGAGGGCGAAATCCGCATCGACGGACAGGACATCTCCGAGGTGACGCTGCCGAGCCTCCGCCGGCACGTCGGCTACGTCAGCCAAGACACGTTCCTGTTCTACGGCACGGTCATGGAGAACATCGAGTACGGCACCTTCGACGCCGACCGCGAGGACGTCGTGGAAGCTGCGAAGGCCGCGGAGGCCCACGAGTTCATCACGAACCTCCCCGACGGCTACGACACGAAGGTCGGGGAGCGCGGCGTGAAACTCTCGGGCGGCCAGCGCCAGCGCGTCGACATCGCGCGGGCCATCCTCAAGGACCCCGAGATTCTGATTCTTGACGAGGCCACCAGCGACGTCGACACGGAGACGGAGATGCTGATTCAGCGCAGCCTCGACCGCCTCACCGAGGACCGCACCACGTTCTCCATCGCGCACCGCCTCTCCACCATCAAGGACGCCGACAAGATTGTCGTCCTCGAAGGCGGCGAAATCGTCGAGCGCGGCACCCACGACGACCTGCTCACGCAGGACGGCCTCTACGCGAACCTCTGGGGCGTGCAGGCCGGCGAAATCGACGAACTCCCCGACGAGTTCATCGAGCGCGCCGCCGAGCGTACTGCCGACGTCGATGTCGACGACGCGGACGGCAACGCCTAGCTCGCCGGAGGCCGAGCCTACAAAGTGGGGGCGTGCGTTGGGCCGCCTATGCGACTCGCGGACGCGACGTGGACGGACGCCGACGCGCTCGACACGAACCTCGCCGTGCTCCCGGTCGGGAGCACGGAACAGCACGGCCCGCACGCGCCGCTGGGCACCGACCACGTCACCGCCGAGACCGTCGCCGAGACCGCGGCGTCGAACCACGACCGCGAGGTCGTGGTCGCGCCGCCGCTGACCGTCGGCGTCTCCGAGGAGCACCGCCAGTTCACGGGGACGCTGTGGGTCTCCCCGGAGACGTTCCGCGCGAACGTCCGCGAAGTGACCGCGAGCCTCGCTAGCCACGGCTGGGACCGCGTCGTCGTGGTGAACGGCCACGGCGGCAACGTCCCCGCGCTCGGCGAGGCCTGCCAGCGCGTCACCCGCGACGGCGACGCGTACGCGGTGCCGTTCACGTGGTTCGACGCCGTCGGCGACCACAGCGACGACATGGGCCACGCCGGACCGCTGGAGACCGCGTTCCTCCGGCACAGCCACCCGAAGCTCGTCCGCGAGGACCGCGTCGAGGAGGCCAGCGACGGCGCCAGCGACGGCTGGGGGGAGTGGCAGTCGCACGCGAACCTCGCCGTCGACAGCGCGGAGTTCACGGAGAACGGCGTCGTCGGCGACCCCGCCGCGGGCGACGCCGACCGCGGCGAAGAACTGCTGTCGCTGGCCGCGGACGCGCTCTGCGACCTACTGGACGCGGTCGCGGACCGCGACCCGAGCCGGCCGCCGCACAAGTAGCGCTACTCTGCTTCGTCGCCGTCCTCGTCGTTCTCGTCCTCGCTCTCGCCGTGGGCGTCTTCGAGCGCGGAGCGCAGCGCCGGCACCGTGGACGCGAGCTCCCCGACCTGCTCCCGGGCGGTCTCGATGTCCGCGAGCACGTCCTCGACGGCGTCGATTTCCGCCTTCAAGTCATCGGCGTCCTCGAAGGCGTCCGCGCGCTCGCCCACAACGAACGCCTTCTTCGCGTCCCGGAGGTGGGACTCGACGTCCTCGGCGTCCAGCGCCGACCGGAGCGCGTTCAGCACGCCGAGCGTGTTGTCCGCCTCGACCGCCCAGACGTCGTCGGCCGCGGGCAGTTCCGCGCGAGCGGCCGCCAGCGCGTCCTCCACGTCCGCGCGCATCTCCTCGGCGGCCTCCCCGAACAGTTCGTCGTCGTCCAGCGATGATTGGCTCATGTCCCGTGGTTCGCCCGCATCCGGCTTAAAAGCCCGCCCCGGAGCGGACGCGTACGCGGCTCGCTCGCCGCTCACTCACGCTGGCCAGTCGCTCGTGCCCACCAGTTACTCCACGCTCGCCAGCTCCATCAGCGGGTACCCGTCCTGCATCGCCATCTCCGCGACGACTTCCGTGCCCTCGTAGTCGATGACGACCTCGACTTCCATGTATTCGCCCGTCAGCTCCGTGTAGCCGTGCTCCGTGTCCAGTTTCTCCGTGAGGATGTCCACCATCACGCCCTCGCAGAACGGCTGGTTCTCGATGGACTCCTCGATGGCCGTCTCCAGACTCGGCGCGCTCTCGGGGCTCACCGGTGTCCCCGCGAACTGGTGGTAGAGCGCGCCGAACTTGATGCCCGCCTCGAAACACGCCTGCTGGGCGTCGGTTGCCATACCGGACGCTCGGCCGGCCGCGGCTAATCGTTGTCGCCTCCCGCTCGCCGCCGGAACCGCACCTTTCATTGCGGCGCTCGTCCAGACTCCCAATCGAATGGACGAGCCGGTTCTCCTCACTGGCGCCGCGGGCCGCGTCGGGCAGGCCATCCTCGACGGCCTCGGCGACGACTACGACTGGCGGCTGTTCGACCGCGAACCCCCCACGGGCGACACCGACCACGAGGTCGTCGTCGGCGACGTCACCGACGCGGACGCCGTCCGCGAGGCCGTCGACGGCGTCGCTGCGGTCGTCCACCTTGCGGGCGACCCGCGCCCCGAAGCGCCGTGGGAGAGCGTCCTCCGGAACAACATCGACGGCGCGCAGACCATCCTCGACGCCGCCGTCGACGTGGGCGTCGAGAAGTTCGTGTTCGCGTCCTCGAACCACGCCGTCGGCAACTACGAGCCCGAGCGAAAGCCCGACCTCTACCGCGAACACGACGACTTCCGCCTCGACGGCACGGAGCTCCCGAGGCCCGGCAACCTCTACGGCGTCTCGAAGGCCGCCGGCGAGACGCTCGGCCGGTACTACCACGACGAACACGACCTCTCGTTCGTCGCGGTCCGCATCGGCAACCTCACCGAGGGCCACCCGCCGATCGACTACGAGCGCGGCCAAGCCATGTGGCTCTCCCACCGCGACTGCGCGCACCTCTTCGACTGCTGTCTCAGCGCCGACTACGGCTACGAAATCGTCTACGGCATCTCCGACAACGACCGCAAATACTACTCGCTGGAGCGCGCCCGCGAGGTCTTGGGTTACGACCCGCGGGACAACTCCGCGAACTGGGACGGCGACGAGCACGTCGCCTGACCTCGCCCTCCCTCCTTGGAGCGCGACGAGTCCCTCGCGTAATCGCCCGATAGCGGACGCTTCGCGGCGTCACTCGGTGGGATGGATTTATACG
>ENA-ORCS01000192-ORCS01000192.1-marine-metagenome-genome-assembly--contig:-NODE-192-length-61216-cov-7.531396_pt1 | contig 61216 bp, 57 predicted proteins | sample MGYA00237781_ERZ508513 | MGnify/ENA primary metagenome ERZ508513 (study PRJEB26184, sample SAMN06268793) | marine metagenome | isolation source: Eden Landing Ponds, San Francisco, CA, USA | place...
GGCCCGCGTCTCCCGTTCGGGCGTCCGTACGTCGTCGAACCACCGGCTGTCGGCCGGGAGTTCGCCGACCGTCCAGAGGCCGGGGTAGTACCCCGGATCGAGCCCCGCGGGGTGGAACTCGTCGTGGAACGTCGCGTTGCGGAGCCGCTCTCTGAACAGTGCGAAGTGGAGCGCCGCCTCCGAGTCACGCGCCATCCGCCGGTCCCAGCCCGCCAGTCGTTCGGCCGCGGCCCGCGCCTCGGGTGACAGCTCGTCGGTCGCGTTCAGGATCTGCGGGACGAACCGTGCGGCGGCCGCCGAGCGGACGTCGCGCTGGAGGTCCTGCGTCCAGTCGACGGTGACCGGGTCGTCGCTCGCCACCCGGCGTTCGATGCGGTCGTAGATGCGCTCGCCGCGGAACGGCGCGGCGTACCCCTCCGCGAGGTACCGGCCGGGGTCGTCGGTGATGCGCTGGTTGGCCGTCGCGAGGTAGTCCATGCCCTCGCGTTCGGGCATCTCCGAGAGCGGGACGAACCCGTCCCACGAGGACTCGCCGTATGGGGTGAACCCCCGCCACTCGCCCTCTCGCTCGGAGCCGTCGAACACCCGCCGGCCGGGGACGACCTCGCCGTCGGTGTACCGCTGGGGGACTCGCCCGACGGTCCGGAAGTACGTCGTCTCGTCGTCGGCGTACACGAAGTTCTGGGTCGGCTCGTCGAACCGATCCATCGCCGCCTTCGCCTCCGCGAGCCCGTCGCTGCGGTTCAGTTCGACGACGGCTTTGCTGGTCTCGGTGGCGGTCAGGCCCGTCCAGGCGACCGCGACGCGACTCTCCAGGTCGTCGCCGTCGCTCTCGGCGTCGATCGTCGGACCGTGGACGGTCTTCTCGACGGTCACCTCGCGGTCCTCGCTGCCCGAGACCTCGACGGTACGACGCTCGCGTTCGAACTCGCGCCACTCGTCGCCGTAGCGGTACTCGCCGTCGCGGGTGTCGTAGCGGTAGAAGTCGATGCAGTCGACGCCGGCGTTGGTGAACCCCCACGCGCCGCCGTCGTTCTCGCCGATGATGACGGGCGGCGTCCCCGGGAACGTGACGCCACGGACCGACAGCTCGTCGGTCTCGAGGTGTTGCTCGTACCAGACCGGCGGGACCCGCAGGTCGAGGTGTGGGTCGTTGGCGACCGCCGGCGCGCCGCTCTGGGTGTGCTCGCCGCCGACCACCCAGGAGTTCGACCCGATCCCCTCGGGGGCCTCGAACCGCGAGAGGCGATCCGCGAGCGCCGGGTCGATCCCGGCCTCGCCCAGTCGATCGTCCTGCGGGGCGACGGCCGCGCCGTCCTCGTCGCGCAGGATGGGCGTGTCGTGGGCCTGGCGCTGGGGGTACAGCGTCCGCGCGGTCTCCGCGTCGATCGCGCTCGCGACGCTCTCGCGACGCAGGCTCCCGAACCGACCGGTCAACCCCCACGCGATCTGCTTCTGGGCCAGGACCGAGTCGACGGGCGTCCACTCGTCGGGTTCGAACCCCAGAAGGCGGAACTCGACGGGCAGCGGTTCCTCCTCGATGTACCGGTTGACGCCCTCGGTGTAGGCCTCGAACAGCGGAGCTGGATCGTCGCCGCGGACCGACTCCCAGGTGGTCTCGGCGGCCCCGACCATGTCCAGTTTCGTGTAGAAGATGTCCGACTCGACGGTTTGCTCCCCGACAGCCGCCGCCAGTTCGCCGCGCAGCTGGCGGCGCTGGAGGTCCATCTGGAACAGTCGGTCCGCGGCGTGGGCGAACCCGACGGCGTAGTACAGCGCTCGTTCACCGTCGGCGGTGACGTGGGCGACGCCGTCGTCGTCGTACCGCAGGGTGGCCTCGCCGTGGGGGCTGGCGACGGTGCCCGAGATCGACCGGGTGAATCCGCCCCAGACGCGGCCGCTCAGCGGCGCCAGCGCGTCGAGGAACGGGCGCACCGCCGGGGAGAACGCCCCGAGTAGCCCGCCGCCGACGGCGGCCCCCATGAGGCCGCGTCTGGTCGTCTCTCTGTCCATAGCGGGTGAGTCAATCCCACACGGTTAACGGTGTCCCTTCTGACACCGCGTGTGTCAGTCCTGTTACTGGATTCGACTTCTGGAAGCGCATAAGGGGACACCGACCCAGATACGGATGCATGACAGATACGGACGAACCCGACGACGCGGACGTACTGGAGCAACTCGCGGGTCTCCCGACGATGGCGCACCCGACGGCCTCGCCCGACGGTGCCGAAGTCGCGCTGTACTACGACATCACCGGACGCAACGAACTGCACGTCTTGGACGTCGAGAGCGGCGAACTGAACCAGTGGAGCGACGGCGAGGTGCCGCGCAACGCCCGCTGGTTCGTCGAGTGGGCCGCCGACAGTGATCGGGTGTTCTTCCACCTTGACGACGCCGGCAACGAGCAAAACGACGTGTACGCCCTCTCCCGAGACGGCGCGGTCGAACCCGTCGTCGAGATGGACGGGCAGGTCATCATCAACGATGTCTCCGACGACGGCGAGACGCTCCTCCTGGGGTCGTCCCGGGACGGCCAGATGAACGTCTACCGTCACGACCTCCCCAGCGGCGAGACGACGAAGGTCACCGACTACGAGCGGGCCGCCGGCGGCGCGACCATTTCGCCCGACGGCGAGCGGTTCGCCTTCGGGACCAACGAGAGCGACGACTTCGACAACCGCGACGTGTACGTCGCCGACATCGACGGCTCGAACGTCCAGAACCTCGAGATCGGCGCGACCGGCGCCGAGGCCGGCGCAGCCGACTGGGGGCCCGACGGCGAGCGACTGCTCGTCTCTGACAACACCGAGGACCTCGGCCGGATTGGCGTCTACGACCTCGCCAGCGACGACGTCACCTGGCTGGGGGACGGCGAGTACGAGGAGGGCGCCACCGCGTTCATGCCCGACGGCGAGCGTGTGCTCGGCACGCGGACCCGCGACGCCGTGACGATGCCGATCGTCTACGATCTCGAGACCGGTGAAGCGTCGGAACTCGAGTTGCCCGACGGCGTCGCCTCCTTCGCGAACGTCGGTTCGTCGGTGCTCGACGACGACCGCGTCATCGTCACCCACACGACGCCGACCTCTCGCCCGGAACTGCTCGCCTACGACCTCGAGACCGACGAGTACGAGACGCTGATCGAGGCCGAGTACGGCCCCTTCGAGTCCGAGGACTTCGCCGACGCCGAGTACTTCACCGTCGACTCGGACGGGATTCCGGAGACGCCCGCCCACGCCGTCGACCACGACCCGTACGACGAACTCGAGATCGGTGCGCTGCTGTACGACTCCGGGCAGCGCCCGTCGCCGCTGATCGTCAACCCCCACGGCGGCCCGCGGGCCCGCGACGCCAAGTCCTTCGGCCTGTACACGCAGGTGCTGGTCTCGCAGGGCTTCTCCGTGCTGCAGGTCAACTACCGCGGCTCGACCGGCCGTGGCCGCGAGTTCGTCGAGGAGCTGTACGACGACTGGGGCGGCGCCGAACAGGGCGACGTCGCCCTTGCGGCCGAGCACGTCATCGACGAACACGACTGGATCGACGACGACCGCGTCGTCGTGTTCGGCGGCTCCTACGGCGGCTACTCCGCCTACTGGCAGATGGTCCAGTACCCCGAACTCTACGACGCCGGCATCGCCTGGATCGGCGTCTCGGACCTGCCGGACATGTTCGAGAACACGATGCCGCACTTCCGCACCGAACTGATGGAGAAGTACCTCGGCACGCCCGACGACAACCCCGACATCTACGAGGAGCGGTCGCCGTCGACCCACGCGGCCAACGTCGACGCGCCGCTGTTCGTCATCCACGGGGTCAACGACCGCCGGGTCCCGGTCTCGCAGGCCCGCATCTTCCGCGAGGAACTGGAGGCCGCCGGCTACGAGGAAGGTGAGGACGCTGACTTCGAGTACGAGGAGCTGGGCGAGGAGGGCCACGCCTCTTCCGACCAGGAGCAGAAGCTGCGCACGTTCCGGCTGCTCGAGGACTTCCTCGACCGCCGGGTCGGGACCGAGGCGCCGGAGGCCAGCGCCGACGACTGAGACGGGTTCTTCTCACAGCTTCCCTGGAGCGCACCCGTCGCGCTCCCGGTCGAAGCCGAGAAGAAACCGTCTGACCGCCGCGGTCCGCTGACGCGGCCCTCCACTCGCACCGCCCGCCGACCAACTTACCACTCTCACCCCGTTCGACGACCGACAGCGACCGCGCCGAGCGCGGGCCACTCGAAGCCGAGAAGACCCGCCTCAGAAGAACGCACTCGGGTCCACGATTCCGAGCATGGTGGCGGCCACGAACGCGCCGGCAGCGGCGAAGACCAGCCCGAACACCAGCTGCCCGACGCCCCGACCCAGGTAGCGTGCGGCGGTCCAGCCCTCGCTGGTGTCCGAGACGACGAGGTCCTCGCCGCCGGCGACCGCCGCCCTGGCGTCCCGGAGTGGACCCTCGCGCTCGTTGACGTCGCGCTTGACGCCGTTGACGTACACAGTCGAGCCCGGCTCCAGGCGGCCCTCGTACAGTCGGGTGCCCGGCCCACCCTCGCCGGTCCGCTCGCTGTCGAACGTCAGGTCGGCGCCCTCGGGGTCGACGGCGACCCGGCCGCTGTCGTCGACGACCTCGAACGGCACCGCGTCGCCGCCCTCCTCGACCGTCTTCCACTTGGTCTGGCTCCCGTTGCTCGAGTGGCTCCGGCGGCGCTCCTTCCGCTCGTAGCTGTACCCGATCACATCCGCGCCCGTGTACCCCGCCGCGATGGTTTCGCCCAGCGGCTGGGCCGTTCCCTGCACCTCCACGTTGCCCTCCGCGAGGTGGAAGTCGCCGGCGTCAATGGGATCGCCGCTGGCGACCCGGCCGCCGCGAGCGATGCTCGACGCTCCCCTGTAGATCATGAAGAGTCCCACACCGCCAAACGCAACGAGGAACAACCCCGCGAAGAGCACGTTGGGCTCTGTCAGTTGGTCCACCGAGACGCCCCCCTGGAGCGGCAACGATACCCCCCGTCCGACCGCCAACAGCGCAGTGAGCACTCGCTTCCTTTCATCGGCAGCTCGCAAATAAGTTCGTGTCAGTTCAACGGGGTCAGCGAGCCCCAACTCCAGCGGGAGTGCCACCGAACGCGCCGGTGGTCGCGTTCGTGGAAACGTTTACGACTTCGACGAGCTCGTCGACCGCGTCGAGAACTGATCGCGAGAAGATTGGCGGGCTACGCTACTGGTAGAGCCACTGCTCGTCGATGCGCTCGTAGTCGACCAGTTCCTCGTCGTCGAAGAACAGGTCGATCTCGCGCTCGTTGGCGCCGGGGTCCTCGTGGTCGGAGCCGTGGACGATGTTCTGCTGGAGGTCCAGCCCGTAGTCACCGCGGATGGTGCCGGGGGCGGCCTCGGCGCAGTCGGTCGCGCCCATCATTCCGCGAACCTGGCGGGTCGCGTCCTGGCCCTCCCAGACCATCGCGAACACGGGGCCGCTGGTGATGAAGTTCACCAGGTCGTCGAAGAAGGGCTTGTCCTCGTGTTCGGCGTAGTGCTCGTGGGCGAGTTCGTCGTCGATCTGCATGAACTTGCCCGCGACCATCTTCAGCCCGCGCTCTTCCAGACGACCGACGATCTCGCCGATCAGACCGCGCTGGACGCCGTCGGGCTTGACCATCACGAAGGTGCGCTCGCGCTCGCCCATCAGTTCCCGACCTCCGTCTCGTCGTCGGTCCACTCCTGGTCCCGGGCCTCGCGGCCGAGGTTCGCGTTGCTCTCGCACTTCGTCGAGCAGTAGTGGATCGTCGTCCCGTCCGTGCGGACGAACATCGTGCCGGTGCCCGGTTCGATGTCGCTGCCGCAGTAGTCACACTCGCGCGTGGTTGGCATCGTCACTGACCTCCGATGGAGTCGGCCTCGCGGGCGGTCTCGCGCAGCTGGAGGACGTCCCCCTCGCGGACCGGCCCGAGGCAGTTGCGGGTGATGATACGGCCCTGATTCTCGCCCTCTCGGATGCGGCACTTGACCTGCATGGCCTCGCCGTGCATGCCGGTCTTGCCGACGATCTCGATGACCTCCGCCGGCGTGGAGCCGCTCTCGGACTCTTCTGCGCTCATTGTCTTACCGCAGTTCCTCGACCTTGTCGGCGATCTCGTCGACGTCGTCGCTGGCATCGCCCGAATCGACGATGGCCGCGGCGGCGCTGCCGACTTCCAGGCCGGCGGCGTGGCCGACCTCGTCTTGGGTCTCGATGAAGACGTACGGGACGCCCTTCTCGTCGGAGAGCTCGGGGAGGTGCATCACGATCTCCTCGGGCTGGACGTCCTCGGCGACGAACACCATGTCGGCGTTGCCGCGCTCGACCGCCTTGGTGGTCTCGTTGGTTCCTTTCTTCACGCTGCCGGTGTCTCGTGCGACTTCCAGCGCCTCCAGGGCGTCGTCCTGGAGGTCCGCCGGAACGTCGAAATCTGCGTATACTGGCATGGTTGCGTAGTACCTCCCGCACGTGGGCTCGCGCTCCCCTGCCGTGTCGGTGCGGAGTCCCAGGAAGGGGCTCCGCCCCTGCCGCCGGTGCGGCGAATCCTGTGCGGCTAGGAGCATCATCAACCCCGCGCAGGCTGTACACCCTGGTTACGCACCACTCCATAAAAGCGTGTTCAAACTGCCGGCAGGGTGTGAGCGCCCCCCACGCCGTCGCCGCGACGCGTCGGGACCGCCGAGCGTGAGAGCGTCAGCCGCGCGACCGGCTCACATGAAACGCAGTTCGGTAAACGCCCCTACAGAAGTCTAATTCAGATTATGTTTATGGTGATCCCGCCCCTGGACACTACTGTGATGAGACAGACGACGAACGCAGCCACGACCCAGGCATCGACCACCCGGACCGAGACGGATCGGACCGGGGTCAGCACTCCCGACGAGCGCACGTCCCGCGGCTTCGCGGCCGTCGTGGCCGTCAGCGTCGCCGCCGTCGCGGCGGCGATGGCGCCCCTGGCAACCGCGGCCGCCGCCGCCGCGGTCGGGGCGGTCGTCGTGACCGTCGCCGCGGCGCGACGCGTCACCGGCAGAGCGACGGGACCGCCCGACGAGACATCGACGGAACCGGGAGAGACGACCCCGGTAGCGGCGGACTGACGGCTGAGGGCCGTCCGAGGCCGCCAGCGGTCTCGGCGACGACCGAAACTGGTCCCTTTCTCCGCGTGCAAGGTCCGGCAGTGACGCCGACAGATGTCGCGCGTGCGCTCCGCGAGGAGGCCGCCCGCGAGAACGAACGGCGCCTCCTCGTTGTCCACGGCGCCCCCGAGCACACGCGAGCGACCGCTGCGGACGTCCTCGACGCCCTCGACCTGCCGCTCGCGGAGACGACGGTGGTCGGCGGGCCGGGGATCGGTCGCTGCGAGCACCTGGCCGCGGCCCGCGCCGAGGAACTGCTGGGCACGACCCGGTCGGCGGTCGTCGTCGACGCCCACGACGAACTCCGGCCCAACGCGGTCGGCGCTGTCGTCGGCTCCGTCGCGGGCGGCGGCCTGCTGGTTTTGCTCGCGCCACCCCTGGGGGAGTGGCCCGACCGTCGGGATTGCTTCGACGAGGGGCTGGCGGTGCCGCCGGCCACCGTCGCCGAGGTCACCGGTCACTTCCGCGAGCGCTTCGTCGCGACCCTGCGCGCCCACCGCGGGGTGGGCATCGTGGCCGTCGACGCCGACGACGCGACCGTCGAGGACGACGGGCTGACCCGTCCCGGTCCGCGACTGATCGACTCCCGAGCGGGCGAGGGCGACCGCAGTGCGCCCGAGGGGGCGACGTTCCCCGCCGCGGCCTACGGCGCCTGCCGCACCGACGACCAGCGCGACGCCCTCGCGGCCCTCGAGGAACTCGCGGACGACGACGCGGCCGTCGTCGTCGAGTCCGACCGCGGCCGGGGCAAGTCCTCGGCGTGTGGACTCGCCGCGGGGGCGCTCGCGGCGGATGGTGCGGACGTGCTCGTGACCGCGCCCGAGTTCCGGGCCTGCGAGCCGGTCTTCGAGCGTGCCCGGGAACTGCTCGGGGCGCTGGACGCGCTGGCGGGCGACGGTGGGGACGGCGCCGAGAGCGCGGCCGAGCGACCCGTCCGAAGCGCCGGTGGCGGCCGCGTCCGCTACGCCGCGCCGACCGACGCCGTCGAGGCACTGGACGGTTCCGACGCGCCCGACGCCCTGATGGTCGACGAGGCCGCCGCGCTGTCGGTCGGCCTGCTGACGGCGACGCTCGCCGCCGACCGGGTCGCCTACGCGACGACCGTCCACGGCTACGAGGGCGCGGGCAGGGGGTTCTCGGTGCGGTTCCGGGACCACCTCGACGACGCCCGCGTGGTCACCGATGTGACGCTGACCGAGCCCATCAGGTACGCCCCCGGCGATCCCGTCGAGACGTGGGCGTTCCGCGCGCTGGCGTTGGATGCTCGCCCGCCGGTTGCGGACCTCGTCGACGACGCTCGCTCCGACACCGTCGCGTACCGGGCGCCCGACGGCGCGGACCTGCTGGCCGACGAGCACCTGCTGCGGGAGACGTTCGGCCTGCTCGTGCTCGCGCACTACCGCACGGAACCGGACGACCTCGCGCGCCTCCTGGATGCCCCCAACCTCGCCGTGCGGGCGCTGACCCACGACGGCCACGTCGTCGCCGTCGCGCTGCTCGCTCGCGAGGGTGGCCTGCCCGCCGATCGCCGCGCCCGGATGTACGAGGGCGAGCGGGTGCGGGGCAACATGCTCCCGGACGTGCTGACCAGCCAGTACCGCGACGAGGACGCCGCCGACCCGGTCGGTCGCCGCGTCGTCCGCATCGCGACCCACGGCGCGGTCCGCTCGCGCGGGCTCGGCTCGCACCTCCTCGCACGGGTCCGCGACGAGTTCGCCGACGAGGTCGACTGGCTGGGAACCGGCTACGGCGCGACCCCCGAACTGCTGTCGTTCTGGGCGGACAACGGGTATCGGACCGTCGGCCTCTCGACGACCCGCAACGACGCCAGCGGGGAGTACTCCGCGCTGATGCTGTCGCCGACGAGCGCGGCGGGGGGCGAGCTCGCCGCCCGCCACGCCGACCTGTTCGCCCGGCGGGTCGGCGGCCTCTGCTCTGACCCGCTCGACGACGCCGACCCCGACGTGATTCGGGCGGCGCTGTCGACCTGCGACGCCGCCGTCGACCCGACTCTCTCCGACGCCGAGTGGCGCGTCGTCGCCGGCGCGGCCTACGGCCCCGGCCTCGTCGACGTCGCGCCGGGGGCGGCCCGCGAGGTGGTCGTCGCCGGCCTGCTCGACGAGGAGGCTCGCGCGGCCCTGGACGACCGCGCGGCGCGGGTCCTCGTCCGGAAGTGCCTGCAAGGGTGGGCCTGGGACGACGTCGCGGCGGACCTCGCCTACCCCTCCTCCGGCGCCGCGATGCGGGCCGTCGGTGACGCCCTCGCGACGGTGTGTGACGCCGTCGGCGGCACCGTCGCTCGCGAGGTGCGCGAGCGGTTCGCGGACTGATCGGGACGGAAGGCACACCCGTGCGGACGGTCTACCGCCGGCGTGGTCGACGTACTCACCGTCGTCGCGGTCGCGCTGCTCGTCGCGGGCGTCGTCGGGAGCGTGCTCCCCGGCGTCCCCGGCCCGCTGCTGTCGCTGTCGGGCATCTACCTGTACTGGTGGGCCAGCGGCTACGCCGAACCCGGCACACTCGCGCTGGTCGGCCTGACGCTGGTCGGCGTGCTCGCGCTGGCCGTCGATCTCCTCGCGGGGGTGCTCTCGACGCGGGCGGGCGGGGCCTCGTGGTGGGTCAGCGCGGCGGCGGGGGTCGCCGGCGTGGTGCTGTTCTTCGTCGCCGGACCCGTCGGCGTGGCCCTCGGGGTCGCGGGGACCGTCTTCGCGCTGACGTTCGCGACGAGCCGGGACGCCGGCGAGAGCGCCCGTGCGGCGGCCTACGCCACCGTCGGCGTGCTGGGATCGGCGCTGGTCCAGGCGCTGCTGGCGCTGTCGATGCTCGTCGCCTTCCTGCTGGTGCTGGTGGCCTGACGCCGACCACGAACGCTTGTTACCCCTCGCGACGAACGCACGGTCATGACCGACTGCGCGGAGGACGACTGCGACCGCCGGGCTGCGGTTCGGTTGCACATCCCGTGGGCGGAGAACAGGGAGGTCTGCACGGCGCACGCGCGGGTCGGCGCCCGGCAGGACGGGGTGGTCGCCGAACCGCTGGAGAGCGCCGAGGAAGAGTGGCCGTAGCGGCGGCGATCTACAGCCAGTAGGCCATCATCACTTCGTCGACGTACTCGCCGTCGATGCGGTAGTGGTCGGCGCGGGTCGCCTCGGTCTCCCAGCCAGCGGCTTCGAGGAACTCGATGGCGCGCTCGTTGGTCGCGGGCACGGAGTTGTACAGCTTCTCGTAGCCGGCCTTCGACGCCCACCCGAGTCCGCGCTCCAGGAGGTGACTGCCGACGTCCTTGCCCCGGTACTCCTTGAGGACGCCGACGGTCAGTACCGCGGTGTGGGCGAGTTTGTCGATCTCGCTGCCGGCGACGTGAACCCACCCCACCACCTCCTCGTCGACGGTGGCGACGAAGAACATCCGCGACTCTAGTTCGTTGTGTCGCAGCAGCACCTCCTCGTGGTCGATGACGTCGGCGACGCTCTCGGCCTCGGTGTAGCGGCCCTCCTCGGCGACCCGCCGAATGGCGCCGACCAGTCCGGACATGTCGTCCTGGCGGGCCTGCCGGATCACGAACTCGATGTCGTCGGCGGTATGTTCCTCGGCGGCCCCGTCCTCGAAGGTCACGACGAGGTCGTCGCCGTCCTCCTCCACGTAGCCGTCCCGTCGGAGGATGGCGACGTGGTGGCGCAGGCCGCGGGGGTCCAGATTCAGTTCGTCTCGCACGCGCTCGGTCGCGACCCGTCCGTGGGCCTCGACGTGCTCGTAGATGCGCCGCCGGTCCTCGTGGTCGAACTCGAGCCTGTCTGTGAGTTCCATGTCTGGTGATACCACACCACGGGACTTAAGCCTTGGAGGGGGGCGACGGGATTAAGGTCACCTGCGGCGTACCCAGCATCTGATGTCGCTCGGCGCCATCGTCGAGACGGTTCAGGGCGAGCAGCGACGGCTGACCCTGCTGAACCCCGAGAACGACACGCTGGCGGCGGGCGTGCGTGAGTACTTCGCCGACCAGAACGTCACCGTCGCCGCCGAAGCCACCGCCTCCGGCGAGCCCGCCGGCGTCGCCGTGCTGACCCGCGACGGCGACCCCCTCGCGACGACGACGACCGAGGCGCTCGCGGACCTGGTCGCCGAGGCGCCCCCCGGCGAGGACGGCCTGGGCGTCGACGACTCGGCGCACCATGACCTGCTGACACATCTCAAGGAGACCACGTTCACCTCCCACAGCCGCCGCGAGATGACCCAGGCCTCCCGCGAGATCGAGGACCGCGCCTGGCGCGAGGGCGAGGGCCGTCTGTTCGCCGGGTTCCAGTACGAGTCCATCCTGCTCGGCCAGGCCCGCACCTACGAGACGCTCGGCCGCAGCGACCTCGCGGTGTACGCCTTCGCCGCCCCCGACGGCACCACCGTCGACCTCGACGGCGTCCGGGTCCACGTCGAGGACGCCGCGGAACTGGCCGCCCACTGGTTCGTCGTCTACGACGGCGGCGACGACCGCGGCCAGGCAAGCGCCCTGCTGGCCGAGGAACGCGGTGAGGACTCCTACTACGGCTTCTGGACGTACGACCCGCGAATCGTCGGCCGCATCGTCGACCACCTCGAGCGGACGTACGATCCGGTGCCGGTGTGAACGCGGTCAGTCGCCCTCGGCGTCTCCCGCCTCCTCCACCTTGACCCCGTATCGCTCGCGGGCCGCAGCGGCGCTCAGTTTCCCGAGACGCAGGTCCCGTAGCACCGCCTCGCGGTCGCGGTCGGCGGGGTCGCCGTGGCCGCCGCCGCCCGGCGAGCGCACGCTCAGGACGGTCTCCGGGGGAAGCCGGCGGGTACACTTGGCGGGCAGGCGCTCGGCGTCGCCGTCGGGGTTCAGCAGGGCCTCGCCGTTGCCGCCTGGGTGGCCGCCAGCGAGGCCGTACGGCCGGCTCCGGTGACGCTCGGCCAGCAGGCTCACCCGTGCCTCGTGGTCGACGACCTCGATGTCGCGGCGCAGGCCGAGGCCGCCGCGGTGTTCGCCGGCGCCCCCGGAGTCGGGGCGGAACTCGTAGCGGCGGACCCGCAGCGGGTAAGCCGTCTCCAGCACCTCCGCGGGCGTGTTGAGGGTGTTGCTCATGTGGACGTGGACGCCGTCCATCCCGTCGGTGGTCGGCGCCGCACCGGCCCCGCCCGCGCCGGTCTCGTAGAAGGTGTATGCGGCGTCGCCCGTGCCCTCTGCGCCGCGGTCCCGGCGGGGGTCCGTGCCGGCCAGCGTCACGTTGTTCATCGTCCCCTGGCCGGCGGCAGAGACGCGCTCGGGGGCCGCCTGCGCGAACGCGCCGAGCACCACGTCTGTCACGCGCTGAGAGGTCTCCAGGTTGCCGCCGACGACCGCCGCCGGCGGCTCGGCGTCGACGATGCTGTCGGCGGGCGTGCGAATCTCGACGGGGCGGTAACAGCCGGCGTTGGGCGTCACGTCGGGGTCGGTCACCGCCCGGACCGCGTAGTACGTCGCCGAGGCCGTCACGGCGAAGGGGGCGTTGACCGGGCCCTCGGTGCTCGGAGCGGTGCCGGCGAAGTCGACGACGATCTCGTCGCCGTCGACGGTCACCGTCGCGCGAATCGGGAGGTACTCGGTGCCGCGCCCGTCGTCGTCCAGGCGGTCCTCGAAGGCGTACTCGCCGTCCGGCAGTTCGCGAATCGCCGCGCGGGTCCGGCGCTCGGCGTAGTCGGTGATGGCCGTCGTCGCCGCCCGGAGGTCGTCGCGCTCGGCGGCGAACCCCTCGAAGCGGCGCCGTCCGGTCTCGTTGGCCGCCCGCTGGGCGCGCAGGTCGCCGCGGCGCTCGTCGGGCGTGCGGACGTTCGCGAGCAGGAGGTCCCGGACTGCGGGGTCGAGTTCGCCCTCGCGGACGAGTTTCACCGGCGGGATTCGCAGCCCCTCGGCGTAGATTTCCGTCGCGTCGGCGGCGACCGAGCCGCCCTGGGCCCCGCCGATGTCGGCGTGGTGGGCGCGGTTGGCGACGGCGGCGACGAGGTCACCGTCGACGAACACGGGCGTCACCAGCGTCAGGTCCGGGAGGTGCGCGCCGCCGTGGAACGGGTCGTTCAGCAGGACGCCGTCGCCAGGGTGGAGTTCCGCGGGCGGGAACCGCTCGAAGGCGGCGGCCACGGAGAACGGCATCGCGCCGAGGTGGACCGGGATGTTCTCGGCCTGCGCGAGCAGTTCGACCTCGGCGGCCGCGCCGTCGTCGCGCGGTTCCACGGCGAAGACGGCACACGAGCAGTCCGCCCGCTCCTTGACGTTCGGGGAGTAGGCGGTCCGGACGAGCGTGGCGTTCATCTCCTCGGGGATGGCAACCAGGGCGTTGCGCGCCACTTCCAGGTCGATGGGGTCGAGGGCGTCGCTCACGGCGCCACCTCCAGAACCAGGTCGCCCGCGCCTGTCACCGTCGCCGTCGCCTCGGGCGGGACGACGACGGTGCTCTCGGGCCCCTCGACGATCGCCGGGCCGTCGAGGTCGGCGTCGACCGGCAGCGCCGTCCGGTCGTAGACCCGCGTCTCGACCGCCTCGCCGTCGAACGTCACCGCGCGGGTCTCGCTGACGGCGTCCTCGGGGTCGCCGGTCGCCGTCGGCTGATCGCTGCCGGGCGGGTCGACGACGCCGCGGGCCAGGACCCGCAGCGTGACCAGTTCGACCGGTTCGTCCGGGGAGGCGTGGCCGTAGCGGCGTTCGTGGCGCTCGTGGAACCGCTCGGCGACCGTTCGCAGCGCCGCCTCGTCCACGTCCTCGGGGACCGGCACGGTCAGCTCGTGGGACTGGCCGCGGTACCGCAGGTCCGCGCGGCGTTCGATCCGGCGGCGGTCGGGAGCCACGTCGCCGGCCAGCCGGTCGCGCCCCTCGGCGACGAGGTCGGCGTAGGCGTCGGTCAGTTCCGCGGGGTCGACGTCGGCGAGCTGGCGGACCCGCGACGCGCTCAGTTCGTAGCGGAGGTCGCTGACCAGCAGCCCCAGCGCCGACAGCGTCCCGGCGGCTCGCGGCACCAGCACGCGGGGAATTTCCAGGGCCGCGGCGACGCTGGCGGCGTGCAGCGGGCCGGCGCCGCCGTAGGCGACCATGGCGAACTCGCGGGGGTCGTGGCCGCGCTCGACGGACACCACGCGGACCGCCCGCTCGGTGCTGGCGTCGGCCACTTCCAGGATGCCGGCGGCGGCCTCCTCGACGCCGACCCCGAGCGGCGCCGCGACGTGCTCGGCGACCGCCTCGCGGGCGGCGTCGACGGCGTCGTCGTCCGCGCTCTCGACGAACCCACGGGGGTCGATCCGCCCGAGGACGCAGTGCGCGTCGGTCGTCGTCGGGCGGTCGCCGCCGCGGCCGTAGCAGGCCGGGCCGGGGTCGGCGCCGGCCGAGCGCGGGCCGACCCGCAGGGCGCCGCCCTCGTCGACCCAGGCGATCGACCCCCCGCCCGAGCCGACGGTGTGGACGTCCACGGTGGGGGTCGCGATGGGGTACTCGCCGACGGTCGCCTCGGTGGTGACCGTCGGGTCGCCGCCCGCCACCAGCGACACGTCACAGGAGGTGCCGCCCATGTCCATCGTCAGGAGGTCGCCGCCGAGCCCGGCACGCTCGGCGACGTGGACCGCGCCGCGGACACCCGCGGCGGGCCCAGAAAGCAGCGTCTCGACGGGTCGTTCGCGGGCGGCCTTGGCGGCGATCAGGCCGCCGTGTGAGCCCATCAGTCGGAGCGGCGCGTCGACTCCGGTCGCCGACAGCCCCGTCTCCAGGTCGGCGACGTACTCGCCGACGGCCGGGACGAGGGCGGCATTGAGACAGGTCAGCAGCATCCGTTCGTACTCCCTGATCTCGGGGTGGACCGCGCTCGACCGGGAGACGGCGGCGTCGGTGCGCTCGCGGAGGCGCCGCGCGATCGCACGCTCGTGGGCGTCGTCCTCGAAGGCGAACAGCGTCGCGACGGCGACGGCGTCGGCCCCGCTCTCGTCGATCGACTCGGCGACGCGGTCGAGGTCGGCCTCGTCGAGGGGGTTCAGCACGCGGCCCCGTTCGTCGAGCCGTCCCGCGACGCCGAACCGGCGGTCGCGGGGCACCACCGGGTCGGGTTTCTCTCCGGCGAGATCGTACAGTGCGGGGCGGTCCTGACGACCGATCTCGACGGCGTCTCGGAACCCCTCGGTCGTGACCAGCGCCGTGTCGGCCCACTCGCGTTCGAGGACGGCGTTGGTCGCGACGGTCGTCCCGTGGCCGAACCGCTTGACATCGTCGGCGGTCCAGGGTCCGTCGTCGAGCGCGGCGGCCACGGCGTCGAGGACGCCCCTGTCGGGGCCGGCGGGCGTCGACGGCACCTTCAGCGTCGTCGTCTCGCCGTCGACGACCGCGACGAGGTCGGTGAACGTGCCGCCGACGTCGACGCCGACGCGGACGGCGCGCTGGGAGTCCATGGGCGGCGTTGGCCCCCGACCCACGTATAGTAATCGCTGAAACACAGGGGTCCCTCCGCCCGAGGAGAGGCCAAACAGTTCCACCGAATACTCTGCGGATGACCCGACCGCGTCGGTCGGTACCGACGGCTGGCCGGAAGGTTCTTGGTTCGGGAAGGGAAATCCTCAGTTCACCGACCATGCACGGACAGCGAGGGACAGTGACCCGGGTGTCGGCACGCGGTTCGTTTCGGTCGCTGCCGCCGTTGGCCCGGCCGAAGAACGTTTGTAAATAATGACATGTGGGCGCGGGCTTTATGAATCACTACAGCAATAGGGAAATCGTGGGAAGCAACGCACCGTCGAGTGGAGGGGAGCATGTCTGAGGAGGACGACCCCGAGGTACTCGTCGTCGACGACGAGGCGCGTCTGGCCGACCTGTTCGCGGCCTGGATCGGCACCGAGCGCCCGGTCGCGACGGCCTACGACGGCGAGAGCGCGCTGGAGCAGATGCGCGACTCCGTCGAAGTCGTCCTCCTCGACCGGCGGATGCCCGGACTCTCCGGTGACGAGGTGCTCGGCGAGATTCGCGACCAGGGGTACGACTGCCGAGTCGTGATGGTCACCGCGGTCGACCCCGACTTCGACATCATAGAGATGGGGTTCGACGACTACCTCGTCAAGCCCGTCTCGAAGGACGAACTGCTCGACATCGTCGAGAAAGTGCAGACGCGGTCGACCTACGAGTCGGAGGTTCAGGAGTACTACTCCCTGGTGTCGAAGAAGGCGCTGCTGGAGTCGGAGAAACCCGATCGGGAACTGGAGAACAACGACGAGTACATCGAACTGGCCGAACGCGTCGACGAACTGCGCGACCGCATCGACGACACGATGACCGGCATGTCCACCCACGACGACTTCGTGGGCGCCTTCCAGGACCTCCCTGGCGGCGAGAGCTGATTCTCCGGGCGGTCGCATCGCCCACGGTGTCCAATAGGTGCCCCTCCGCCCGCGTTTTACGCTCGGTCGACGCCGTCGAACTCGAAGCGGGCGCCGCCGTCGGCGCTCTCGGTGGCCGACACCGACCACCCGTGGGCGCTCGCCACCTCGCGGACGACCCACAGGCCCAGTCCCAGGCCCTCGTCGGAGGTGGTGAACGCCTCGTCGAACAGGTTCTCGCGGATGTCCGCCGGGATGCCGACGCCGTCGTCAGCGACGTACACCCGCAGCTCCGGGGTCTCTTCGACGCCGACGCGGACGGTCAAGCCCTCGGAGTCGCCGCGGGCGCCGTGTTCGATTGAGTTACGAAACAGGTTCTCGAAGGCCCGCTGGAGGCGCGAGCGGTCGCCGGAGACGGTCGCGGTGCCCTCGACGAGCAGTTCCGAGTCCGGCGTCTCGACGTTGGCCCAGGCCTCCTCAGCGAGGGCGCCGATGTCGACGGGTTCGGGTTCGGTGACGGTCTTGCCCTCTCGGGCCAGCGCCAGGACGTCGTCGATGATCTCCTCCATCCGATCGAGGCCCTCGACGACGCGGTCCAGACGGTCGGTGTCGCCGGTGTCGATGGCGAGGTCGAGGTACCCCTGCGCGACCCCCAGCGGGTTCCGGAGGTCGTGGCTGACGATGCCGGCGAACGCCTCGAGGCGCTCGTTCTGTCGCCGGAGCTCGCGCTCGCGCTCGACGCGTTCGGTGACGTCCCGGATGACGCCGACGGTCCCCCGGACGTCGCCGCCGTCGTCGGTCAGCAGGGCGACTTTCGTCGCGGCGGGGAACTCGGAGCCGTCCTTGCGCCTGATGGTCGTCTCGACGGTCCGGGTGTCGTCGACGCCCGCCTGCGCCATCTCCTCGACGAGTTCCCGGCCCGCCGAGAGGTCGTCTTCGCCCAGCAGGATGGAGACGTGCTCGCCGAGCAGTCCCTCGCGGGCGTAGCCCGTCATCTCGACGAGGCCGTTGTTGACGGTCATGAAGTGGCCGTCCCGGTCGAGCGCGTACATGCCGTCGCCGACGGTCTCGACGAGTCGCTCGTAGCGTTCGAGGCGGCGCTCCTGCTGGGCGACCCGTCCCCGCAGCGCCATGTCGTGCAGCACCGAGGAGACGCCCTCGCCGATCTCCTCGACGGCGGTGCGCTCCATCTCGCTGAACCCGTCGGTGCCGTACACGCCGAGCACGCCGTGGAGTTCGCCGTCCTCGACCAGTGGCGCGACGGCGACCGCGGAGACGCCGCGCTCGAGGGCGGGGTCGCCCCACGGCACCGCGTCGCGGTCGCGCTCGACGTCCTCGGTGAACTGCACTTCGCGGGTCCGCAGCGCCCGGTCGATCATCGTCTCGGCGCCGGTCCCGACCGGGAACGTCCGGTTGGTCGGCCAGTCGCCGTCGGCGGCGCCGGTCACCCACGGGACGACCTGGCGCTCGCCGCGGTCGTACTCGCCGATCCACGCGAACTCGTACCGCCCACCCATCGTCAACTGGTCGCAGACGGCGTGTTCGATGTCCAGCGGCGAGGACGCGTCCGCGAGGTGCCGTTTCACGTCACGGACGACATCCTCGGGACGGGTACCGCCGGGCGGGGTCGCGGTGCCGCCGCCGACGACGGAGTTGGCCACCCACCCGGCGAACGCCTCGTCGGAGCCGGGGTCGCCCACGGCGTCGATGAAGTCGGCGACCTCCATGATCGCGGTGCCGCTGTCGGTGTCCGTCGAGTACGCCGACAGCACCAGCACGGGGAGGTCGGGGTGACGCTCGCGGGTGGCCTGGACGACCGCGGGCGCGCTCTGGACCGTCTCGACATCGGTGACGACGGTGTCGACACCGACCGTCTCCAGGTGCTCGATCGCCGTCGGGGCGTCGTCGGCGCGCAGGACGGTGACGTCGGGGTAGGACCACTCCAGCGGCGCGGCCATGCTCTCCAGCAGGTCCACGTCGGCGCTGAAACAGAGGACCGTGCTGTTGTCGGTCATCGTCGCACCCCTTCCCTACCGTCGTCGCTCCCGAGAGCCCGGCGGTCGGCGCGGTCTCGGGAGGCGTGGCGCTGGCTCGCCGCCGTCGACGGTCGCCGTCTGCCGGGGGAAATCACACCAGTCCGTGACCCGGTCTGGAGACGAATAGTTATCGGTCCGTTCGCCGGGGGCGACAAAACTCCGGCGGCCATCCCCGCGTCCGCCGACGGTATCGGCGTGTGACGGGGTTCCGGACTGGCGACCCCCTCGGGTCGCCGAGGAACTACGTCTGGGACGTCGCCACCACCGCGACGAACGGGTCCTGCGCCGGTCGCTCACGCACCCTCTCGTTGACGGTTAGCCCACCGGCCTCGCAGTACGAACACACCAGGTCCAGGCGGTCGTCCATCGAGCCGAGCCGCCAGGCGCGGACGGCCTTCGTCGGAAACATACGGTTGGTGAAGCTGACGACCAGAGTCCCGCCTGGGGCGAGCACGCGCTCGAACTCGGCGAACACGGCACCGGGGTACTGGAGGTACTGGACCGACAGCGCACACAGCACGGCGTCGAACGCGTCGTCGGCGAGCGGCAGTCGCTGATCGCCGTTGAGGTCCTACAGGAACCACTCGTCGAGCGCGTCGTTGTCGGCCAGTTCCGCACGGTTGAGGCCGTGCCCGACCACCCGTTCGAACCGACGATCAGGGAGGTGTGACACCCACGAGCTCATCGCGTCGAAGACGTGGTCTCCGTCGCCGAGGACGCTGGCGTAGCACTCGCGCAACCGCTCCAGGAAGCCGTCGTCGGCGTGGGTGACGAACCGCGGGCTGTCGTAGAACGCCCCGTCGTCGCGCGTGTCTCGTTTCTGTCGGTCGGTGTCGGAGAGGACCGTCGGCACGGTCAAGATCGAGGAGCGGCGGGACAAAGGGGTTGCGCCGACGCGAGCGACGTCAGTACCGCGCGGCGAGGTCGTCCAGCTGTTCGCGGTCGTGGCCGTAGATCACCGTCTCGACGTCGTGGCGGCGCTGGATGTCACGCAGCCAGCGGCGGCTCTCGCGCCAGGCGGTGAGATCGTCGATCAGGCCCGGGCCGAGCGGGACGCCGTCGGTGTAGTTGGCGTCGACGTACGCCTCGTCGCCCGCCACGAGGACCGTCTCGTCGGCCAGTTCGATGCGGGCGCCGATCACACCGGGCGTGTGGCCGGGGAGGTGGAGGAACTCCAGGCCCTCGAAGTGCTGCTCGCGTGGCTGGTGGATCAGTTGCCAGTTCAGGTCGCGGTCGAAGTCTGACTGGAGGTACGCGATGGAGCCGTCGTCGGTGTTCGCCGAGTAGTAGGCGTACTGCAGCTCCTCGGCGTGGACGTACACCGGCACGTCCGTCCCCTCGAAATGGTAGAGACCCCCGGCGTGGTCGAGGTGGAGGTGGCTCTGGACGACGGCGTCGATGTCACCGAGCGCGTAGCCGTTGCGCTCCAGGGCCGTCTCCAGGTCGTGTTCGTCGGCGTCGACGTGGGCGAACGCCTCGTACAGCGGTTGGGGCCAGTAGCCGTCGCCGGCCTCCGGGTGCGACCCGGTGTCCCACAGCACCGTCGCGTCGGGCGTCTCGACGACGAGGCTCCACGAGCCGAAGTCGGCGTACTCGTGGTCCGGGTTGGGCTCGCTCGCCGATCCCATCGCGTAGCCGTCGACGACGTAGTTCATGTCCGCCTGCACCGTCCCGCGGTCCAGCACCGTCAGTTCGCAGTGCGACATGGGCGGTCGTTGGAGCCCGGGGAACGTATACGCTCGGTCGGTTCGGGGGTGACCGCCTCAGAACGGCGACTGGCCGTACACGAGGTTGCGCTGAATCTCGGTGGCGCCCTCGTAGATCACGGGGATGCGGGCGTCGCGGTAGACACGGGCGATGCGGCGCTCGTTGAGCACCGACCGGCCGCCGTGGAACTGCATCGACTGCTCGGCGCAGTCGACGGCGGTCTCGGTCGCCCGCGCCTTCGCCATCGCTGCCCAGTAGCCCGCCTGGTCGTGGTTCGCGACCTTCTCGCAGGCCCGCCAGGTGAGCGCGCGGGCGGACTCGAAGTCCATCAGCATCTCCGAGAGCCCGTGCTGGACGGACTGGAAGTCGGAGATGTTCCGGCCGAACCCCTCGCGGTCGTGGGTGAAGTCCCAGGCCTCCTCGATGGCGGCGGCCGCGATGCCGAGGCCGTGGCCGCCGACGACGACGCGACCGTGGTTGAAGAAGTCCGCGAGCATCATGAACCCGTTGCCCTCGAAGCCGATCAGGTTCTCCTCGGGGATGCGACAGTCGTCGAAGGTGATGTGCGCCTGCTTGGAGGCACGGTAGGCCATCTTCTCGGGGATGTGCTCGGCGTCGTACCCCGGCGCGTCGGTGGGAACGATGAACATCGAGTGGTTGTTGTAGCGGTTGTCCTCGTCGTCGTCGGTGCGGGCGTAGACGGTGACCCAGTCGGCCTCGACACCGTTGCCGACCCAGTACTTCTCGCCGTTGAGGACCCACTCGTCGCCGTCTTTCTCGGCGCTGGTCTGCATTCCGGCGAGGTCGCTGCCGGTCTCGGGCTCCGAGACGGCCAGCCCCGAGATCATCTCGCCCTCGGCGACGGGTCGGATGTACTCCTCGATCTGCTCCTCGCTGCCGTACTCGTAGGTCATCTCGCAGCCGAAACTCGCGAGTTGCAGCGTCAGCGCGATGCCGGCGTCGGCGCGGTAGAACTCCTCGGTCACCGCGAGCAACTGGGGCAGGTCCAGCCCCCGACCGCCGTACTCCTCGGGGATGTCCGTGGCGACGAGGTTGGCCTCGCGACCGGCCTCCAGAATCTCCCAGGGGTACTCGCCGGTGTCGAAGTGCTCCTCGGCGTTGGGCTCGATGTGCTCGGCGGCGAACTCGCGGGCCTCCTGCTTGACGTCGCGTGCCGACTCGGGGACGATGTCCTCGGTGAGAAGCTCCATACACGGCCCTGCGGACCGGAGCGACAAATACCCGTGGGCGGGCGACGACGTGGCCGGCGACGATGAGCAACGACTTTAACCGTCGATTCCGCGTGTTCGGGCGTGCACGCCATCGCCACCGGCGGTCGAATCGAGCTCATCACCGGGAGCATGTTCTCCGGGAAGACCGAGGAGTTGCTGCGTCGGCTCCGCCGGGCCGACATCGCCGGGCAGGACGTCGCGGTGTTCACCCCCGCGCTCGACGACCGGTACGGCGAGGACACCGTCGGCTCCCACGAGGGCCGTCGGTGGGACGCTCGCGCGGTGCCCCACGAGGGCGAGGACGTCTGGGAGATCGTCGACCACCTCGACGGCGAGGAGGTCGTCGCCGTCGACGAAGCGAACTTCTTCGACGAGACGCTGGTCGACGTCTGCGAGCACCTCGCGGAGGACGGCCGGCGGGTGATCGTCTCGGGCATCGACCAGACGTTCCGCGGCGACCCGTTCGAGCCCGTTCCCCAGCTCGCGGCGCTTTCGGAGTACGTCGAGAAGCTGCGGGCGATCTGTGCGGTGTGTGGCGACCCGGCGACGAAGAACCAGCGACTGGTCGACGGCGAACCAGCCCACGAGGACGACCCGACCATCCTCGTCGGCGCCGAGGAGTCGTACGAACCGCGCTGTCGGCGCTGTCACACCCTCCGGAGCGACTGACGATGACCCAGTGGATCGAGAACCCGACGGGCGGGCGCGACCGCGGCCCGGTGGCCGTCGCTCGCGCGTGGCTCGAACTCCTCGCTCGGCCGAGGACCTTCTTCCGCAACGGCGTCGCGCCGGGCGACCAGGCGCCCGGACTGGTGTTCGCGATGGGCGTCGTCCTCATCGAGGAAGTGGTGCGGGTCGCGCTGGTCGCGGACCCCTACCCGACGTTCGCCGGCGCGCCGCTGCTGTCGACGGTGGTGTGGCTCGCCGTCGCCATCCTGCTCGTCACCCCGGCGGCGCTGCACCTCGCGGCCGCCGTCGAGACGGTTGGGTTGATCCTACTGGTCGAGGACCGGGCCGGCGTCAGCGAGACGGTGCAGGTGCTGGGGTACGCCGGCGCGCCCTGCGTGGTCGCCGGCGTCCCGATCCCGGAACTGCGGGCGCTGGCGACGCTGTGGGCGATCGGGCTGGTCGTGTTCGGCGTGATGGTCGTCCACGGCGCGACCGTCCGGCGGTCGCTGCTGGCGAGCGCGATCCCCGCCGCGCTGCTGTTCGGCTACGGACTGCGCGGGTTCGCCGCCGTCGGCGAGGTGCTGGCCGGCTGGTACGTCATCTGATCAGCGCGGGCGGTGGGTGACGCGGTACCGCCGGGTCTCTCCCTCGCCGTCCACTCGCTCGGCCTCGGTCGCGTCGTAGAACCTGATTCCTCGCTCCTGGCGGGTCGTCACCGGGAAGTCGTAGTGCGCAGCCTCGTACTCCGGTGGCGACCCCTCCGCGCGCCGGCTGGCGACGAACTCGCGGTGGCGCTGGAGGCGCGCGTCGACGACGCGCTCGGCCAGGGTGGGAACGTCGCCGACGCGGTCGTCGAACGCCGCGACGAACCCCGAATCGAGCTCGTAGCCGACCGAGTTGCGACCGGCGACCATCGCCGAGAGCGTCGTCGTGCCGGTGCCCCAGAACGGGTCCAGGACGGTGTCGCCGTACACCGAGTACATGCACACCAGCCGGTACGGAATCTCGAAGGGGTAGGCCGCGGTGCGCTCGCGGTCGGCGTCGGTGTCGTCGGCGACCGACTGCAACCGCCCCGCCACGTCGGTCCAGACGTCGGAGAACCAGTCGTTGCGCTCCTCCCAGAAGTACGCGCTCTCGTCGCGGGGTTCGTCGTCGAACGATCGCGTCCCGCCGTTGCGGACGATCAGCACGTACTCGTGTTCAAGCGTAACGTAGGCGTTGGTGGGGCGCATCCCAGAGCCCATGAACTTCGCGGCGCTGTTGGTGGGTTTGCGCCACAGCACGTCCGGCAGCGGGTCCAGGCCGCGGTCGGTCAGCGCGTCGAGGATGCGGGCGTGGTTGGGGTACTGTCGAAACCGTCCGTCGACGCTGCGGGTCGCGTCGCCGACGACGACGCAGGCGATGCCCCCCGGCGCGAGCACGCGTTCGAGTTCGTCCCACACCGCGTCCAGCAGGTCGTGCATCAGGTCGAACGCCCCCCACCCGTCGCCCTCGGCCAGGCGGTCGGCGACCCGCTGGTCCATCTCGGCGAAGGCGTCGTCCCACAGTTCGATCATCGGGTACGGCGGCGAGGTGACGGCCAGGTCGACGGCGTCGTCCTCGACGTGGGTCATCGACCGGGCGTCGCCGACGTGGACGTCGTGACGTGTCCGCATTCGCCGGGCCTTCGCGGGGCCGGGTCAAAACGTTGGGGCTCCGGGACGGTGTCGCCACACGGTCAATTTAATTTCGATCTCTAAAAGAACAAATTTAATCGGGCTGCGGCGCCTCCCGTCGAGCATGGCGACGGACACCGCGACGACGGTATCGACGGATCGAGACGGGGCACGCTGGCTGTACGCGGCGCTGCTGGGTCTGCTTGCGGGTCTCCCGCGGACGTTCCGGGGGGAACTGGCGGGGGGCCTGGAATCGGTGGGGCTGTCCGTGGACGGCGGCGTGCTGGCGGCGCTGTTCGACCCCGGCATCGCCATTCACCCGGCGGGCCACCTCGTGTACAGCGCGCTGTTCGGACTGCTGTTCGCGCTGGTGGTCGACTACGAGGAACTGCGCGGCGTGATCGCGACGCCGGCCACCGGCGCCGTCACGGGCCTGGCCTACGGCCTCGGGCTGTGGCTCGTCGGGGTCGCGGTCGGCTGGCCGCTGGCCGTGGCGGCGGTCGGCCTCGCCGGACCCTCGTTCCCACATCTCCACCTCGGAACGTTCGTCGGTCACGCGCTGTACGGCCTGCTCCTCGGCGGCGGGTACGCCGCGGTGCGCGGCGACTGAGACGGGTCGGTTCTCACCAGGCGTCGCCGCGTCCCAGGTCCTGTGGGGCCGCCGCGGCGTCCGTCTCGCGGCGGAACTGGAGGGCCGTGGCGACATCGCTCTCGGTGACGATGCCGACCGCCTGCCCGCGCTCCTCGACGACGCCGATGCCGCCGGGCGCGCTCGACAGCGTCGCCAGCGCGTCGAAGGCGGGGGTGTCGACGTCGATTCGGGGCAGGTCCCGCGCGGCGATGTCGCCGACGGTCGTCGTCGGGCGGCGCTCGGGGTCGACGCCCTTGAGATCGGTCATCGTCACGGCGCCGACGACCCGCCCGCCTTCGGTGACGGGGAACGCGACCTGACGCTTGCGCAACATCATGTCGAACAGCGTCGCGACGGAGGCGTCGGCGGGCACTTCCGGGCGGTCCAGCATCGCGACGTCACGGACGGTGACCCCCGACAGCAGGTCGGCGATCATCACGGTCCGGGACTCCGAGCCGGCGGCGGTGTACACGAACAGCGCCAGCAGCAGGAGCAGCGGGCTGAAGGCGACGAAGATGCCGACGAACACGAACAGCAGCGCGAACAGCTTGCCGACGGTCGCAGCGGTCCGGGTCGCGGCGGCGTACGGCCGGTTGCGGGCCAGGTACGCCCGCAGCACGCGCCCGCCGTCCATCGGGAACGCCGGGAGCATGTTGAACCCCGCGAGCACGAGGTTGGTCACGGCGAGCCAGCCAGCGACGAACAGCAGCGCCGGCGCCGACGCCGGGACGACGAGCACCGCGGCGTAACAGCCCGCCGCGACGGCGAGGCTGGTGATGGGGCCCGCGATCGCGATCCAGAACTCCTTGTGGGGCTCCCGCGGGAGCCGGTCGAAGCTGGCCAGCCCGCCCAGCAGCCACAGCGTGATCGAGGTGACCGTGAGGTCGTACCGCAGCGCGACCCACGAGTGGCCCAGTTCGTGCACGGCGACGCTCGCGAACAGCCCGACTGCCGCGACCGTCCCGATCAGCCACGGGGTCGATCCTGCGCGGAGAACGTCGGCGTCCAGCGACTCCCCGGACAGCGTCTCGACGACGCCCGCGTACAGTTCGATCTGCGGCCCGCTGGCGATGAGATACGCCAGGATGGGGAGGAACACGAGCAGCGAGACGTTGACGTTGATCGGGATGCCCCAGACGCTGGTGATCCTGAAGCTCCGCACGGTCAGACCCCCGTGTACCCCCAGGCGGTGAGCCTGTCGCCGTCGCCGTCGATCCACCGCTCGCCGATGTCGTCGCGGTAGTACAGGTTCGGGATCACGACGTCGTCGATGCGGTCGTACAGCTGCCCTCGGGCTTCCTGCATCGTCTCGCCCGTCCCGGTGACGACGATGGGCATGCCACTCTCACCGGCCGCGCGCCACTGGCCGTCGACGAACTTCGCGTCCTCGATGTGGACGCCCGGCGGCGCCGCCAGACTCGGGTCCGTCGCGCCCGTGGCCGGCGGCTCCGGGTCGCGCTCGAAGACGACCGCCGCGTTGCGGGAGCTCTCGTCGTAGGTCGCCTCGTCGTCGAACGGGAACGGCGGAAGGACGATGCGCGCACAGACCTGAAACCCCGCGTGGACCTCGAGGTCGGGGTCCAGGCCGTGTGCGAGGTCGTGGAAGAACTCGCCGGTCGGCGACTCGAACGACTCCTCCTGGAGGACGATGGTGGGGTAGCCAAAGCGGGGTGTGAACTCCAGGGGGTAGACGCCGTCGCCGTCGACGATGCAGTTGACGTCGATGCTGCCGACGTACCCCTCCGCGGCGAGCCAATCTTCGAGTTTCCCCAGGGTCGCCTCGAACAGCCGGTTCCGCCCGGCCCAGAACATCGAGGTGCCCATCTCGCCGGTCTGTGGGCCGACGTTGCCCGGAAACAGCTTCTTGTGCTCGAAGTTGAAGTTCACGCGGTCGACGAAGGAGTCGCCGTCGAAGAAGCCACAGACGGCGACCTCGACGCCGTCGACCTTCCGCTGCAGCTGGAACCCCTTCATCCGGTGGCCCCACGCCGTCTCGTAGGCCCGCAGGACGTCGATGACGTCGTCGCCGTCGTCGTCGCGGCCCACGTACAGCAGTCGCTTGACGTTCTGGACCTCGCCCAGCGGCTTGATCACGTACGGCGCCGGGTTCTCTCGGACGTGCTGGATGCCCGCCTGAAAGCTCTCGAACTCCCGGTGTTCGATGGTGTTCACGCCCTCGCTCTCCAGGACCTCCATCGCGTAGCCGCGGTCCTCCTCCAGGCGGTCGGTTGCGGGGGTGCCGCCGACGACGGCGTGGCCCTCGGCGCGCAGCTCCGCTGCCACCTCGCCGGTCCCGATGTTGGAGCCGACCCAGATGTCGTCGAAGATCACGACGTCGGCCCAGTCGAGGTCGGCGCGCCAGTCGTCGGTCTTCGGGACGAACCCGTCGGCGATGTCGTGGTCGCTCTCGGCCTCGACGTAGTACCGGACGTCGTTGCCCTCCCGACGGACCTGCCAGGCGAGGTCGCCGATCAGTGCCGCGTCCGCGGAGACGAACAGGAAGTTGTGGTCCGACATGCTCTGGTCAGGCTCCGGCACCGGCGCTGTGGCGTCCTCTCGCCCGATCCATCGAGGGTCGTGCTGGTGGGGACCGCGCTTCGGTCCAGTCGTACATACCCGATTCAGCACCGGCGCACGTAAAACGTCTCCCCTGCTCGCGGATCATCGGCGATCCATTCTCGATCGATCGGACAAAGCGGAGTCACCGCCAGCGCCAACTATAAATAGGAATTGTGCGAGGTGGGAATCATGCCACGAGATTCCACGGAGACGGACAGACGGAACTTCCTGAAGTTCGCGGGAGCTTCGACCGTCGGCGCCGTCGCGACCCTCGCCGGATGTACCGGCGGCGGCGACGATGGTGACGACGGCGGCGACGGCGGCGATGGCGGCGACGGCGGCGACGGCGGCGATGGCGGCGATGGCGGCGACGGCGGCGACGGTGGGGACGGCGGGGACGACGTCCCCGAGGACTTCCCCGTGTCGATCGCCCAGGGGAACATGCCGTCCGGCCTGGACCCCCACGACCACCGCGAGACGCCGACGGACGTCGTGATGCTGCACGTCTACGAAGGTCTCCTGAGCCGCGACAACGAGGGCAGGGTGGTCAACAACCTGGCGACCGACTACGAGACCGTCGAGGAGGGCCGGCTCCGGTTCCCGATCCGGCAGGACGTCCAGTTCCACAACGGCGACGACCTCACCGCCGAGGACGTCGTCTACTCGATCCGGCGGATCATCGACGAGAGCGTCGGCTTCGCGAGCCCGCAGCGCGACCAGCTGTCGGGCATCGTCTCGGCGGAGACGGCCAACGACGGCGCCGCCGTCGACGCCGTCTCGGAGGGTGTCCACCCGATCGGTGTCTCCCAGTTCGCGACCTACTGCGACATCATGCAGCAGTCCTGGGTGGAGGATCGCTCGAAGTCCGAGATCGGCCAGGACATGAACGGCACCGGGCCGTTCCAACTCGACAGCTACTCCTCCGAGGAGGAGGTCGTTCTGGTCCGCAACGAGGACTACTGGGGCGACCTCGCGGAGCCGTCCGAGGTGCAGTTCACGGCGGCCTCGGAGGCCAGCACCCGCGTCAACCAGCTCGTCAACGGCGAGCGCGACGTGGTCGTCAACGTGCCGCCTCAGGAAGTCGACCGCGTCCGAAGCAGCGACGGCACGCGCATCGAGGCCGCACCGAGCACGCGGATCATCTACAACGCCCTGCGGTACGACGCCGAACCGTTCTCGAACCAGGAGTTCCGCCAGGCGCTGAACTACGCCATCGACCTCGAGAGCATCGTCTCGAACGTCCTGGAGGGGTTCGGCGCACAGACCGGCCAGCCGACCCTGGAGGGGTTCGTCGGGCACAACTCCGACATCAGCCCCTACGAGTACGACCCCGAACAGGCCGAACAGCTGGTCGAGTCCAGCGGCCACGCCGGCGTCGAGATCGAACTGCACACGCCGGTCGGGCGGTACCTGAAGGACCTCCAGATCGCGCAGGCGGTCGCGGGCTACGTCGACGAACTGGAGAACGTCTCGGCGTCGGTCGTCCAGCGTGACTTCGGCTCGCTGGTCGACGACCTCTCGTCGGGCAACATCGAGGACAAGCCCCCGTGGTACCTGATCGGCTGGGGCGAAGCCACCTTCGACGGCGGACTCGTGATGACGGCGCTGCTGGAGACCGGCCAGACGTTCTCCAGCTTCAGCGACGACCAGATCGACAGCATGCTCGAGGAGGCCGGGGGCCAGTCCGCCGACGAACGCGAGACGACCCTCCAGGAACTCAACCAGTACTGTCACGACATCGCGCCGTGGATTTTCCTGAACCGCCAGTTCAGCGTCTACGGGGCCAGCGACCGCATCGAGTGGTCGGCCCGCAGCGACGAGCGCATCGACGCCTACGAGATGACTCAAGCCTAACAAGACGACTCGATGTCACTCGCTCGGTTCTTGGTGAAGCGTTCCCTCCAGGGCGTGTTCGTCATCTGGGGGGTCGTCACCGTCGTGTTCGCGCTCCGTTTCATCGCGCCGGGGAGCCCCGAGAACGTGCTGTTGCCCCCCGACGTCGACGAGGAGACCAGACGCCAGGTCGCCGCCGAACTCGGGTTGAACGAGCCGATCCACATCCAGTACCTCGACTACATCGCGGCGCTGTTGCGCGGGGACATGGGCAACTCGCTGGTCACCCGGACGCCGGTCGCAGACCGCGTGTTCAGCACCGTGCCCGCGACCATCGAGCTGGCCGTCGCGGCCACGGTCGTCGCCGTCGTCATCGCCATTCCGCTGGGCGTGGTCAGCGCCACGCGGCGCAACCAGCCCGCGGACTACGGGGCGACGCTGTTCTCGCTGTTGGGCATCAGCACGCCGAACTTCTGGCTCGGCCTGATGCTGATCCTCTTCGTCGCGGTGCCGTTCGACGTGTTCCCGACCAGCACCCGTCCCGTCGGCCTGCTGGAGGTCGGCGAACGGACGCTTGCCGGCAACCTCGACGGCGCCGCCGCAGGCTTGGAGAACTGGCTGCTTCACATCACGCTGCCGGCCATCGCGCTGGGGACGTACTTCACCGCGCTGATCACGCGCCTGACTCGGAGCGGGATGCTGGAAGAGCTCGGGACGGACTACGTCAGAGCCGCCCGCGCGAAGGGGCTCCCGGAGACGCTGGTCCGGTACAGCCACGCGCTGCGGAACACGCTGATCCCGATCATCACCGTCGTCGGCCTCCAGCTGGGGACGCTGATCGGCGGCGCGGTGATCACGGAGGCCGTGTTCGACTGGCCCGGTCTCGGGACGCTCGTGATCGACTCGATCAACGCCCGGGACTGGCCGATCGTCCAGGGATCGCTGATCGTCATCGCGACGGGGTTCGTCCTGCTGAACATCGTCGTCGACGCGCTGTACACCTACGTCAACCCGCAGGTGAGTTTCGACTGATATGATTCGATCCCTCCTGGCGTGGCTGGCCAGCCGCGTCATGTCTCCCCGGACGCTCAGAAATCTCAAGGCGGAGTTCCGCCGGTCGACGCTACCGAAAATCGGGCTCGTGGTCCTCGTCATCGTGCTCGTGACGGCGGTGTTCGCGCCGTTCCTGGCGCCACACCCGCCGAAGGACCAGGACCTCGAGAACTCCACGCAGCCGCCGCTGGGGTTCAGTTCCAAGAGCGTCGAGGAGGTCGAGGTCCAGGACAACGGCAGCGTCGTCTTCGACGACGAGGGGAACATCCTCACGGAGAACCAGACGGTGTACGAGAACGCCTCGCTGTCCCACCCGATGGGGACAGACGCCAACGGCCGTGACCTGCTGTCGCGGGTGATCTACGGCTCGCGGACGTCGATGCTCGTGGGCATCCTCGGCACCCTGCTCGCGGCTGTCGTCGGCGTCAGCGTGGGGCTGACCGCCGGCTACTTCGGCGACCGGGTCGACGACGTGCTGATGCGCGCGGCGGACATCATGCTGGCGTTCCCATCGCTGGTGCTGGCGATCGCGCTGGTCGGTGTGTTCCAAAACAGCGACATCCACACCTACGACCTGCCCGACCCGTTCGTCTGGGCGGCCACCCACGACACGATTCCGAACGTCCTGATCCCGCGGGCGACCCACGTCGCGCAGATGCCCGAGACGACGACGTTCCCGGTGACGGTGACGCTGGTCGTCGCGCTGGTCAACTGGGTGTGGTTCGCCCGGGTGGCTCGCGGCGAGGCGCTGTCGCTCCGCTCCGAGGAGTTCGTCAAGGCCGCCAAGGCCGTCGGCGCGAAGGATCGGAACATCATCTTCCGGCACATCCTGCCCAACGCGATCACACCGATCATCGTCCTGGGGACGATCCAGGTGGCAGCGATCATCCTCCTCGAGAGCGCGCTGTCGTTCCTGGGGTTCTCCGGGACCTCGCTGTCGTGGGGGTTCGACATCAACGCCGGCCAGGAGTTCCTCTCGTCGGCGTGGTGGATATCGACGATGCCCGGGCTGGCCATCGTCGTGACCGTGATCGCGCTGAACCTGCTGGGCGACTGGCTCAGGGACGCTCTGGACCCCGACATCGGCGGGGAGGGGGGTGTCTGAGATGGCCGACTCGGTGCTGGAGGTGCGGAACCTGACGACCCGTTTCTTCACCGAGGACGGGCAGATCAACGCCGTCGAAGCCGTCGACTTCACCGTCGACGAGGGCGAGGTGTTCGGCATCGTCGGCGAGAGCGGGTCGGGCAAGAGCGTCACCGCGCTGTCGCTGATCGACCTCGTGGAGTCGCCCGGCGAGGTCGTCGACGGGCAGATTCGGTACCGCAACGCCGACCTCGTCGAGGCGGTCGGTGACGACCACCCCGAGGCGGTCGACGGCGAGTTCGTCGACCTCATGCAGCTGCCGTCGCGGATCAGGCGATCGCTGCGGGGTCCCTCCTTCGCGACCATCTTCCAGGACCCGATGAGCAGTTTGAACCCCTCGGTCACGGTCGGCAAACAGATCGCCGAGGCAGTCGAGGTCCAGCGTCGCGCCACGGCGAACCCCCGTGCGACCCGCTCGCGCACCCAGGGGTTCGGCCTCGGGAAGTTCATCGTCTCGTCGGTCGCACCCGGGGAGAGCTACGTCAGCGAGCAGAGCATGGAGCGGGCGGTCGAACTGCTCGATCTGGTCGGCATCCCCGACCCCGAGGAGCGCGCCCGGGAACACCCCCACCAGTTCTCCGGCGGGATGCTCCAGCGGGCGATGATCGCCCAGGCGCTGGCCGGCGAACCGGACGTGCTGATCGCCGACGAGCCGACGACCGCGCTGGACGTGACCATCCAGGCACAGATCACCGATCTCCTGCGAGAGCTGCAGGAGGAGCGCGGGATGACGATCCTGCTGATCACGCACAACCTCGGCGTGATCGCCCGGATGTGCGACCAGGTCGGCGTGATGTACGCCGGCGAGATCGTCGAGCGCGGGTCGCTGACGGACGTCTTCGACGAGCCAGTCCACCCCTACACGAAGGGGTTGCTCGGGAGCATCCCCGACGTCGGCGGCGCCAAGAGTCGTCTCGAACCCATCGAGGGGAACGTCCCGAGCCTCCGCGACGAGGAGATGGGCGACCGCTGTTACTTCGCGGACCGCTGCCCGAAGGCGATGGACGACTGTGTCGCCGAACATCCCGCGGAGCGCCCGGCCGACCCCGGGACCGCCGACCACGCGGTGCGGTGCGTGCTCGCGGACACGGAGTACGACGAGAGCAAGGCGCTGGACAGCGCGGAGCCAGACGGCGAGGAGGTGACGGATGAGTAGCGACGCGCTGGTGCAGGTGTCGAACCTGACCAAGTACTTCGACGAGGACGAGTCGCTGCTGGACCGCCTGTTCGGCGACGAGGCCAACCCCGTTCGCGCGGTCGACGGCGTCAGTTTCGATATCCGCCGTGGGGAGACGCTGGGGCTCGTCGGGGAGTCCGGCTGTGGGAAGTCGACCGCCGGCGAGACGCTGTTGCGCCTGCTGGAGCCGACCGGCGGCTCCGTCGTGTTCGACGGCGAGGAGGTGTTCGACATGAGCGGCGGCGATCTGAACGAGTTCCGACAGCGCGCCCAGGTCGTGTTCCAGGACCCGTTCTCCAGTCTCGACCCGCGGATGACCGTCGGCGACACCATCCGCCAGCCGCTGGACGTCCACGATGTCGGCACCCCCCAGGAGCGACGCGAGCGCACCCGCGACCTGCTGGAGCGGGTCGGGCTGTCGACCGACCAGATCGACCGCTACCCCCACGAGTTCTCCGGCGGGCAGCGCCAGCGGGTCGGCATCGCCCGGGCGCTGGCGCTGGAACCGGAGTTCGTGCTGCTCGACGAGCCGACCAGCGCGCTCGATGTCTCCGTCCAGGCGCAGGTGCTGAACCTGCTGAGCGACCTCCAGGACGAGTTCGACCTCACCTACCTCCTGATCAGCCACGACCTCAGCGTCATCCGGCACATCTGCGACCGGGTGGCGGTGATGTACCTCGGCGAGCTCGCGGAGGTCGGCCCCGCCGAGGCCGTCTTCGAGTCGCCGAAACACCCGTACACGGAGGCGCTGCTGGAGAGCGTCCCGCAGGCGTCGACCGACGAGCGCCACCGCGACGTCGACACGCTCAGCGGCGACGTCCCTTCACCGCGGGACCCGCCGTCGGGCTGTCGGTTCCGCACGCGCTGTCCGCAGGTGATCGCTCCCGAGGGGCTGGGCCTCTCGCAGGGGCAGTACCGCGCGGTGATGGACTGTCGCGAGCGCGTCGAGCGCCGGTCGTTCGACCTCGACGCGATCGCCGAGGACGCCGACGGGGACGTCGCGGACGCGCTGTACGAGCGGTTCGTCGGTGTCGACCTCCCCGCCGAGGACCGCTCGACCGTCGAGGCGGCGCTGCGGGAGGTCGCAGAGGGCGACACCGAGACCGCCGCCGAGCGGCTCCGCGAGCGGTACACGAGCGTCTGCGAGGAGGTCGACCCCGACCTCGACGACCAGGGGTCGGGCCACGCCGTCGCCTGTCACCTCTACGACGGGACGTGACCGGAGCGGGAGCCTTTTGTCCGGCGGCGGTCTCGGAGTGGGTATGAACGACGGCCACGGCGTCCCGCGTGCGGTCGAGAACCGTTGGGAGGACCTGATCGCGGACACCGAGGCGACCGCCGCGGAGTACGAGGACGCGGGCTACGAGACGCTGACGATCCACCCCGGGGACGTGGTCGTCCTCGAGGACGACCTCGCGGTCGACGTGCTCGCGCCGGGCAACGAGTACCGGCCGCTCGCGGAGCTGATGGACGGCGTCGCGGTCGACGAGTTCGACGTCTACACTGCCGAGGAGGGCGGCGTGGACTTCGCGATGGTCGTCGCCGCCGACCACGACGCCGCGGTCGCGGTGTGTGTCCCGCTGTACATGGAACACGCCGACGCCGACGACCTGGTCGACGCGGCGACCGCGGCGGGACACGTCGCGGTCCACGTCCGGCCGCTGTCCGACGACGAGCGGGTCGAGTTCACGCTGGAAGACCCCCAGCTGCTGTTCGAGCGGGCGTGATCGGCGTCGCCCGCCGTCGCCGGCGGCGGTGGTTACATACTCCTCGGGCCCTCAGCATCGAGCATGACCCAGCGAGCGACGTTCGGCGGCGGGTGCTTCTGGTGTATCGAGGCGGCCTTCGAGGAGATCGCGGGCGTCGAGAGCGTCACGTCCGGGTACGCCGGCGGTCACGTCGAGGACCCCACCTACCGGGCGGTCTGTACGGGTGAGACGGGCCACGCGGAGGTCGTCCAACTGGCGTACGACCCCGCGGTCGTGACCTACGAGGAGCTGCTGGAGGTGTTTTTCACGATCCACGACCCCACCCAGCTGAACCGCCAGGGCCCGGACGTGGGCACCCAGTACCGATCCATCGTGCTGGCCCACGACGACGAGCAACACGACCTGGCGACCTCGTACGTCGAGGCTCTCGACGAGGAGGGCGGGTACGACGACGAGGTGGTGACCGAGGTCGAACCGCTGGAGACCTTCTACCGGGCCGAGGAGAAACACCAGAACTACTTCGAGAAGAACCCCGCGGACGCCTACTGCACGATGCACGCCCAACCGAAGGTCGAGAAGGTCCGCGAGAAGTTCCGCGAGAAGGTCGAACCCTGAGCAGCGACTCCTCGGACCCGTTCACGCCTCGCCTCGTCCTGTCAACCGTCCGATCGCACGCCATCAGCGTTATTGTGCAGCCTGTGCGGTACCGACACGATGGCGGACCCGCCCACCCGGGACCTGATCGTGCTCCACCTCGACGGGTACGGCCGGTTCCGCGAGCGCACACCCGTGCCGACGGCGGTGTCGACGCCGGGGATTCGGGCGGTCGTGGGGGGCGAGCGCGACGGCGTCGCCGACCGCGTGGCGCTGCTGTCGGCGCTCGAGCGACTGGAACGCGAGGGGCTGATCGAGGGGCGGGTCGCGCCCGTGGAGGACGGCCACCGACGGAACGTCTACTTCCTGACTGAGGCGGGGCGCGCGGCCGCCGAAGAGGTCCGCGAGCGCTGGCGCGGCGTCGAGGTGGCCGTCCCGGCGGCCGCGCCCAACGCCGTCACCGTCGAGCGGGCGACCCAGTACGTCGAAGACGGGTCGCTGGTGTCGGTGCTGGCGAACGTCGACGACGGTCGCTTGCGGGCGTGTGACGACGACGAGCGGACGGGCCCGGTCGGGCGCGACGCGGAACTGGCGAGCGTCGAAGCGACGCTGTCGCGGGTCCCCGAAGAGGGGAGTCGGACGCTGCTCCTGTCCGGGCCGGCCGGGAGCGGCAAGAGCACGATGCTGGCCAGACTGGCCGAGGCGGCCGACGACGCGGACTTCGAGGTGGCCGTCGCCGCCGCCCGTCGGGAGGACGACGACCCGTACGGCGTCGTCCGGGACGCCTTCGCGGGTGTCGAGAGCGACGTCGCCGACCGCCTGATGGGTGAGCGCCGCCCCGACATCGAGGGCGGGGGTGACGTCGAGGTCCAGCGCACGGCGCTGTTCTCGGACGTCTGCGACGCGGTCAGGGAGGCGGCGGCAGCCCAGCCGCTGGTCGTCGGCATCGACGACCTCCAGTGGGCCGACGAGGCGAGTCTGGAGCTGTTCGCGTATCTCGCGGAGACGGTCACGGAGTGGATATACCCGGTGTTGTTCGCCGCGAGTTACCGGCCCGAGGCGGTCCGAGCGGACACGACCGCGGGCACGGTCGTCGAGCGCCTCCGGGACCGCACGGCGACGACGGCCGTCGAGCTCTCCGCCCTGGAGACCCACCACGTCCACACGCTCTTGCGCGATCTGCTGGGTCCCCACGAGGCCCCGGAGTCGTTCGTCGAGCGCCTCCGTGCGATCACCGGCGGCAACCCGCTGTTCGTCACCGAGAGCGTCCGCTACCTCCAGGCGGAGGGTCGACTCGACCCGGAGACGGACACGTACCCGACCGATCTCTCGGCGCTCGATCCGCCCGCGGCGGTCGAGCGAGCCATCGACCACCGCCTCGATCGTCTCGACGAGGACGGACGGCGCGCCGTCGAGGCTGCGGCGGTGATCGGCGACGGCGTCCGTCTCGACTTGCTGGCGGCGGTGACGGCGCTCTCGGAGCCGGACCTCCGGGACTACGTGGACCTGCTCGTCGAGAGTCGCCTGCTCGAACGAACGGCGGAGGACCGACTGGGCTTCCGCGGCGAGTTCGTCCGCGACACCGTGCTGGCGGGGGTGGTCGAGGAGCGACGGCGCCAACTCCACGCCGTGGTCGCCGGCGCCATCCCGGCGACGTACGACGGTGACGCCGGCGACCGCTACGGTCGACTGGCCCACCACTACGAACGTGCCGGCGACCCCGAGCGGGCGCTGGCGTACTTCGACCGCGCCGCCGAGCAGGCGACCGACGTGTACGCCGTCGAGGCCGCCCGCGACAGTTACCGGCGGGCCCTCGACGTCGCCGAGGACCTGGGGTGGGACGCGACGATGGTGGACCTCTACGAACGACTGGCCCGCCTCGAGCGGCACGTCGCGTCGTTCGAGGCGGCCGAGGCGTGTCTCGACGCGGCGGCCGAGCGGACCGACGACCCCGCCGCTCGCGCGCGCATCGCCAACCAGCGCTGTCTCCTGTACACTCACCGGGGGGCGTACGACGAGGCCATCGAGCGGGCGGACCACGGGCTCTCGATCGCGGGTGCGGCCCCCTCGGCTCACCGGTGTCGACTCGTCGGCCAGCGCGGGTGGGTCCGGATGGTTCGGGGCGACCTCGAAGCCGCCCGCGAGGACTTCGAGACCGAGCGGGCGCTGGCGACGGAGCTGGGCGACCCGTCGCTGCTCGGCGACGCTCACCACCACCTGGGGAGCGTCGATCTGGTCGCCGGTGCGTTCGAGGACGGCATCGAGCACATGCAGCGCGCGGTCGAGGAGCGGGCGGCGACCGACGACGACCGTGGCCTGTCGGCGAGTCTCAACAACCTCTCGGCGCTGTACTGGAAGGCCGGCGACCTGGAGGCGGCTCGCGATGCCGTCGAGCGGGCGCTGGCGCTGACCCGCGAGCGCAACGATCACGCCACGGCGGCACGCACGACGGTAAATCTCGGGCTGTACGTCGAGAAGAGCGGCGACTGGGAGACGGCCGTCGAGCACTACCGGGAGAGTCTGGCGACGGTCACCGAACTCGACGTCCGCCAGACGGAGGCCGTCGCCCGTGAGAACCTCGGCTCGGTTCACCTCCGGCGGGGGGACCTGACGGCGGCCCGCGAGGAGCTGGAGCGCGCGCTCGCCGTCGACCGCGCCATCGACCACGCGCGACAGGCCGCGATGGTCAGGGATCGGTTGGCCGCGCTGGCCGCGGTCGCCGACGACGCGGACCGCGCCCGCGAGCACGCGACCGAGGCGCTGGCCCTCGCCGAGGACTGCGGCGACGCCGAGCGCGAGGCCGAGGCGAGAGCGCGCCTCGGCGACCTCGAGCGCCGAGACGGCGCCGTGGAGGCGGCCCTGACCGCCCACCGGACGGGCCGAGACCTGGCCGACGACGCCGGCGCCGTCGAGACGCTGGTCCACAACGAGGCGAGCCTCGCGCTGGACCACGCCGCAGCGGGCCGGGCCGAGAGCGGCCTGGGGCACGCCGAAACGGCCGTGGAGGTGGCCGCGGACGCCGGCGACCCGTGGCTCCGAATCCGGGCGCACCTGGCGCGGGGGCGCTGTCTGTGCGCCGCCGGGCGGCCCGGAGCGGCGGTCGCCTCCCTGGAGAGCGCGATGGGGCTCAGTCGCGACGTGGGCGCCACGCTGACGGAGTGTCGGGCCGCGCTCGCGCTCGCCGAGGCGGCGGCCGCCCGGGGGGACGCCGTGGCGGCCCGCGCGCACCGCCGCCACGGCCGTGAGCTGGCTGCCGAGTGTGGGTTCGAGCGCCTGGGGCGACTGCTCGACGAGCTCTCGGTGCCCGCGGAGACTCGCTGAGACGGAGCGCCCGCCAGGTCACCCGCCCGGGGTCGAGGGCGCGCGCCGCAGGCGCACCGTCACGACGGTCCCCGAGGGCTCCTCTTCGATGTCGATCTCGCCGCCGAACACGTCGACGATCCAGCGACACACCCACAACCCGACGCCGCTGCCGTGGTTCAGCTGCGTGATCTCGGCCTCGCCGAGCACCACCGCGCGTTCGACCTCGGGCATCCCGGGGCCGTCGTCCTCGACGTGGATGTCCACCCAGCCGTCGATGGGCGCCTCGGCCAGCCAGACGTGGACCGCCGGTTCCGGGTGGTCGTTGTGGACGATGGCGTTCTCGACGAGGTTGTCGAGGACGTACTCGATGGCGCCACCGGCCGCGATGTCCGCCTCGGTCGTCACATGCGTCTCGACGGTCGCCTCTGGGTGGCGCCGGCGGTACCGTCGGACGACCGACCGGACGACTCGCTGGGTGTCGACGGTGGTCCCGGACAGTTGTCCCTCTTCGATGGCCTTCTGGAGGGTCCGCAGGGTCTCGCCGAGTTTCCCCAACCAGTCCGCGGACTCGCCGATGCGCTCCAGGTAGTCGGCGGTCGTCTCGCCGTCGCTGCGCTGGGCGACGGCCTCGGCGTACCCCTCGATGGCGTTGACGTGGGTCCGCAGGTCGTGACGCAGAGCCCGGTCGATCACCGTCAGCAGCTCCTCGCGGCGCTGGCGCTCGCTGACGGCCCGCAGGACGCCCACGCTCCCCGGGAACGCGCCCTCGCCGGGTGCCAGCGCGACGGCCGCCTCCACCGGCAGCTCGCGGCCGTCGTCGGTGATCGCGGTCAGCGACAGCTCCCGTGGGCCGCCGCCGTCTCTCGACAGGTCCGCGAGAGTCTCGCGGACCCGCGTCGCGCCCGCGGCCGTGAGAAACGACGAGAGGTGGGTCCCCTCGTCGACGACGGCCTCCCGGGCGTACCCGAGCGTCTCCTCGAAGGCGCGGTTGACGTCGGTCACGCGCCCCTCGGGGTCGGTGACGTAGGCGGGGTCCGACATCGTCTCGACGATGGCTTCGCGGTCCGATTCGTCGTCGCAGCCCACCGGCGTACAGAACAGCCACGCGCGGTCGCTCGCGGGGTCGCGCTCCAGGCGCAGGCGCACCGGGTCGTCGCCGTCGCCGGCCTCGACGGTCGCGGGCTCCCGGGCCAGGTGCTCCGCGTCGACGCCCGTCGGGAGCAGCGTCGACAGGTCGCGTCCCGTCAGGTCCGCGTGCCCGAGCAGCGCCGCGGCGCCGGAGCTGTGGCTCTGCACCTCTCCAGCGTCGAGGACGACGACCGCCGTCTCGTCGTCGGTGCCGGTCATCGGTCGGCGCTCACCTCCCCGGCTCGAGTGGCCGCCGTTCGTGGCGGCGCTGGCGTCGGCCCTACCGGCAGCATCAGGCGTGGTCTTGTGGGGCACCCGTCAAAAGGGTTCTCGCGGTTCGTGGCAGCGGTGTGATGTGTTCGGGGTCCACCGCTCGGCTGGTCTCTGGGTGTCCTAGTGCGAAGACGGCAATCCGATACGACTGCGAACTGTCAGGCGTCCTGCCCGTCGGGCGCCGTCTCGCCGCCAGTCCGGAGGACGCGAAGTTCGACGTGGAGCGTCTCGCCCGCGAGCTCGTGGTTGAAGTCGACTTCGACCGTCGAGTCGGTGACCGCGGTGACGTCGCCGTGACGGTCGTTGGCCGCCTCGACGTGGAGGCCCACCTCGGGCGGTTCACCGACCATCGCCTCGAACGTCTCCGGGTCGTACTCCCGGCGGTTCTCGGGATCGTAGTGGCCGTAGGCGTCCTCCGGCGGAACGGTCAGGGTCGCCGTCTCGCCGGGGACCAGTCCCACGACGCCCTCGTCTATCCCCTCGACGACGGCGCCCGCGCCCACGGTGAACGTCAGCGGGGACCGCTCGGCGGGCGGTGCGGGCTCGCCGCGTTCGGCGAACGCGGCGCTGGAGGCGCCGACGACGGTGCCGTCGTCGAGTCGGACGACGTACGCCACCCCGACTCGGTCGCCCTCGGTCACGGTCGACTCGGGCTCGGCGCTCACCCCCAGGACACCTCCGGCGAGTCGCCGCGGGCGTCGGCGGCCCGGATGTCGTACAGACGGCGGAACGCCGTCGGGGGGAACCGCAACTCGACGCGGCTGGGCGGGCGGCCCTTCCCGCTCTTTGACTCGGCTTTGACGCGCTCGACGATGCCGGCCTCGGCCATCTCGTAGAGGAACCGCTTGACGGTCCCCGCCGAGAGGTCGACGTCGGGGTCGCCGCTGATGGCCTCCGTGGTCGCGGTGACGGAGGCGCGGTCGTCCTCGTCCAGGTCGACCAGTTCACGGAGCACGAGCAGTTTGTTCGGCGGGAGCGAGAGGACTCTCCCCAGGGAGATGCAGGGGCGGGGAATCTCCCGAATCGCCGCCGTCACGTCCTCCGTCTCGACCCGCGTGCGGTCCGCCCGGGCGGCACGATCGACGGCGACGAACAGCGCCGCCAGCGCGTCGTGGGCGTTGCCCTCGGCCCAGTCGGCGATGCGGCGGGCGACTTGCAGGTCCAGCGCCTGCTGGGCCAGGCCGTCCGACGCCCGCGTCATCAACACGTCCGCGAGCATCTGCGCTCGGTACGGTTCGACCCGAACGGTGGTCGCCGTGTAGTCGGTCAGCGTCGTCTCTGCGGGGTTGGCCCGCCCGACGGCGAGCCAACTCACGTTGCTCGGCAGCCCCGCCAGCAGGTCGACGAGGTCGTCGTCGTCGATGCCGCCGGGTTCGCCGACGTGGTCGACGGCCACGACGACGCCGGCGCGGGACTCGCCCAGCAGTGCGTGGAGGCGTTCGCGCAACTCGTCGGTGCTGATGCCGTGCTGGGGAACCGGGTCGTCGACCAGCGCGTCGAGGACCTGGTGGTAGAAGCCGAACTCGCTCTCCCCCTCCCGGAGGTCGACGGACACGAATCCGGGTGATATCGACGAGCCCGCTCGGGTGCTCGTGTAGATGACCGAGTCCGTCTCCGTGGAGAACCGTCGGAGGTGATCGAACAGTGCGGTGACCACCGCCGACTTTCCGACGCCGGGGTCGCCGTGGACGTAGCCGTTGGGCGGGAGGTCGCCGTCGAACACCGGGTCGAGGTGGTCGAGCAGATGCTCGAACACCGCGCCCCGTCCCGACGGCTCGTCGACGTGGGTCACCGGCGACAGGGGTTCGTGGTTCTGGACGAGGCGTGGTTCGGTTCCGCCACGTCGTCGTCGTCTGATTCGCGCTTCGATGTCCATGCGTTGCGTGGGGTTGTCGGCGTCTGTCGGTCGCTTCTGCGGTCGGTACGACTGCCAGCCGGATAGTGGCGCCGATTTCTCCCGCCGTCGGCCGGGTCGTGGCCCGGCCCGGCGGCGGGTCCGGACGGCGCCGATCAGACGTACCCCGCGTTCGGGAGCACGCCGGCGATGGCCAGCAGCGCGACGCCGACCATCGCGATGGCGATGGCCATCGCGGGCGGGTCGACGTGGGTGCCCGAGTGGGCGTAGAACAGCCGCTGGGTCAGTTCACCCAGGAGGCCGCTGATCGCGCCGAACACGCCGGCGGCAAGCAGCGCGACCACCGGACTGAACTCCGGCAGGAACACCACGGCGCCCACCGCACCGATCAGGGTGATGTGGTGGGTCACCGGAATCTTCTCGACGCCCAGTTGCAGGAACAGCAGACTCATCGCGGAGATGGCGTACCCCATGAAGATGCTCCCGGTCAGGATGTAGATGTATCCGCCGAGAATCCCGCCGACGAGGCCGATGGCGGTGACGCCGGCCCACTTGTACTGGTGGGGGAGCCACGGTTCGGTCGCGAGGCGCCCCTGGTGTTCCAGGGGAACCTCGCCGCCGTCGGTGGCCGCGTGGGGCTCCTCGCGCTCGAACGGCGTCATGTCGAGCAGCCCAGACCCGGCGGACTTGCCGACGATGGGGTAGCCGAACACGCCCCGGGCGAGAAAGGCGCTCACCACGACCGTCAGGGCGATGGAGTCGGTGAGGCCGGTGCCGTCGACGAGCAGCACCGCGCCGGCGAACTGGTTGAATATCGCGCCGAACACGCCGAAGATCGCGCCGACCGCGAGGATGTCCGGTTTCGTGCCGAACGCGTAGAGGATGTTCTTCCCGAAGTGGTAGTCCCAGTCGTCGGGGCTCATCTCGGGGTACTTCTTCCCGGCGTAGGCGCTCGCGGCGACGCCGCCGGCGAAGGCGATGTGCGGCCCGGTGACGGCGCCGAAGCCGATGATGCCGCTGAGCCCGCCGGCCAGCTCCCCCTGCCCGACCGTGAGCTCGGTGCCGCCCAGTTGCCGGTTGACGAACCCGAGGCCCTCACCGAGGAAGACGACGAACCCGGTGAAGATGAACGCCGGCAGGGCGCCGATCGCCGCGCCGAACGCGCCGCCCGCGGCGGCCGCGATCAGCAACAGCAGAAAGTTCTCGAGCGTGAACTCGATCACGGGGACCGTCGTCTGGAGCGCGACCCCGAACATCGTCAGTCAGCCCCCTCCTCGGCCCAGTCCAGCGACCGTTCGACGGCCTCGTTCCAGCGACGGTACAGGGTATCGACCTGCTCGTCGTCCATCGACGGCTCGAAGGAGCTGTCGACCTGCCAGTTCGAGCGCAACTGTTCGAGCGAGTCCCAGTAGCCGACCGCGAGTCCGGCGGCGTACGCCGACCCCAGCGCGGTCGTCTCGTCGACTTTCGGCCGGACGATGTCGGTCTGGACGATGTCCGACTGGAGTTGACAGAGGAAGTTGTTCTTCACCGCGCCGCCGTCGACCCGGAGCGTGGTCGTCTCGACGCCGGAGTCGGCCTCCATCGCCTCGGCGATGTCCTTGGTCTGGTAGGCGATGGACTCCAGGGTCGCCCGGACGATGTGTGCCTTGCGCGTCCCGCGGGTCATTCCGACGATGGTGCCGCGGGCACGTCCGTCCCAGTGTGGCGCCCCGAGACCGGTGAACGCGGGGACCATGTACACACCCTCCGTCGAGTCGACCGAGCGGGCGAGTTCGGCCGTCTGGGCGGCGTTGTTGATGATGTCGACGTCCTCCAGCCACTCGATGGCCGCACCGGTGACGAAGATGGAGCCCTCCAGGGCGTACTGGACGGGTTCGCCCGACAGCTGGAAGGCGACGGTCGTCAGGAGGCCGTGATCGGACGTGACGGCCTCCTCACCGGTGTTCATGAGGTAGAACGAGCCGGTGCCGTAGGTGTTCTTGGCGTCGCCGGCGTCGAAGCAGGTCTGGCCGAACAGGGCGGCCTGCTGGTCGCCCAGCGCGGCGGCGACGGGCACCGACGCGCCGAGGAAGCCGTCGGCGTCGGTGTGGCCGTAGAGGTTCTCGTCCGAGGACGGGCGGACCTCCGGGAGCATCTGGATGGGTACGTCGAACTCCGCGAGGAGCTCGTCGTCCCAGTCGCCCTCGTGGATGTTGTACAGCATGGTCCGGGAGGCGTTGGTCACGTCCGTGATGTGGTTCCCGGTCAGGTTGTACACCAGCCACGAGTCGATGGTGCCCATCAGCAACTCGCCGTCCCGTGCCCTGTCGCGGAGGTCACGCGAGCGTGTGCTATCGAGTTTGACAGGTTCGGCGTTGTCGAGCAGCCACTCGGTCTTGGTCGCCGAGAAGTAGGCGTCGCACTCGAGGCCGGTCTTCTCGCGAATCATCTCGGTCTTGCCGGCCGCCTCGAGTTCCTCGACGCGGTCGGTGGTCCGGCGGTCCTGCCACACGAGTGCGTTGTGGACGGGCTTGCCTGTGGCGGCGTCCCAGATGATCGTCGTCTCGCGCTGGTTGGTGATCCCCAGGGCCTCCAGCTGCTCGGCGTCGATGCCGGCGTCGTCGAGCCCGCGGACGATCACCTCCTTGGTGTTCTCCCAGATTTCGATGGGGTCGTGCTCGACCCACCCGGACTGGGGGTATATCTGCTCGTGCTGTTCGTAGGCGTTGGCGACGACCTGGCCGCTGTGGTCGAAGACCATGAACCGCGTTCCGGTCGTCCCCTGATCGATCGACCCGACGTACGTGTCTGGCATGGATGTGATCTACCTCGCGAGGCACCACTTTACTGGCGGTGGGGCCTTGGCGAAAAACAATACAGCCATCTGTGTTAAGTGTTACCTAGTGATCGGTTGGCTACTAAACAATATAAGGTCTGGATATTCGACGCCATGATCCCGTCGCTGTCGGGCACTTCTGCTGTCCAGACTACGCGAATCCGCACAGGTCCTGTGTCTCGATGGGGCGCTCGAGCCCGACGAACGCTCGTCGCAGATCGCTCTCAACGGAGGGTTCGGACTTATTTTACCAGCACACTCAGATCACCGGTTAAGTAAAGTGGGTCGCCTCCAAAACGTCCGCGTATGGAATCGCCACCCCACGTCGTCGTCGTCGGGGGCGGGTCGACGGGGTCCGGCATCGCGCGCGACCTCGCGATGCGCGGACTCGACGTGACGCTGGTCGAACAGGGCAACCTGACCCACGGGACCACCGGGCGGATGCACGGCTTGCTCCACAGCGGCGGGCGCTACGCCGTCGCCGACCAGGCGAGCGCGACGGAGTGCATCGCGGAGAACCGCGTGCTCCGCGACATCGCGAGCCACTGCGTGGAAATGACCGGCGGCCTGTTCGTCAAGCGCCCCGAAGATTCCGAGGAGTACTTCCAGGAGAAGCTGCAGGGCTGTCGGGACTGTGGCATCCCCGCCGAGGTACTCTCCGGTGCTGAGGCCCGCGCGTTGGAGCCACACCTCGCCGACGACGTCGAGAAGGCCATCTCGGTGCCCGACGGCGCGGTCGACCCGTTCCGGCTGGTCGTCGCCAACGCTGCCAGCGCCAGCGAACACGGCGCACGCATCGAGACGCACTCTACGGTGGCCGACCTCGTCGTCGAGGACGGCGCGGTGACCGGCGTCGTCGTCGAACACGGCGGCGGCCCCGACGACCGCGTCCACGGCACGCAGCGCGGCACCGAGACCATCGAGGCCGACCACGTCGTCAACGCCACGGGCGCGTGGGCCGGGCAGATCGGCGAGATGGCCGGCGTGGACGTCGCCGTCCGCCCGTCGAAGGGCGTGATGACGATCATGAACGTCCGGCAGGTCGACACGGTGATCAACCGCTGCAAGCCCAAGGGCGACGCCGACATCGTCGTCCCCCACGAGACGACGGCGATCCTGGGCACCACCGACGAGGAGGTCGACGACCCCGAAGACTTCCCGGAGGAAGGTTGGGAGGTCGAGATGATGATCGACACGCTCTCGGAACTCGTGCCGATGCTCGAGGAAGCCCGGACCATCCGCTCGTTCTGGGGCGTCAGGCCGCTGTACGAACCGCCCGACGTCGGCAGCGACGACCCGACGGACATCACGCGGGACTACTTCCTGCTGGACCACGCCGAGCGGGACGACCTCGGCGGGATGACCACCATCGTCGGCGGCAAGTTCACCACCTACCGGATGATGGCCGAGGAGATCAGCGACCACGTCTGCGCGAAGTTCGGCGTCGACGCTACCTGCCGGACCGACGAGGTCCCACTGCCCGGCAGCGAGGAGTTCTCGGTGCTGCGCGATTACATGGACGAGTTCGGGCTCCGCTCGCCGATCGGCCGGCGCAGCGTCGAGCGGCTGGGCTCGCGGGCCGACGAGGTGCTCGACACCGACGGCCCGAACCCCACCGTCTGCGAGTGCGAGGCAGTCACCCGCGCGGAGGTCAGAGACGCCATCTCCGGGGCGGGCGCCGACCTCAACGCCGTCCGCATCCGCACCCGCTCGTCGATGGGCAACTGCCAGGGCGGCTTCTGCTGTCACCGGATGGCCAACGTCCTCCACGAGGAGTACGACGAGGCGACGACGCGGCGGGCGTGGGACGACCTGCTCCAGGAGCGTTGGAAGGGCCAACGGCACGCGCTGTGGGGCGAGCAGCTCTCCCAGGCGATGCTCAACTACGCGCTGCACGCGACCACCCAGAACCGCGACCACGACCCCGCCGAGGGCGACGCCGTCGACTTCGACGCGTTCGCCACCCGTGCGGAGTCGGACGACCCGGCCCGTGCAGACGAGGCCGTCGCCGACGGGGGGACCGACCGTGGCGATTGAGTCGGACGTCCTCGTGATCGGCGGCGGCCTGGCAGGGCTGACCGGCGCCCTCGCGGCGGCACGGGCGGGTGCGGACGTGCGACTGGTCTCGTACAAGCAGAGCACGCTCCGGCACGCCTCCGGCCTCGTCGACCTCCTCGGGTACACGCCCGACGGCGACGGGCCGCTGACCGATCCGTACGCGGCGATGTCGGCGTTGCCCGACAGTCACCCCTACCGGACCGTCGGCGTCTCGACGGTCCGCGAGGCCATGGCGCTGTTCGACGACGTCGCACCGCACTACCACGGCGGCCACACCGACACCAACGCCCTCGTCCCGACCCACGGCGGCACGGTCAAGCCGACCGCGCGCTACCCCGCCGGGGTCCGCGAGGGTCTGGCGAGCGACGACCGCGACGCCCTGCTGGTGGGGTTCTCGTCGCTCGTGGACTTCGACGCCGAGCGCGCCGCGGCGCACCTCTCGGCGGCAGGGGTCCCGTTCGACGTCCGCGGGACGACCGTCGAGTTCCCCGGTGACCTCCGGGCCGACGCCGCGATCACCCGGTACGCGAAACTGCTCGACGGCGACGGGACCGTCAGCGTCGACGGCCGCGAACGATCGGCTCGCGCGGCGCTCGCAGAGCGGGTCGCGACGGAGCTGCGCGGCGAAGCACGCGTCGGCTTCCCGGCGATACTCGGCGACGACGACCCGGCGGCCGTCCGTGCCGACCTCCGCGAGCGACTCGGGGCGGCGGTGTTCGAGGTCCCGATGGGCCCACCTTCGCTGCCCGGGCTCAGACTCGAGGACGCGCTGTTCGACGCTCTGCGCGCGGCCGGGGCCAGCATCGAGACGGGCAACCCCGTCACCGAGTTCGACGGCGACGACCGGATCGAGCGGGTGTACGTCGAGAAGAACGGGGCCGCCATCCCCAACCACGCCGACGAGTACGTCCTCGCGACCGGCGGCCTCGTCGGCAAGGGCATCGAGTCCGACCGCGAGTCAGTCCGGGAACCGATCTTCGACTGCCACGTCGCCCACTCGGGCGACCGCTACGAGTGGTTCGACGGCGACGCCTTCGGCGACCACGCGTTCGCCCGCTTCGGCGTCCAGACCGACGACGCGCTCCGCCCCCTCGACGACGACGGGACGGCCGAGTTCGCGAATCTCCGGGCGGCCGGCGCGGTGCTGGGCGGGTACGACTTCGCCGCCGAGAAGTCCGGCGGGGGCGTCTCCGTCGCCACTGGCTACGCGGCTGGGACGGCCGCGGCACGGGAGGCACCATGAGCGACTCCGAGTCACCGCCCGAGTTCGAGCCGACAGCGCCCAACACCGGGGAGGAGTTCGAGGCGACCGAGGTGTTCCCGGAGGCGACGGAGTTCGACCTCCGGCCCGGCGCCGACTCCTGCTACAAGTGCTCGACGTGCGACACGAACTGCCCCGTCGCGGAGGTCGACGACGAGTTCCCCGGCCCGAAGTTCCAGGGGCCAGAGCAGTGGCGCCTCAAGCGCCAGGCCGACGACCACGACATCGACGACTCGATCATGGACTGCTCGAACTGCATGCGCTGTGACAATGCCTGTCCCTCGGGGGTGCCGCTGTCGCAGATGCACAACACCGCCCGCGGGGAGTACGTCGACGAGCAGATGTCGAAACTGTCGGTGGAGTACTGGCGCAACCGCGTGCTCGCGAACTACCGGACCTCGGCGTGGCTGGCGAGCAAGGTCCCGCGGGTCGCCAACGTGGCGATGAACTTCGGGCCCGCCCGCTGGGTCATGGAGAAGACGATGGGCATCACCAGCGAGCGGGAGTTCCCCGCGTTCGCCACCGAGACGTTCCGCGAGTGGTGGGCGAGCGAGGGCGGTGCTGCGGCCTCGCGCGAGCGCGCTCGGGAGCGTCGGCGCGAACGTGGCGAGGACCCGGACGCCGACAAGCAGGTCGCGTACTTCCACGGCTGTTACGCCAACTACAACACTCCCGAGGTCGGCAAGGCGATGGTCCGCGTGTTCGAACACTTCGGCTACGAGGTCGTCGTCCCCGAGCAGGGCTGTTCGGGGACGCCGATGTTCGCCAACGGAATGCTCGACGACGCCCGTCGCCACGCCGAAACGAACGTCTCCTCGATGAGCGACCTCGTCGAGCAGGGGTACGACGCCATCGCCTCCTGTACCTCCTGCTCGATGGCGCTGCGCCAGGAGTACCCCGAACTGTTCGACATCGACGGCATCGATGACCTCGCCGCCCACACCTTCGAGGCCGTCGAGTACCTCCGGGTCCACGAGGACCTCTCGGGTGCCGTCGCCGCGGCGGACGTCGACGGCGAGCTGGCCGCGGAGTTCGCCTACCACGCCCCCTGCCACGCCCGCAACCAGGGCCTGGCCCACCAGTCGGTGGAACTGTTCGGCGACCTCGACGGCGTCGGCGTCGAAGACGTCGGCGACTCCTGTTCGGGCATCTCCGGCACCTACGGCTGGAAGGCCGAGAAGTACGAGAAGTCGATGGAGATCGGCGACGAGATGTTCGACCACATGGAACACGCCGACGGCGAGACCGGCCTCACGGAGTGTCCGACCTGCGCGATGCAGATGGAACACGGCACCGGCTACGAGGTTCGGCATCCGCTGGAGTTGCTAGAGGCGGCGTTGGTTGATGGGGAGTGAGTCGGGTTAAGTTACTCCGGGGGACAAGTCGTGTTTTTGTTCCGTTGCGACGTTGAGAAGCAGGCCAAATTCGTCGAGACTGAGGGGTCGATGCTTCCACGTGGTGTGACATCCCAGCCGCCGCTGTCCTAACGGGGTTACAATGAATCTATCTGCGGCGGAGGTTCGCAGGGTATGGCGGAGAATGATGTAACAGATTGCTTTCTCTGTTACGTTCGGAACGCGGGTGGCCGACTTTTTCGCTAACTGGACAGTACCCTTGGTTCCGGTATGCTGTTGCAGGTAATTCAGCCGTAACTGCGATGGCAGTTCCTCAGGCACAACTCACGGTGAGAGGGCCCTGCGATTATGTTGGATATAAAACCACTTTCGGTAGATATTTTCGCTCGGCGTCTATTGTTGCCCTGTATCTATGGATCAAGACGAGGTGAATGAACCACAGTCGATTCTCCTCAGCCCAGATACGCTCAAGTCTCTTGATGTCCATACAGAAGCGGATCATCTAGAGGAAGCAGTTGGAGAAGCAGCACAGAAAGCGGCACGGTACGATGAGCAGATTGACTTTCAACGATATCGGCTCGCAGACGTATGCAACCGGATTATCGACCAGAGAGCGATCATATCCTCTAATATTCTCGGACGGATCGCGTGGGGAGGCGTTCTAATCGCTATCTTGCTTATTACATACCAGCTTGAGTACGCCGCCGTGGTGGGGGTGATTTATGCGGGTGTTGTCATCGGTCCAATTATTCCACGATTTAGACGGCTTAGTGCCTTAGCGAACCACTTAGAATCGATTGGGGTCGGTCGGGATTTGGATGACCTATCGGTCCTTATGGAAGCTGACTCACAGGTAGAGGCGATGGAAACTTTATCTCAAATGGATGGACTACCGCGAATGAGTGACCGAGACCCAGTTTTAGAACAATCTTCTGAAACTGAGGAAGAACAAGATCCCAACGAAACAGAGCAAGTGGAGCCGCCGAGACTCTGGGTGAGCAAGTCAGCATTCAAACAAATTGATGCCCTGCGCTCGGACGACCTAATTGAACCAAATAGCTGGACAGATGAGGTTTTCAAAGAAATCCGGGTGCAGAGGGCTCGGAAAGACGACCCAGTGATCGAAATGGACGAATCAGACTTGATCGATCTCCAGACCGACCTGAATTTTTATACAGAGACTGGTTCGTTCATGTATAAATCGGACTCAACTGGCGAGTATCGTAAACTAGTTTATCAAGATAGTAACGATAATGCTGAGGAATCATAGATTTCCTCACTGACAGCGGCTTACTGGGTCAAGTCTGTCCGGCACTGTGCACCGTTATAGACACACACTATGATTTTCTGACGGTGAGATCTGAATGCCATCTCGCTTGGTCGGCCAGTCCGAGCCACTGTGGCAGTTCTTCGAGTGAGGCTTGATGAATGTATCCTAGGCGAATGAGATTCTTCGAGTAGAGTTTTTCCAAGACGTAAATGATCGTTGCCAGAGTAATCTCGTCGGGGAGTGCAGGCACCGACATGAGCGAATTAAAGTATTCTGACACTGCCGATGAAAAGTGCGAAAAGATACCATCTAAACCAATTGCACCCAGGGCTGCTTTGAGTTCTGCGGCAAGATTCTTCACCTCGCCAGCAGTTCTTACAACGCCAAAGAGAGGACTGGCCAACTCCAGCGTACATGTTCTTCCGGACCGCTTGATGCTCACGTAGTCGTTCAAAGAATTTGAGGAATAGGTAACTCGTAGATTGATCGGAACGACCCCTCGGGGGACAGAATCAACGGTCTCTAATGTTGATGGATCAGGACCAGAGGGGGAGTCATCAACTGTCATAGTTCGCTTAGCCTACAGGATAAAATAAGCGCTGTGGTGGGCATTGAATCGTGGCACTAGGAGCTCAAGTCCGTAAATTGGTGCCTTCCCCGATATAACAATCTGAGGCGGAGGTTCGCGGGGTGTGGCGGGGAACGATGTAACAGATTGCCTTCTCTGTAACTCTGGAACCATTGATTTGTAGGGGACGAACACGCCTCTATAATAACATTAGATAAACAACCCTGGAGAATTATAATTAAAACATGAGCTTCGACCAAGATTGCGTCCTGAGAGACAAGTTCCACAATTTTGACGAGATAGGCAATTGGGTTGAAGAAATCAAAATGGAGGGGGAGCAGTGGAGAGAGGAAGTTAGGAAAGAGAATGAAAAATGGAGAAATGAAGTAAGAAAGTGGAGGCTGGTGAGCATTGTGTTGGGATTGGTGAGTGTTCTTCTTAGTGTGAGTCAATACATTCTTTTTATACTGTCCTGATCTTGGTAGAGAGCCGGACAGGCCTACCCCGCCAGGATGAACCCGAGGTTCCGGAGTGCCAGCGCGGTCCCTGCGATGATGAACGCCAGGGGGATGGCGAGCCGGAGCCACTCGCCGGCGTCGACGACGTCGGGCGCCTCTCGGTAGTACACGAACGCGACAGCGAACACGAACGCTTTGAACGCGGCGTGGCCGACGTGGCCGCCCGCCTCGATCACCGCGGCGGCCAGCGGCATATCCTCGTAGGTGCCGACCACTTCCATACCGTACCACGTCGTCGCCAGGTCGATGACTCCCCAGGTCAGAACGGTCTAGGTTCACACCACGGCGCCGAACCACCACGGCGGCTCGATCGAGGCCGCCGAGGCCACGATCTCCTCGCGTTTCACCGCCATTCGACCATCTCGCTCGACTGCCAATCACCGTAACTCGGTGGTCATAACGGTCAGGGACGGGGTCGTTGGCGTCGTTACTGGCGGTTCAAGTGGGTGGAACAGGACGTCCTGCGAACCGTGTTCTCTCCGTCCCCTGTGCTAAAACGATTCAGCCGTGCGGACAAGCGCAGCACCCGCCAGCGAACGCAGTGAGCGAGCGGCTTCTGCGCGAACGAAGTGAGTGCAGGCTCGGGAGAGCCTTGCTCTCCCGGTGTTTTTCGCCACCGGAAGACTCGCTCCGCTCGTCTTCCGAGCCTCGTCTCGCGGTGCTCGGCGAGACCACGTTTTCAGCCTCGGGTGCGCCACGGGCGCCCGCTCGGCGAAAAAAGGTGGGAGTGTGTCAGGGCGGATTGTGAACCACGGTCACTCCGCTGTCCTCCGTTCCCTGGTTCAAATCCCTTCAGCTGTGCGGGCAAGCGCAGCACCCGCGAGCGAACGCAGTGAGCGAGCGGCTTTTTTCGCCCACGTTTTTTGGCCGAGCGGTCGCGCCGTAGGCGCGACCCGAGGCGAAAAAAGGTGGAAGTGGGTCAGGGCGGATTTGAACCGCCGACTTCCTCCGTGTGAAGGAGGTGTCATAACCGGACTAGACCACCGACCCGCACTCTCGGGTAATCCGGTGTCGAACTTAAACGTTGCTTTCGTCGTGGATCACTCGGCGGCTTCGGGCTCGGCCTCGGCCTCGTCGCCACGCACGTTGCGCAGGCGCTCGCGGGCCTGCCCGATGGCGGCCTTGGCCTCGCCCTCGGCGCGGCGTTCGAGGTCCTGCAGTTCCTCGCGGACGCGCTCCAGTCGGGTCGGTTCGGGTTCGGCTTCGCGGCCGGTGAGCGTGCGGACGCGCTCCTCGATCGGTTCGAGTTCCTCCTTGAGGCCCTCGGTGGTGTGCTCGCCGGCGCGCTTGAGGTAGTACCGTGCGTCCTCGAAGTGCTTGTTCATATCTGTCCTTACGCGACGAACAGATAAGTGCTTTCCGGCTACCTGGTGGGGTCAGAATACACCGATCCCACGCCCGAACCAGTCTTTTAGGCGAGCCAAAATCGGTGACTTTTTGTAATTGTTAGGTCTACCTAAAATCGCCGCGGCCGTGACGCCCCGCCGACGTCGTGGCCGCGACGACCCGTCTGCCCGGTCGCAGGAGCCGGACGACACCCTCTCTCCCCTCACCCGGGGACTTTCTGTAAGGGTGCGGTCCGCCGTGGGCATCACACCGGACCGCACACGTCCCTCACCTCGGTAGCGAGGGCTGGTGGATACTGTTCAGATAAGAATGGCACCTGGGACAGCGACGACGTGACAGCTTCGGAAGCCCCCTCGGGCTTGGCGGCTCTGACTCGTTGCGATCCTCGGACTCCGTCCTGCGGTTCTTACGTCGTCGGAGCCGCCAACCCCTCGGCCCCTTCCATTCCCACCCCGCGGTGGTTCGTGCAGGTTACCATCGCATCTCCGAACATCGGTGTCTGCTACGCCGCAAACAGTAAGCCACCGGCGCCGAGAAGTGGGCTCGTGTTCGAACGACTGCCGATCCCGACCCCGTTCCAGGTCGGCGACGTCAACGCCTACCTCGCGGGGCGGACGCTGATCGACCCGGGCCCAGATAGCGACGAGACGTGGGACGCGCTGACGGCTGCCCTCGCCGAGCGCGACCTCTCACCCGGCGACGTCGAGCGGGTGCTGATCACCCACCCCCACCCCGACCACTTCGGCCTCGCGGCCCGGCTGCGGGAGGCCGGGGCGAGCGTCCTCGCGAGCCCGGCGTGTGCCGACATCGTCGGCGACTTCGCCGGGCGGCTGGACTACGAGCAGGAGTTTTTCGTTCCTTTCTTCCGCCGGCACGGGCTCGACGAGTCGACCGCCGAGACGGTCGTCGAACTGCCGGAGGCGTACCTGCCGTACGCGCCCGACTGCGCGGTCGACCGCGAGCTGACCGGTGGAGACACCGTCACCGTGGCCGATCGGGAGCTGTCGGTCCTCGACGTCGCCGGCCACGCCGCCGGCGAACTCGCCTTCGCCTACGACGGCGCGGACGGCGAGGTGGCCGTCGTCGGTGATCAGGTCCTGCCCGACATCACCCCGAACCCGCTGCTTCAGCCGCCGCCGTCGGAACGCCAGGACCGCCCGCGGGTGCTGCCGGCGTTCAACCGCTCGCTGGACCGACTCGCCGACCGCGAGTTCGACCGCCTGCTGCCGGGCCACCGCGAGGAGATCGGGGCCCCGACCGCCCGAATCGAGGAGATTCGCGCGAGCCACGAACAGCGCACCGAGAACGTCGCCACCCTCGTCGACGGCCCGACGACCGCGGTCGAGGTGATGCAGGGGCTGTTCGGGGACCTCCCGGCGACGGAGCTGTTCCCCGGCATGAGCGAGGCGGTCGGCCACCTCGACGTGCTCGTCGAGCGCGGACGGGTCACGCGCCGCGCGGACGAGGAGTGGATCGCCTACGAACCGGCCTGAGCCACCGATCGCGGGCAACTCATACGTTTATTCTCACAGTGTACCGGGAGCACGGCGGGCAGTGCTCCCGGAAGAAGCCGAGTAGAAACCGTATCAGGCCGTCGGCGCCACGTCCTCGGTCCGGAGGTAGTGGAACAGATACGTTTGGACGTACCCCGCCAGCGCGTCCCCCCCGTCGATGTCGCCAGGGACCGCCGCGGCGGCCAGTTCGGGGTCGGCGCCGAGGCGATCGCGAATCGCCCGGGAGGTGTCGTCGTAGTTGCCGCGGTCGCAGTCGGGGAAGTGGTCGGCGATGGCGGTGCGAATCCAGGTGTCCAGCGGCACCGCCTGGAGGTGGCCCAGCGAGAACAGGCAGACGCAGTCGGCGACCTTCTGGCCGACGCCGACGAACTCGGTGAGTGCCTCGCGGGCCTCGGGGTAGGCCATCGCCGCGGCGTCTTCGGGGTGGGCCTCGCCGCCGGCGACCATCTCGGCGGTGTCCCGGACGTACGGTGCCCGGTAGCCGAGTCCGAGGTCGCGCAACTCCCCCTCGGTCGCGGCGGCCAACTGTTCGGGCGTCGGCACGCCGTGGTACGTCTCGCCGTCCAGCTCCACCGTCGGGCCGTACTCGCGGGCCAGCGCGGTCACCATCCCGTGGATGCGGCCGACGCGCATCTGCGCCGAGCAGATGAACGAGATGGTGCAGGCGAACGGTGGGTCGGCGACGATGCGCAGGTCTCGCCCGTGCTCGAACGCTGCCTGGATGACGGGGTCGTCGGGGGCCGCCGCGGCGATGCCGTCGAGGTCGTCGTCGAGTCGGAGCAGTTCCCGCAGGAGTGGCTCGCCGTCCGTCGTCGACGCCCACTCCAGACGGTCGCCGGCCCGGCGCACCCGGACGACGTGGTGGGCGTCGGGGGCTCGGCGAGCGACGCGGCCGTCGGTGGTCCCGACGACGGTGTGGTACCAGGGGCCGGGGTCGCGATCCGTGGCGACCCAGTCGTCGCCCTCGTAGCAGCGTCCGTCCGCGCGCCGCCAGGCGTAGCTCTGCCCGCTCTCGATGGTGGTGTACAGGTCGACGCCGCCGGCGAGGTCGGCGACGGAGATGGCCCCGGTCTGCATCGTCCGACTCTGGGGTCGGGGCCCGCCTGAGTCTTTCGACCCCGGCGCTACGCGGGGAATCGAACCGTCTCGGTCCCGGGGTCGATTTCCACGCGACCGCCGATGGGAATCGGCGCGGTGGGGTACGTGTGGCCGAACGGTAGGTCGAACACCACCGGCGCCTCGGGGTTGTACCGCGCGACGGTGTCGGCGATCGACTCTCGCTGACGCTCGCGGAACGCCGCGCGCCAGTCGGCGTCCCGCTGGTACAGCGGATCGTGCGAGCGGGCCGCCGGGCGGCCGACGAGGACGGCGTCGAACCGTCCTAGCCAGCCGCGTTCGCCGAGCGCCTGGAGGGCGCCCGCCACGTCGCTCGGGTGAGGCAGCAACTCGGACGTTTCGATGGCCAGCACCGCTCCGTCCAGCGCCGCGGGGTCGGGCAGGTCCCGGTCCGCCAGCAGTCGCCCCCGGATCGAGCCGAGACAGCCGCCCCACACGCGGCCCGCGGCGAACTCGTCGCCGCCGGCCCAGGTGAACCCGGGGTGCCGTTCGGTCTCACGGGGCGTCTCCAGCCCCTCGGGGTCGTCCCAGTCGCCGGTCTCGTCGGTGCTTACCTCGGGTTCCCGGAGCTCGCCCAGCGAGTCCTCGAACAGCGCCCGTTCGAGGTAGTCGACGGTGTAGTCGAACAGCTCACCGTCCATCGCGTACTCCAGCAGCGTCGATCCGCCGTAGTAGGAGACGACGCCCCGGTTCCACAGCGTCAGCGCGAGGTGGGTGTTGTCCGACCAGCCGAAGAAGCGCGTGGGGTGGTCGGCCAACAGGCCCCGGTCGAGGTGCTCCAGCACGCGAATCTGGTCGTGGCCGCCGATGTTCGCGATGGCCGCCGCGTAGTCCGGGTTCTCGAAGGCCTCGTGGACGTCCGCGGCGCGCGCGTCGGGGTTCTCCGCGAGCCACCCCGGGTCGGCGGTGGCGGTCTCCAGTCCGACCGGTGCCAGGTCGAACCGCTCGCGCATCCGTTCGACGCCTAGTTCGTACACATGTCGTGCCGACTCCGGCGCGTTCGAGGCCGGCGCCAGGACCGCGACGCGGTCGCCGCGCTCGACGGGCGGCGGCGTGGTGAACTCGTCCATGCGCGCTCCTCGCCCGCGGTGGACTTGAATCCGATCCCGGCGTGTGGCGTGGTGACACAGACCGCGTGGCCGCGCCGAACCCTTTTGCGCCCGCCCGGCGAAGGACTGCTCATGTCACTGGATGTCGACCCGCCGGACCCGCCGGAGCTCACCGACCAGATCGACCCCAACGAGTACGAGGACGCCAACGTCGTCGACGACGGCGGTGTCGACTACCGGCGGACGGAACTGGAGGAGATGCTCGCCGACGGCGCCTGGATCGACGCCTTCGACGAGTGGCGCGACGACACCGACATGGACGAGGCGGAGTACGCCATCGCGAGAGAGATGGGGCTGTTCGGGGAGTTCGACTTCTTCTGGGACGACTTCGCCGACCGCGTGGGCTACCACGCGCCGGGCATCCCCGAGGACTGGAAAGAGCGGGAGTACCACGCCGACCTGAACTCCTGGGAGACCGTCTCCTCGATCAACGCCGGACTCACGGAGTTCGGGCAACTCGTCTGTGAGACGCTGAAGGCCGAGTACATCGACTGGGAGGCCGACTACGACGCGCCGGACGACCTCCCGGACTTCTGACCGCGTCGTGTCAATGGTAGACGTGCGGTGGAGCCGCCGTGGACGACGGTTCGGTCTGCCGCGCTGTGCTGTCCCGTGTGGTTACTCCCGACTGACGGCGACGTTGCGGACCGTTCCGTCGCAGAACGGCTTGTCGCAGTCGTCGGTTCGGTTCTCGAATCGCGTTCCACAGTCTGTACACTCGAACTCCGTTCGTGACGGGTTGTGTACGACAGTTCGTACCATACCTGAGAGTTCGCGCTCCACCTGTTAAGCGTTATCCTGTAACACACGGGTACCGTACGAACGCATGAAAATTGTTTAAGGACGTATTCACTCGGCGGTCGCGACGAGGACGAACGTTTCGGGGCGACTCACGGCTCGATCGACCACGAACCCGGCGTCCTCGTGGTGTTCGACGGCCCGGTCGCGGTCGTACCGCTCGTCGGTCGGCGGCCCGCTCGCCCCCTCGCCGCGCGCGCTCCAGTCGACGGTCACCAGCGGGGCGCCCGGCGCGAGCACGCGGCGCAGTTCCGCGAGCGCTGCGTCGCTGGCGAACTCGTGGTACGTCATCGTCGAGTACGCGCCGTCCAGCGTGTCGTCGTCGAGTGGGAGGTCGGCAACTTCAGCGGTGACCGGTTCGACCGCCTCGGGGACGCCCTTCTCACGGTAGTAGTCGTGCATCGCCCCCTGGACGTCGACGGCGTACAGGTGCTCGACGTACGGCGCGATCTCGTCCGTGTAGAAGCCCGTGCCGGAGCCGAGGTCGGCGACTGTGACCGCCGAGGCCCCAGCGATCCCCAGCCCCGCCAGCAACTCCTCGCGGGAACAGTACCGAAATCGTGTGGGGTCCTCCAGGTTTGCCGCCCGGTCGGCGTCGAAGGTGTGATAGCCCATGGGCGACACTTGAGGGGACCGCCCGTAGGCGTTGCGCTTACGCGAACTCGGGGCGGACCTCGTCGCCCAGCCGGTGGACGCAGTCGACCATCGCGTCGGTGCCGACGCCGGGGTGGTACGTGCGGAAGATGAAGTGGATGTCGTCGCCGAGTGCGTCGCGGTACGTCTCTAACTCCTCGCAGACCTGCTCGGGCGTGCCGAAGATCGCTTGCTCTTTCAGCTCGGCCTTGCGCTCGTCGTCCAGTTCGTCGACCGAGTCGCCGGAGAATATCTCCTCGTACCGGCGCTGGATGTAGAAGTAGCCGTCGCGCATTTGCTCCCAGGCCTCCTCCCGGGAGTCGCCGACGAAGCCGTGCTGGAGAACGTACACCCCGAAGTCGCCGTCGATGTCCTCCTCCTCGCGCACCGTCCGGATGTCCTCGACGCGCTTCTTCAGGCCGCCGATCGACAGCGCCGACGGCGCACACCAGGCGTCGGCGGTTCGGGCCGCGCGCCGGACCGCCGGCTTCGCGGCGCCGCCGAGCATGATCGGGACGTCGCTCTCGGGCTTGGGCGTGACCGAGACGTCCGGCGAGACGTCGTGAAACTCGGGGTCGTAGTCCAGCGGCCCGTCCGACCAGGCGTGTTCGAGGACGCGCTTGGTGTCGACCAGTCGCTCGACGCGCTCCTCGCGGGGGACGCCGAACGCCTCGAACTCGCGGGGGTTCGAGCCGATGGCGAGACCCACGGTCGCCCGACCGCCCGACAGCAGGTCCACCGTCGCGGCGTCCTCGGCCAGTCGCACGGCGTCGTACAGCGGCGCCAGGGCGATGCAGGTGCCGATCTCGATCGTCTCGGTCTCGGCGGCGATGGCCCCGAGTGCGGGCATCGTCCCCGAGAGGTAGCCGTCGTCGGCGAAGTGGTGTTCCGAGACCCACGCGCTGTCGAGGTCCGCGGCCTCGATCGCTCGCGCCAGCGTCCGCATCTCGTCGTAGATGGCGCCCATCGACCGATCGTCGTCGGGCCGTCGTTGGCAGGTGAACAGGCCGGTGCCGATCTCCATGCGACGGCGGTCGGACGGGGCGGCCTTAACCGTTCGCGTGTTCGGGCGCGTTGGGGCCCACGCATTTCATACGGGTTATTCTCACAGTGTCCCGGAAGAGGCCGAGAATAAACCGTATCAGTCCGGACCGAGTACACCCACGCATGGCCGACCACGTCCTCGTCCCGTACGACGACTCCGAGCAGTCTCGCACCGCGCTCGAACACGCGCTGTCGCAGTACCCCGAGACGCGGTTGACCGTGCTGTACGTGATCGACCCGTCGGCGGCGGCGTTCGACGCCCCGATGACCGCGGGGCCGGTCGCCGCCGAGGACTGGTACGAGGACGCCGAGGACGAGGGCGAAAAGCGCCTCGCCGAGGCGGCGTCGCTGGCCGAAGAGCGCGGCCGAAAGGTCGAGGCCGAGCACACCGTCGGCCGGCCGGCCGACGCCATCGTCGACTACGCCGAGGAGCACGACATCGACGGCATCGTCATGGGCAGCCACGGCCGGAGCGGTCTCTCTCGGGTGTTGCTGGGCAGCGTCGCCGAGACCGTCGTCCGCCGGGCGCCCTGTCCGGTGACGGTCGTGCGCTGAGGGCGGTCTCCGCCGGTCGGTGGTTGCTTGCCGTCATACGGTTTATTCTCACAGTTTACCGGGAGCGCGGCGGGACGCGCTCCCGGAAGAAGCCGAGAATAAACCGTATCAGCGGTACAGCGACACCCACAGCATGCTGAACCCGATGATGAAGGGGATGGTCTCGACGATCTGGAACAGCTGTCGCTGGAGTTGCTCCTCGGCCGTCAGCGTCACCTGCGTCGACAGCGTCGAGAGGCCGACGCCCATGCTGATGAACGCGAACCCGATGAACGCACTCTCCAGTTGCTTGGTTCGGTTCTTCGAGTAGGCCTGGAAACTGATCAGCGTCAACCCGAGCGCGAGACCGAACAGCAGCAACTGGAGCACCGTGAGCAAAATTCCCGTCACTGCGGCCGTGGCGACCATACCCTCTCATGGACGTGGCGGGGTTAAGAAACTCCCTGCCGAGAGCGTCGCCCGCGTCCGATCAGTCGCCCGAGAGGTCGTCCCACAGGTTCGAGAACCGATCGGGCAGGTTCTCCTTGCGGTAGATGCGGACGCTGTACTCGTCCTCTTCCAGGCGGATCACCGTGCTGTCGAAGTTCGACTCGTACACCTGGTAGTGGTTGCCATCCTCGGCGACGAGGGTACGCGAGTGGATGAGATCGTGCTCCTCGAGCAGTTCGATCCGCCGGTAGACAGTCGGCAGCGAGAGATCGACCTCGTCGGCCAGCTCCTTGGCCGGTCTCGCCTCGCTGCTGACGGCGGCGAGAATCTCACGGGCGTGCTCGTCGCCGATCGTATCCAGAATTTCCTCTATCGTGCGGTCCTCGTCCACGCGTATGTGTGGCTCCCGGTGCTTCTTAAGACTTTCCGGCGATCGAACCGGCCGCTCCGACCGGAACTCTTTCCTTGTCAACAGTTGGCACGCATATTCGAGCGGTCGTCGGTGTGAATACTGACTTGCCAGCCCGCGTACACCGGTTTTTCGCGGGTCGTAGTATCCGGGTAATCGGTGTTTTCAGACCCTGAAAACACGGTAACGGGTATTTACGTTGGTGGTCCATTGTGAAGCGTATGGCGACGACTGACAACTCAATAGACGGGATGACCGAGCACTGCGGGGACTGCGATATGGAGACCCTGCACGACGTCTCGATCCAGATTCGCACCGAGAGCGTCAAAGAAGAGAACGCCCAGTTCTCCCGCGAACCCTACCGCGTGAAGGAGTGCCAGCGCTGTGGGAACATGACCAGCCAGCGGATGAACAACGCCTGAGGCGGCGGCGTCGCTCGGACAGGGCGATTTTCCCCCGCGCTGGCCTCGCGGGGGCCAATGTTCTTTCCTCGGGCAGCCGTAGCCGTACGCGGTCGGCGACGACCGTGTGCTCCCGTGACCGACCCCTACCCGACCGTCGACCCGGGCGACGCCTGGCGCGAGAGCGAGCGGTCGCGATCGGTGCTCGCAGACCCCGGTCCGACCCGCGTCCTCGGACACACCCTCCTGTTCGAACCCGTCGAGGGAACCGCCGTCGACGGCGCCGACAGGTTCGCGTTCGCCTCGGCGCTGTCGTTCGAGACCCCGCTTCCGCCGGGCGTCGCGCCTACCGTTCGGCCGATGGTCGTCTCGGCGGCCGAGGCGGCGTTCGCCGACCGCCTCCGAGAGCGGGGTCTGGCGAGCATCGACCGGGGTCGGCACGAGCGCCTCCGAACGGACACAGCCCGACGCGCCCGCCTGCGACGGTTCACCGCCGAGTTCGACACCGGAGATGACTCGCCGGCGGTCCCCGTCGAGGCGTGGGTCGCCGTGTGGGCCGCCGCCGGCCAGTTCCGCGTCGCAGGCGGTGCTTACCCGACCGCAAACCCTCGCGGCGACGCCGCCGTCTCACCCGGACGGTACCGCGACGAACTGCTGGCGTTCGTCCGCGCGGTGGAGTGAGCAGCACGGATCGGAACGCCTATAATTCGTGGGTGGTATTACTAAGTCGTATGAGCGAATTCGACGAGTTCAGCGACGTCGGCGAGGCAGAGGTCACCCGCGCGATCGGCCAGGAGTGGACCGAGGAGTTCATGGACTTCTCGGACAGCGACGTGATCATCGTCGGCGGCGGCCCCTCGGGGCTGACCGCCGCCAAGGAACTGTCCGAGCGTGGCGTCCAGACGATGGTCGTCGAGAAGAACAACTACCTCGGCGGCGGGTTCTGGCTCGGCGGCTTCCTGATGAACAAGGTCACCGTCCGCGAC
>ENA-ORCS01000199-ORCS01000199.1-marine-metagenome-genome-assembly--contig:-NODE-199-length-58904-cov-6.795553_pt1 | contig 58904 bp, 57 predicted proteins | sample MGYA00237781_ERZ508513 | MGnify/ENA primary metagenome ERZ508513 (study PRJEB26184, sample SAMN06268793) | marine metagenome | isolation source: Eden Landing Ponds, San Francisco, CA, USA | place...
ATTCGAACCTCGTCACGAGCGACCGACGGGAGCGAAGTGACGGCGGTTCGAATCCGGCAGGGCCCACGTTTCTGCGAGGAACGGACGTGACGAGCGAAACGATCCGCCTGCGGATTCGAACCTCGTCACGAGCGACCGACGGGAGCGAAGTGACGGCGGTTCGAATCCGGCAGGGCCCACGTTTCTGCGAACGACAGTGAGCAGTGACGAGTGTCGCCGACGGATTCGAAGCAGGGAGTGGCGCGAGCGCAGCGAGCAGAACGACCGCGGTTCCGAATCCGGCAGGGCCCATCCCACTTTTTCCGCGGCTCGCGTCGCTCGCCGCGCAAAAACGTGGGGAAAAAGACCGCAGAGTGGATTCGAACGGAGGCGCAACGGGGTAGGACGAGCGGGCAGCGCAAGTCCGACGACGGCTGAAACGAACTGACTCATATCCAGGGCCCCGGTCCAACCGCGGGCCCTCCAACGCTGGGGCTATCGAGACTGTGGGTCACTTCGGGAGGTCACACGCCGGATACAGTTCGTGGGAGTACGCGACAGTACGATCCGGCTCGGTAATGTAGTAGTGAAGCACCAGACAGGCGCCGCCATCGTACTCTCTCGTGAGACTCTCGACGATGGTGTCCCCGCTGATATCGTGTTTCAGTTCGCCATCGACCACGAGTGCGTAATCGTAATCCGAGACCCTCAGCTCGGAGTCCGGGCGATAGACCAACGAGTCTGCCGCGGCTTCACCCTCACGCCCTTTCTCGACGACCGTGTCCTGTTGCTGTACTGTCGTCTCGTCACCGTCACCTTTCGGCGTGAAGTTGAGTGCCACGTCCAGCGACGCGTCCGTGAGGTTCACCACCCGGACCATCCCCATCGAGAGTGACCGATCGGACCGAGACTGACTGCACCCAGCTGTGGTTACCGTGGCGGCTCCGCAAACAGTCGCGAGTACAGTCCGACGGTTGATCACAACGCTACCGCAGATTGCTGCACGACTCGTAATTATACGTTCGAATCCATCGGCGAGTGGTGTTGTGATGATAGGTCGCTATGAATCACGCCGAACCTCGATCCGTTCATTCAGGTCGAACGCGACTGCACGGGTCGACAGCGTGTCGGCCATCTCGCGGCGCTGCTGGCGGGTGAGATCGTCGCGCTCCAGGTCCTCGCGGGCGGCCGCGACGAGCTGGGGAACGTCCTCGCAGGCGGCGACGACCGCCCGGGTCTTGTTGCAGTCGTCGTAGTCGGCGGCCTGCTCGATTACGTCTTCGCGGTGGGCGTAGTCGCCGTCCGTGCGGATTCGCACAGGAGCGAGATGGCGCTGGAGGAATCTAGTCGTTTCGGTGGGGGGCTGTCCGTGGTCCGGTTCTCGACAGGGCGAGAGAGTCGCCGCTGAGGGTAGTGCGGAGAACCGGTACGTACAGATGTGTATGCATCAGTAAGAATATTTAATAATTGGTGGCGAGTAGCACATCTTATGATTAGTGACTGGCAAGACGCGAGCCACCTCGTTGCAATCGGGCTACTGAGTATCGCGGCAGTACTCACAGTGGCCGGTATCGAGACTGTGGCAGGGTACGAGGTACTTGACTCTGGACAATCGGCCTTTGGGTTCCTTGCAGCAGGGAATTTTAGTCTTGGTATCCTCTCTGCAGGCATTTTTTCAGTCGGGATCTTCTCCGCGGGAGTATTCTCCGTCGGGATTTTTTCGATCGGTATCTTCGCTGTTGGCCCAGCTGCATTTGGGATATACGCCGTTGGATTCTACGCTACACAACAGTATGTCGCACCGTCAGAAACGACCTCTAACTAACCATGAGTGGTGAGTGCTGACTATATCCTCTGTATCTGTCAACGGTTTCACTGCGTACGTTCGTACACACGACCCTCGAATTCGTAGGATTCTCGCCTCACTGGGACTCCCATTTGACGCGCTATCGGGGATGATTCCCGGCGTGATCGAGGCGATCGGCGGAGTTGCCCAGCTGGGGAAGCGCGAATATGCACACGGGACTGGGCGAGTTCGTGTGCATATTGGCGGAGGTGGATTCTCGAACGTGAAACCTCCAGGTTCAGCCCGAATAAGACGCTCAACTGGATTCGGGATCCGTGGTCAGTTCGCGAACGAGAGTTTCTGATATGCTCTCAACCGGAGAACGGTATCCTCTATCCTTAATCCAACTCGATAAATGATCATCTGCCTCTTGGACATCTAATTGATCCCTGTTGACCAAGAAGCAAAGAAGACCGATTGAGCCAGTGATCGAATGCCCTCGACTTTTCAAAACTTCTCTGGCATCCTTGTCATCAGATCCTACTATATATTCAACATCTGATCGACTCTGCAAGGTTAGTTTATCAGATTCCACCATAAGGATGAGAGTCCCTTCTCCTAAATCAAGAGAATCTGCAAAGTCGGGGACAGGCACACTAGTATTTCCATTTAATATATCTGGATGAAGATTTCCATGGGGGACGCTGATCTCATCGTTATGAGTTAATTTCACGGCCTGTTCTAGGAATTGGTACCCCTGTTCATATCCCGACAGAATTTCATCACGAATCTCTTTACTCGTTTTCACCACTGCCTCCTCAACAATTAGGTCAAGAATCTGGGTAGAGGAAAAGTTACTGAGGACGGTAGCATCTAGTGCAAGGACGAGTTCATTCCCCATCGGTATCCAATACCGATTTGATTTCTTCGTCTAGTTCTTCTTCAGACGTAGGACCGTATCTAGCTGAGATTTCTGAGTCAGAGATTAGTTCCTCAAATTCCCATCGACTCATATTTGCAATTTCAGCTGCCCTCCCTAACGAGATCTCATTCAAAACGTAGCGTCCTATTGCCTCGTAGATTCTTGAGTCCTCAGTACGGGCTTTTATATCTCGATTTTTCATCCTTGGAAGCTCCGTTCTCCTCCAACTTACCACAACAGATGAGTCCGAAGGGCAACAAAGTTGTGTCCAATGTTCTCGTTTCAGAATCTGATTTCAACCGGTGACCCTAATCCACCTGTTTCAACTGGAACATAGTCGACCAGCTGTCTTGCTGGGTACCTTTTTTATGTGGTATTACACACCCATTCTCTACAGATCCCTGTTATTCCTCTTTTTGAGGTTTTCAGCATCAAGTTCTCCCGCAAGGTACTCCTCGCCTTGCTCCGTGATTGAATAGATGCCATTTCCAATATGACTGGTCAACCCGTACTCGGTCAATTTCTTTAACCTCATATTGATGTGTTGGCAAGTGAATCGGACTTTTCCAGAATCGGCCGCCTGCTTGGGAGACGTAGAGCCCTCTTCTGATAGATACTCAAGTACTCTATCGTCAGCCAACACCATCCAGCCAGCAGAAAGACGCATGAAATTGGATTTGACGGAGAATTAGAAAGCCACGGTGGTAAGTAGAGTGGAGTTTCTCGGAGTAAACTATGTTTGCTAGGAGAAACACAACTAACTCAGGAAGTCCGCCCGGACCCGGCGCTCCCGGGTCCACCCTTCGGGAGAAGCGGACCCAGGTGCTGGAGACACCGGGTCCGCGCGGGCCTCCTGAACCAGCCAAGAAGCCATGCACGGCTACACCACCGGGGGCCAAGAAGCCCCCGAACGGCGACGACGCACCGCCCCGGAACCGATTCCAGCCACTACTAATCGTACTTTTCAGACGCTATCCCGTCGCGTCTCGGCGGGAGCGGCCGCTTCCGTGAAACCCGGAGACGACACGGCGGCACTCATTGATTCGCCAACACAAGCAGCACCAACGCCGGGAGCCTCCGGCGATCCCGCCCGCCTCCCTGGCAGGTCCCGGGCGAGATCGTCACGGCCCCGGTGTGCTACGCACACCATGACCCGCTCCCCACCCGACCCCAAGACCGTACCGCTACCTCGCAAATCCGTAACACCTGCTGCCCGACCGCCGCCGTGATCCACGACGACGGCCGCGGCGAGTACCGCTGCGGGTGCTGCTTCCGGACGTTCCAGGCGGGAGGTGAGCGGTGGTGACGATCAACTGGCCGAATCGAGTTCGAGTCACGGGCGTCGGGACACGGTTGCGGTTCCGACCGACCCGAACGAGCCGACGAACACCCGACGTTTCGGAGCTGTCGATCGCCGGCGGGGGTAGCCTTTTGGTTCCGATGGTCCTACCTGTGGATATGTTCAGAGTGTTGCTGTCTGTCGACTCCGACGAGGACCGCGCGCTGGCGGCGGTGGAGGCGATCACCTCGCTGCCGGGCGACCCCGAGGAGATTCACGTAACGCTGCTCAACGTCGAACGAGAGATCGACGCCCGCGACTCCGGCGGCGCCGTGCGTTCCGACGAGTGGTACGACGAGTCGGCGTTCCCCGAGAGTGCCAAGCGGGCCAAGGACCACCTGGAGAGCGCCGGGATCGAGGTCGAACTGCGGCGCGAACACGCCGACCCGGCCCAGACGGTCATCGCGGTCGCCGACGAGATCGACGCCGACCGGATCGTCCTCTCGGGGCGCCGGCAGTCACCGACGGGGAAGGTGCTGTTCGGCAGCGTCGCCCAGTCCGTCCTCCTCGACGCCGAGCGGCCGGTGACCGTCGTGATGCAGTGAGCGTCGCGGGGCCACCAGGCGCTCGTCGTCGAGGACTCGGACACGACTATCGAGCCGGAGAAGCGCGGCTAAAAAGCGTATCGAGGTCTCGCTTCGAGGCTGTCGGCCACATCCGCCAAGCGGTCGGCAACCCGACCAATCAGAACCGCACCGCGTCGCCGACCGCGATCTCGCCGCTCTCGACGACGTCCGCTTCGAGTCCGCCGCGGTGGACCAGCGCCCGTTCGGCGCCCTCCACCTCGGCCAGCGACTCCATGTACCCGCAGGGTTCGCACAGCCGGCGGCCGACCAGCAGCGCCTCGCCGACGCGAAACTCCCGGTCGACGAGGTGGTTCAGCGGGACGGCGCGGGTCAGCAGGTTCCGGCGGGTCTCGCTGGGGTCCAGTTCGAGGTCGTAGTCCGCCGCCGCCCGGTCGAGGGCCTCGCGTTCGATCAGCGTCACGTCCGCACCCTCGGGGAGGTCGTCACGCTCGTCGTAGAGGCCCCGCTCGTGGAAGTAGCGGTCGCCGCGCAGACCGCGGTCGGCGACCGCCTCAACGTCGTCGACGGGGCGCATCGCTTCGCCGGAGTCCGGCGCGAGGAAGACGCCCTCGACGGTGCCTTCGCGTTCCATGGGTAGCCGAGGGAGAGCCAGGGTGAAGAATCTCCCGTCGGCGTGTGGACGCCCGGCGCACTTCCGAACCCCTGAAGTACCGCGGTCCACGTACAGAGAGGCGTGTCACGACAGGTCGGACGGGTCGACACGCTGTTCCTCCACGAGACGGGGGACCACTACACCGCCGCGGTGTTGCGCGACGGCGACCACGTCTTCCGGGCCCGCCTGGAGCTGAAAGAGACCGACGCTGGGCCTCGGCCCGGGCGGTTCCGGATCAAGCGCGACTCCACCGAGGAGCCCCGCGACCCCAACGAGTTCGTCGAGATCGCCCGGATCGCCGACCGCATCCACATCTCCGAGCAGACCACCACCGCGGGCCGACAGCGCCTGCAGGCGATGCTGGACGGCTACCAGCTGTCCGGCACCGCGGTGCGGACCTGCCGGGTCTGCGCCTCGAACGGGCGGTACTCGCCGCTGACCGCCGAGACCGCCATCGAGGCCGACGACGAGACGATCTGTCCGGACTGCGCGCGGGCGGAACTGGAGCGGGAACTGTCCTACCAGGGCGGGCTGACCAGCGCCGCCGTCGACCGCCTGGAGGCCCTGCTGCTGGAGACCCAGGACTTGGAGCGGATCACGAACCTGCTGAAGGGCGAACTGGACCCCGAGCTCACGCAGTTCGACACCATCTCGGCGACGACCGACGAGGTCGACCCCGTCAGGGTGGACTCGCTGAACCTCCACCCCGGCGTCCAGGGGCTGTTCGAGGACCAGTTCGACACGCTGTTGCCGGTCCAGAGTCTCGCGGTCGAGCACGGACTGCTCGACGGCGACGACCAGCTGATCGTCAGCGCCACGGCGACCGGCAAGACGCTGATCGGCGAACTCGCGGGGCTGGACCGGGTGCTGAACGGCCAGGGGAAACTCCTGTTTCTGGTGCCGCTGGTCGCGCTCGCGAACCAGACCTACGAGGACTTCCAGGAGGAGTACGGCGACGTCGTCGACGTCACGCTCAGGGTGGGCGGCAGCCGCATCAGCGACGGGGGCGTCCGCTTCGACCCCGACGCCGACGTGGTCGTCGGCACCTACGAGGGCGTCGACCACGCCTTGCGGACCGGGCGAGACCTGGGCGATGTCGGCACCGTCGTCATCGACGAGGTCCACACGCTGAAGGAACCAGAGCGGGGCCACCGTCTGGACGGCCTCATCGCGCGGTTGAAGCACTATTGCGAACGCCGAGCGGAGGGCCGCTCCGACTACGGGGGAGCGCAGTGGATATACCTCTCGGCGACGGTCGGCAACCCCGGCGAACTCGGCGCGAAGCTGGGGGCGACCGTCGTCGAGTTCGAGGAGCGGCCGGTGCCGATCGAGCGCCACGTCACCTTCGCCGACGACCGCGAGAAGGTCCGCATCGAGAACCGACTGGTCAGGCGGGAGTTCGACCGGAAGTCCTCGAAGGGGTACCGCGGCCAGACGATCGTGTTCACCAACTCCCGGCGGCGCTGTCACGAGATTTCCCGCCAACTGGAGTACGACTCGGCGGCCTACCACGCGGGGCTGGACTACGGGCGCCGGAAGTCCGTCGAGCGCCGCTTCGGCGACGGCGACCTCGCGGCGGTTGTGACGACGGCGGCGCTGGCGGCGGGCGTGGACTTCCCCGCCTCACAGGTGATCTTCGACTCGCTGGCGATGGGCATCGAGTGGCTGTCGGTCCAGGAGTTCCACCAGATGCTCGGGCGGGCCGGCCGACCGGACTACCACGACCGCGGGGTGGTGTACACGCTGGTCGAACCGGACTGCACGTACCACGGCTCGATGGAGATGACCGAGGACGAGGTGGCGTTCAAACTTCTCAAGGGTGAGATGGAGTCCGTCGAGACCCACTACGACGAGGGCGCCGCCGTCGAGGAGACGCTGGCGAACGTCACCGTCGGCGGCAAGGCCGCGAAGCGGTTGAACGAGCGGATGGTCGGCGACGTCCCGACGAAACACGCGCTGGGCAAACTGCTGGAGTACGAGTTCATCGACGGGTTCGAGCCGACGCCGCTGGGCCGGGCGGTCACGAGTCACTTCCTGGCGCCGGACGAGGCGTTCCGCATCGTCGACGCCATCCGGAAGGATCGCCACCCTTACGACGTCGTCGCCGACGTGGAACTACACGACGAGGAGCTGTGAGGGCGTCCGACCAGCCGCGTGCCGGCGTCACGATCATCCGACCCCTGGCCAGAACTCTTACCTCCAGCGTTCACGTCAATGCGAGTAGACGATGGGAGACGGATCAGGGCGCAGTGTGCTGTTGCTCGCCGACGCCGGGGACGGAGCGGCGACCAGCGCGACGTGTGACGACCTGCTGGCCGAGGGCCCCTCGGACGTGCCGACCGCAGAACTGCGGGTGAGTTTCTCCGCCGCCGACGTCGGCCCCCGCGTCTCGGAGGGCGACGACCGCCGTCCCGACCTGAAGGGGCTGATCTCGGTCGGCGACGAGGCCCGGTCGGCCACCGCCGAGGGCGCCCCCGACTTCTCTGGACCCGTCGCCATCGACGCCGTCGACGATCCCGGGAACCTCCGAGAGATCGGCCTGTCGGTCAGTCGGTTCTGCGAGCGCTGGGACGACGCCCGGATCACCGTCTGTTTCGACTCGCTGGGCGACCTCCTGACCCACGCCAGCGACGACGCCGCATTCCGGTTCACCACCCTGCTGAACAAGCGTCTGGACGCCGCCGGCGCCACCGCGCACTTCCACCTCGACCCCGATGCCCACGAGGACAGCGTGGTCAACACGTTCGGCTCGATCTTCGACGACATCGTGCGCCCCGAGCGAGCCGACGCCGCGAGCGACGACGGCGACGACGGAGCGGCGGTCGTCGAGGCCAGCGACGAGGAGATCGCCCGCCTCGCCGACGAGTTCGAGGACGAGGGGTTCGCGGTCGTCGAGAGCGACGCCGGCGCCCCCGCGGCGGACGCCGACGACGCGAGCGACGACGCGGCGGTCGTCGAGGCCAGCGACGAGGAGATCGCCGAAATCTTCGACTAGGCCCCGCCGCCCTCGGGCGGGCGAGGGGCCGCCTCCAGTACGCTTTTGCCCCCGCTGTCCGAGGTGCTCGGCGTGCAGCCTGTCACGCCGGAGATCGCCGTCGTGTTCGGGATCGTCCTCGCTGCGCTGGTGCTGTTCGCGACCGAACCCGTTCCCGTCGACATCACCGCGCTCGGGGTGATGGTCGCGCTGCTGGTCGCCGCACCGGTCGCCAACGGGGTCGCGGCGGGGTTGGGGACCGTCGGCGTCGAGGTCGACGCGATCGACCCGCTGGTGACGACCGACGAGGGCATCTCCGGCTTTGCCAGCACCGCGACGATCACCGTGCTGGCGATGTTCGTCCTCTCCGACGGCGTCCAGCGGACCGGCGTCATTCAGGTCGTCGGCCGCAAGATGGGTGCGTTCACCGGTGACAGCGAGACCCGGCAACTGGGCTCCGTGGTCGGCGTGATCTCGCCGCTGTCGGGGTTCATCAACAACACCGCCGCGGTCGCGATCATGCTCCCGATGGTGTCGAACCTCGCCCACGAGGGCGGGACCTCGCCGTCGAAGCTGCTGATCCCGCTGTCGTACGCCTCGATGTTCGGCGGCACGCTGACGCTTATCGGCACCTCGACGAACATCCTCGCCAGCGAGATCGCCGCCGACATCGCCGACCCCACCCTCGCGCCGAACCTCGCCGACGGGTTCTCGATGTTCGAGTTCACGGCGCTGGGCGCGATCCTGACGGTCGTCGGCTTCGCGTACCTGCTGTTCGTCGGCCGGTACCTGATCCCCGAGCGCATCCCGCCCGAGGCCGACCTCACCGAGGAGTTCGAGATGGACGAGTACCTCACCGAGGTGGAGGTCGAGGCCGACTCGCCGCTGATCGGCCAGACCGTCGACGAAGCGCTGACCGAGACCGACTTCGACGTCGACATCGTCCAACTCGTGCGGGGCGACCGGGTGTTCCTGGAGCCGCTGGCGCCGAAGGTGATTCAGGCCGGCGACCTGTTCGCGCTGCGGACCGACCGCGACACGCTCGTCGAGTTGCTGGACGTCGAGGGGTTGGCCGTCGTCCCGGACGTCACCCTCGACGAGGCGGAACTGGAGGCCCCGACCGAGACCCAGACGCTCGTAGAGGTCGTCGTCGGCCCCGGCTCCGATGTCGTCGGGGACTCGCTGTCGGGGTCGAACTTCCGGGAGCGCTACGACGCGACGGTGCTGGCGATCCGGCGTGGCGGCGCGCTGGTTCGACAACGGCTCGACGACCTCGAACTGCAGGTCGGCGACACCCTGCTGATCCAGGCGACCCCCGAGAGCATCGAGCGGCTGGACCGCAAGCGGGACTTCATCGTCGCCGGCGAGATCGACCGCCGGTCGTTCCGCGAGGAGAAGACCCCTGTCGCCATCGGCATCGTGCTGGCCGTGGTCGGGGTCGCCGCGCTGACCTCGATCCACATCGTCACGGCGGCGCTGGGCGGCGCGCTCGGGATGGTCGTCACCGGGTGTCTGAAGCCCGGGGAGGTGTACGACGCCGTCCAGTGGGACGTCATCATCCTGCTGGCGGGCGTCATCCCGCTCGGGCTGGCGATGCAGAACACCGGCGCCGCGACGCTGGTCGCCGACGGGTTGGTCGCCGCCGCGAGCCTGCTCCCGCCGCTGGCGGTGCTGGGGCTGGTGTACGTCGTCACCGCACTGCTGACGAACGTGATCAGCAACAACGCCAGCGTCGTGCTGATGGTCCCGGTCGGCTACCAGGCGGCGGTGTCACTCGGTGCGAACCCGTTCTCGTTCGTGCTGGCGGTCACGTTCGCGGCCTCGACGGCGTTCATGACGCCGGTGGGCTACCAGACCAACCTGTTCGTGTACGGCCCCGGCGGCTACCGCTTCTCCGACTACCTGCGCGTCGGGACGCCCCTGCAGGCGCTGTTCGCGGTCGCGACGACGCTGGGCATCTGGGCGCTGTTCGGCGTCTGACCCCCACCGCGAGCCGCCACGGAGCCGTGGTGGTCGGGATTTTTGCCCGCGGCACGTCTACCCCGTGCCATGCCGACGCACGACCTCGCCGAGCGGGTCGACGGACTGCTCCACGAGCCGACACAGGTCCACGACCGCGGCGTCGACCTCTCGGTCGCCGCGGTTCACGAGGTGACCGTCCCGGGCCGGGTCGACTTCGGCGGCGGCGAACTCGACCCCGCCGGCCTGGAAGAGCTGTCGCCGACCCGCCGCGACCCCGACGACGACTACGGCTGGTGGGAGCTGGACGCCGGGGAGTACCTGCTCACGCACAACGAGACGCTGACGACCGACACGCCGCTGGTCATCCAACCCCGCGACGAACTGCTCGCACGCGGCGCCAGCCACCCCACCCTCCGGACCGCCAGCCTCCCGCGACTCCCGCTGTCGGTCGGCGGCGCCGGCCTCCGCCTGAAGCAGAACGCCCGGGTCACGACGGTGTGCTCGCGTGACGAAACGCTTTAGCGACGCCGCCCGCTTGTTTCGGACGCGGGACCGTGGGTTAGCCTGGTATACTTCGGGCCTTGGGTGCCCGTGACCGCGGTTCAAATCCGCGCGGTCCCATGCGATTTGCTCCGAGCAATCCGCGAGGAGCGAATCGCTCGTCTCGCGGATTTGAACCCTGGCAGTCGCAACCGCGAGCGAAGCGAGCGGTCCGTCTGCCTCCGGTTCAAATCCGCGCGGTCCCATCCACCTTTTTTCCCCTCGGGTCGCGCCGACGGCGCGACCACTCGGGCAAAAAACGTGGGCGAAAAAAGCCGCTCACTCACTTCGTTCGCTCGCGGGTGCTGTGCCTCCCGCGACCGCACCGCTCGGCTAAAAAACGTGGTCTCGCCGAGCGACGCGAGGCGAGGCTCGGAAGACGAGCGCAGCGAGTCTTCCGGTGGCCAAAAAGGCCGCTCGCTCACTGCGTTCGCTCGCGGGTACTGTGCCTTCCGGAACCGCAACCGCAGGCTCGAATTCTGGAGACCGTGTGTGACCACCGAGTCGTACCATAGGTTACTACTCAACGGCATGTTATAAGTCAACAGGGACCAAGATACGGTTGCCGAGTGTCGGCAACCGGTCGCGGTCCGTGTTGGACCGCCAGCGCCGCGCTCGGAGGCACCCACCCGCGTCGGACTGCACCCCCGACGCCAACCACGTCCCGTCGACCACCCACGTCGGAGGCCGGGCAACCGGCCCCGACGGTTCGAAAACGCTAGCAAAATGACAGGTAGCCACACGACTATTGACCCCACGGGGCACAGACACGGGCGAGACCGACATGAGCGACGACGCCGTCCCCGACGAAGAAGTTCGGGTCGAGACGGACGTGCTGGACCTCCGCAAGCGGGCGTCCCGATCCAGCACCGAGTATCCCGTCTTCGAGTACCGCATCGACTACCGAGGTTCGTCGCCGGGGGAACTCGCGCTTGCGGAGACGCTGCCCGACGACCTCGACGAGAGCGACGTCGAGTTCCACCCGGACTTCCACGGCGAGAACTGGTCCTGTGACGGCGAGCGCGCGTTCTTCGAGATCATGGTTCCCGAGGCCCAGATCGTCGAGACGAAGTTCGGGCTCTCGGTCGACGACCCCGCGGCCGTCGAGGCGCTGTTGGCCCCGCCGCTGGTGACCGTCGACGATCTCGACAGCGGCGAGCGCATCGCGTCGCTGTCGGCCGACGACGCCGAGACGGTGGTCCCCGGCGACGACGGGATGGACCCAGTCGAACCGGAAGCGGTCAGCGACACCGTCCGGGACATCATCCTCGGCAAGGGAGACGAGGAGACGGCACCGGACCCCGAGACGCTGACCCCAGACGCCGACGACGGGGCACAGGAGGCGGTCGTCGCGGACGCCACCGGCGACGAGGAGTTCGTCGCCGCGGCGCCCGCCGCGGACGCCGACGGCGGAGACGACACCGGCGGCGGGGACGACAGCGAGAGCGAGGACGACCCCGACGGCGCCGCGACCCCGCCGGCCGCAGGCAACGACCTCGTCGCCGAGGCCGTCGACGCCGTCGTCTCCGGCGCCGAGGCCGACGGCGAGAACGAGAGCGAAGACGACGATGGAGAGCGTAGAGACGGCGACGCGGACGAGAGCGGGAGCGCGCCTGGTGCCGACCACGCGGAGACACCGACGGGACCCGCGGCGGCCCCCGGCGACGGCGGGAGCGTCGGCGCCGCGCTGGCGGCGGAACTGCGGGCCGGCGAGATTCCTGAGGCGGACGTCGAGCTCCTGCGCGACCGGCTGAACCTGACCGTCGCCGAGAGCGACGCCGTGCGCCTGCGGGACCTCCAGAGCCGGTACCACGACCTTGAGGCGTACACCGAAGCGCTGTCGGCGTTCGTCGACGAGCACGGCGACGCCGACGGCGTGCTTGCCGACCTCCAGCGCGACATCGAGCGACTCGACGACGACCTGGCGGCGCTGTCGGGGACGGCGGACCGACTCGACGACGTCGAGCGCCGCCTCGACGAACGGCCCGACGGCGACGAACTGCGCGAGCGAGTCGACGGCGTGGTCGCCGACCTCGACGCCGCCGAGCGGCGCCTCGACGAGCGCGTCTCGGCGGTCGAGGAGCGACTGTCGACGCTGGAGGCGACCGTTGAGGACGTAGAGGACCAGACGGAGGTGCTGCTGGAGTTGCAGGACGTCTTCGGCACCGACTAGTCGTCGACGACCTCGATGCCGCGGTTGTTCACCGCCGCGGGGTCGAGACCGACCTCCTGCAGGAAGTTCTTGTACTCGCGCTCGCACTGTTCGGCCTCCTGCTGGCGTTCCGAGGCCCGGTCGCACAGCGCGACGAGGTCCTCGGGGACGTCGTTGGTGTAGACGATCCAGTGGTTGATGAGGTCGCTCAGCCGCCGGATTGGCGAGGTGAAGTGGCCGTAGATTTCGAAGTTCAGCGCGTGGTGGCCCCCGAACGGGTCGTTCATGTACTTCGCGCGCGGCATCACCTTCATCACCGCCCACTGAATCTTGTCGAGCTGGCGCCCGGGGGCCTCCTCCAGCGTGGCGTTGACCGCCTTGCGCGGATCGTCCCAGGTCGAACCGGGGATGGAGACGCCGTTCAGTTCCTGAATCTCGGTCAGCGCGTCGTTCCACTGATCGTCGGTGGGCTGGGGGTGGACGCGGTACATCGCCTCGACGCCGCGGTCCCACATCAGCTCGTGCGTGACGGCCTTGTTGGCCTTCAGCATGCACTCCTCGATGATGGTGTGGGCGCGGTCGCGACTCGGGTTGAGGACGAGCGAGCCGTCGGCCTTGCGCAGTTCGTGCATCCGGTCGGCCAGCTCCCACACGAGTTCGGTCTTCTCCGCGAGGTCGACCGACGCGTCCTCCAGGTGCTCACCCGCCGTCTCGGGGTCCGCCAGGATGTCCTCGGCCTGGGTGTAGGTGAGCCGCGCGTCGCTGCGGATGACGGACTTGTAGATGTCGATGGTCTCGTAGGACAGCGTCTCCTTGTCGAGGTGCATCTCGACGGTGTGAGCCAGGCGATCCTCGTTGGGCACCAGCGAGCAGACCGTTTCCGCGAGGATCGGCGGCAGCATGTGGACGGTGTAGCCGGGCAGGTAGACGGTGTTGCCCCGCTCGACGGCTTCCTCCCACATCGCGGTGTCGGGGTTGACGTAGTGGGTCACGTCGGCGATGTGGACCCACAGCACGAACTCGTCGTCGCGCTCCTCGACCGACAGCGCGTCGTCGAAGTCCTGGGCGTCGATCGGGTCGGTCGTCCAGGTCGTCATCTCCCGGAGGTCACGGCGCTCGTCGAGTTCGTCCTGAATCTCCGCCTCGACGCCGTCCGTGCGGGCCTCGGCCTCCTCGAGCACTTCTGCGGGGAACCCGTCGCGAATCTCGAACTTCTCGAACAGCTCCTCCCGCTTGTTCTCGAGGTGTCGCGCCATCTCCTCGTCGATCTCGACGGGGCCCTGGGCCTCCGCGGTGCCGGCCTCCGCCTGCGCGTCGCTGGTCATGCCGCGGTGTACGCGGGTGGGGGAGAAAGGAGTGTCGACGCGCCTCAGCGCGGGCCTACTCGACGCGGCCCTCTCGCTCCTCGCTGGCGGCGACGAACGCCTCGACGAACGCGTCGCGGTCTACCTCGCCGGCCTCGGCCTCGACGAGCAGCTCCTCCAGCCCGTCACGGGGCTGGTGACAGCACTCGCGGTAGCAGGGCTTGCAGAGGTACTCGAACTCCTTGTCCGTGCGGTCCCAGCGGTCGCCGTGTTTGTCGTACTCGCGGGCCTTCGAGCGCTCGAGATCGGTGCCGCAGGCGATGCAGGTCACCTCCTCCTCGTCCCGGTTGTTCCGGGCGCCGAACATACGCGGAACGTCGTGGTAGGCCCACTTAGGGGTTCGGGCGTCGGCCCGACGTGCAGTTATCGACCGCCGCGAGGTCGCCGTCGCCCCGGAACGGGCGTTTTAAGCGCTCGCCCGTCCGAGCGGTCGGTATGCAGGTCAAGTCCCGACACCACCTCCGCAGCGACGACGTGCGGGCGGTCGAGGACGCCATCGCCGAGCAGCTGGGCGTCGAACTCGACGGCGACGCCTACGAACTCGTCGAGTTCGAGGACGACCTCCCGGACGTGGTGCTGGTCGACGGCGAGCCGCAGGTGCTGTACGTCGACGACGACCCGTTCCTGACGGTCCGTGGTGCCAACGCGCACCCGCCACAGAAGCGCGTCGTGACCGTCGACGACGGCGCGGTGTCGTTCGTCAGCGACGGCGCCGACGTGATGCGGCCGGGTATCGTCACCGCCGACGAACTGATCGGCGAGGGCGAGTTGGTCGTGATCGACGAGGAGTCCCACGGGAAGGTGCTCGCGGTCGGCCGCGCGCTGGTCGACGGCTCGGAGATGGCCGGCGACTCGGGGAAGGTCGTCGAGTCGATCCACCACGTCGGCGACGACCTGTTCGCGTTCGCCGGATAGGTTCGTCAGGCTCCGTCGTCCGTCGTCGCGGCGGCGCCGTCGTCTGCGGCTTCGTCTGCCGCAGCGGCCTCGCCGTCCGCGTCGGGCTCGTCCTCGGCGGCGTCCATCTCGTCGTCCTCGTAGGCCTCCTCGTAGCGTTCTAGCGCCATCTCGAACCCCTCCTTGGCGTACTCGTAGGTCTCTCGGAGGTCCGCGACCGGTGTCTCCGTGGCGTCGACCCGGAGGTCGTCGTAGTACGGCTCCATCTCGCGGTCCTCGGTGCGCTCGACCAGCAGCGCCGCGGACTGGACGTGCAGCTCCTCGCGCTTGTCGCCGCCCTCGGCGTGGCCCGCTTCCAGCGCGTCGATCAGTCGCGCCGCGAGCGGACGGTCCTCGTCGCGGTGCTCCTCGTAGGTCTCGGCGACGGCGTCGACCACTTCGGGCCCGGTCAGGAGGTTGCCCGCGACGGTGTAGCCGTCGCCCTCGTGGTGGCCGTACCAGCCCTGGCACTCGTCGCCGGAGAAGACGAACTCGCCGTCGGCGTCGACACCGTGCAGCTGGCGATTGGGGGCACCGTCGTCGGCGTTCAGCAGCGCCTGGAGCGCGTCCTCGACCGCCAGGCCGTCGTCGAGGTACTCGACGCCCTTCCGGCCCAGTTCGACGTTGACGAGGCTCTGGGTGGCGACCGCCCCCGACTCGCTGGCGAACGGGCACAGCGTGCCGACGGCGGGCAGCCGCGTCGTCACCGCGACGCCGAAGCGGTACTGTTCCTCCCCCGACTCGTCTTCGTACGGTTCGCGAACGCAGATGCTGAAGGTCACATCCGGCTACTCGGCGCGGGACGGCAAAAAAGCGGGTTCGGCGGAAAGCGTCTCGTGCGGGTTCTTCTCGGCTCCGACCGGCGAGCGCCGCCGTCGGCCGTGGCGCTCACCGGTCTACAGTGAGACTGCCCCGTCTCAGGCCGTGACGGTCTTCGTCTGGCTGGTCGTGTTGCCGGCGGCGTCGGTGACCGTCAGCACGACGTCGTACGTGCCCGAGCCCTTCTTGTCCTGCAGCCGCGTGCTGCCGGCGGCCGAGGAGCCACCGACGGTGGAACTCGACGAGTCGGCGACACCGTTCTGGCGGAGCTCCAGGTCGACGCTCGCCAGGTCGCCGTCCGCGTCGGAGACGGCCCAGTCGACGCTGAACCGCGCCCAGCCGCCGTTCGAGCGGTTCGACACGGTGAACGTGTCGATGGCCGGCGCGGTGTCGCCCGTGCCGCCGTCGCTGCTGTTGTCCGTCGTGACCGTGATCGAGGACGTGCTCGTGTTGCCCGCGGAGTCGGTCACGCTGGCCTCGAGGACGTTGTCGCCGTCGGAGACGGTCGTCGTGTCCCAGGCGTCCTCGTAGTAGCCCGACGTGGAGTTGTACGTCGCGGTGCGCGAGGAGCCGCCGTCGACGGTGTAGGAGACGCTCAGCGAGTCGTCGCTGTCCTCGCTGTCGGAGGCACTGATCTGGACGGTCACCGTCCCCGAGACGGTGTCGCCGCCGGCGGGGTTGGCGAACGACACCGACGGCGGGCCGTCCGTGCTACCGCCGCCGCCGGAGACTGCCGCCTCGGCGTCGAGCAGCCCGGCACCGCTCTCGTTGCTCGCGAGACCGACGTTCTCGGCGGTGTCTTTCAGCTGCTGGCGCACCTGATCGTTGCTCAGCGTGCCGTCCGCGGCGACGACCTGGCCGGCGGCGCCGGCGACGTGCGGCGCGGCCATCGACGTTCCGGAGAACGTCTCGTAGCCGGTGGCGTACGTCGAGCCGTCGTCGCTCTCAGGCGGGATGGTCGACAGCGTGTCGACGCCGGGCGCGGCCAGTTCGACCTCGGAGCCGGTCGAGGAGAAGTCCGCGAGCGTGTCGTCGCGGGGGTCGACCGCCGAGACGGCGATGACCGTCGAGTACGAGGCGGGGTAGCCGACGCAGTCCGTGCAGGGGCCGGAGTTGCCCGCCGAGGCGACGATGACGACGCCGTTGTCGGCGGCGTACTGGCAGGCGTTCTTCAGCGTGGTGTCGCCCGAGGACGCTCCCAGGGACATGTTGATGACGTCCGCGCCGTTGTCCGCGGCGTACTTGATGCCGTCCGCGATGGCGGAGAACGATCCCGAGCCACACCCCGTCAGCACCTTGACGGGCATGATGGTCGCCTCCGTGGAGACGCCGCCGGCGACACCCTCGGAGTTGCCCCGTACGGCGTCGGCGCTGCCCGCGACGTGGGAGCCGTGGTCGTCGTCGTCGGACCACGCGTAGTTGCAGTCGTTGCCGTTGTACCCCTCGGCGCCGTACCGACAGCCCCCGCTCTCGGCGCCACAGGAGGTCTCGAAGGCGGCCCCCAGCGACGGGTCGATGTTGCCCGCCAGGTCCGGGTGGTCGTCGTCGACCCCGGAGTCGAGGATGGCGATGGTCGCACCACTGCCGGTCGTCCCGTTCGAGTGCAGGACGTCCGCGTCCACCCGGTCGATCCCCACGGGGAGTTTCTCGGCCAGCTTGTGAGCCTCGCCATTGGGTTCGACGTACTCGACGTTGGGGTTGTTCGCCAGGGCCTGGCGGGCCTGCGCGGAGAACTTCCCGACGACGGTCTTGCCGACGTGGCCGAAGTCGATGGTCTTGCGGACGTTGTCGGCGGCCTTCTTTGCCGCCGCGGTGCCGCGAGCCTTGGCGTTGGGCTTGATGCCGACGTTGTACTCTTCGGGTGTCGCACCGGCGGAGCTCATGCCGACGGTGGTGGCCGCCACGCCAGCACCGACGCCCTTGAGCACCGATCGTCGTGAAACGCGACTGTCCTTGTCTAGCATGCGACGCCCACTCATCGGCCACAAATTATATATTTAATTGTGAGCGGCCCAACAATCGGCCCGAAACAGATATGCTTCCATACCATTTTACTTTCTAAAATTCTCGGGCGGCGACGTTGGGAGCGCGACACGAACGCCACCGGACCGTGAATCGTGGAACGGCAGAAACGAGAGCAGGTCCCACCGTCGTGTCGCTCGGACCGCGTCTGACGTAAGAACTAAACGGTCACCACCGGAGGTACACACCCATGGGCCTCATGAGCAAGATTCTCGGGTCCGACGGCTCTCGGACCACCGAGGACTACGTCGAACTCGACGCCGACGACCTCGACTCGGTCGCCGGCGAAGCGGGGATGGCCGTCCACGTCGCCGAGATCGGCGGCCAGCAGGACGTCATCGACATCAAAGACGCCGTCTACGACGGCGACCTCGTCGTCGCGGACATCACCCGCCTGCGGACGGAGGACCGGACGACCGAACACATCACCGACGAACTGCGGCAGGTCGCCGAGGAGGTCGACGGCGACATCGTCCAGAAGGGTGACGACCAGCTGATCGTCACGCCGACCGGCGTCTCGATCAGCCGCGAGAAGCTCGGCGCCAACTAGAAGGGGAGCCGGCGGCGCACCTTCTCGTACAGCGACGCCTCGCGCTCGTCGGGCTCGTCGTCGGGGATCACCTCTGGCGCCGGCTGGATCACCGTCCGCTCGCCGGTGGCGTCGACCTCGATCAGCTCCGCAGCCTTCAGTTCCGACAGCGCCTCCTCGATGCCGTCGATTTCGGTGTCGACCTGCGAGCGCAGTTCCAGCACCGTCGCCCCCTCCTCGCGGCGGTCGACCAGCGCGTCGAGAATCCGCACCTGGGTGTCCGGGCGGTCGCGAAACTCCCGCTTTGCACGCATCACCGGCTCGTTCGAACCGACGGGATAAACCTGTATCCCCGCCGGCAGTCCTAGGCGCCGGCCGACCCGCACAGGCAGTACCCTTATGAACGCGGCTCGGGTAGCGATCCGTGATGGGCCTGAAGTGCTCGATGTTCGGCCACAGTTTCGGCGATCCCGAGGTCGAACGCGAACGAGAGGAGAACGGCGAGGAGGTGGTCGTGACCGTCCGCGAGGTGAAGGTCTGCTCGCGCTGTGGCGCCGAGTCGGTCGTCAGCGAGAACAAAGAGGTGACGTCGCTCCGTCAGCCACCGAGCGACGACGACGGCGACGACGGCGGTGCGGAGTCACCCGACGACGCCGCCACGGCGGACGCCTCGGCCGACGCCGAGACACCCGACGAGGCCGCGCCGAACCTCGACGCCGTCGAGGACGAGGGTGCCGAGCTGCTCGGCGAGGACGACGCGGTGTTCGACGGCGAGGGCGCCGCCGAGGAGCACGAGGACGCGGACGCCGTCGAGGAAGCCGAACCGCCGAGCGCCGCGGCGACCGACGAGGACAGCGAGACCGACGAGTCGCCGGCCGTCGCCGACGAGGACGCGGCCATCGTCGACGCCGAGGCGGACGACATCGCCGACGAGACCGAGAGCGAGGCCGACGACGGAGACGGCGCAGCCGACGAGAACCCGCCGGTCGCCGACCCCGAGGACCTCCTCCCGGGCGACGCCGTCGAGGAGGCCGAACCCGAGGTCGACGCCGCCGAGGAGGCCGAACCAGAGGACGACGCCGCCGCGGCCCCGCCCACCGACGACGCAGCCGACGACGCCACGACGGAGGCCGACGACGACGGCGTGATCCTCGACGAGGCCGAGACCGAGCCGGACCCCGAGCGCTCCCGCGGCGAGTGGCCCGACAGCAGCGACGTGGGGCCGCCGGCGGGCGACAGCGAGACCGACACCTGGCCCGACGACGCCGGGGCCGCCGCCGCGGAGACCGCCCGTCGGGAGTCCGAGACCGCCGAGACCGCCGAGGACGCCGGCGCCGTCGAGACCGGCATCGCCAGCGCGGGGCGGGCGCCGGCGGCGGACGAACCGACCGACCCCGGCGACGCGGAACTGTTCTGCCCCTCGTGCAGCTACACCGCCAGCCTCGACCGGGCGTCGCTGCGCGTCGGCGACATCTGCCCCGAGTGCAAGCGCGGCTACCTCTCCGAGCGGTAGCCCCGAGACGAAACGGCTATCCACCCACCGACCGATTCCCCACCCATGAAGGAGTACAAGATGCGTCGCGGCGAGCATCTGGAGGATCGCATCGAGGATATGGAGGCGACCGTCGAAGACTACTTCGGTGAGATCACCGACACCTACGAGTACAAGGGCAACGACCTGTTCGTCATCGGCGAGCCGGACAACCCCGTCTTCGAGCGCATCGTCGTCGGCACCGCCGCCTACGGCTCCAAGAAGGACAAGCTCGCCGTCGAGTTCCACGAGCGCGACCCCACCGAACTCGGCCCCGACGAGCTCGAGGCCGCCGAGGGGGCCGTCTCCGCGAAAAACGAGTTCCTGCTCGAGGCCACCGGCCGGGACGCGAAGGCCCGCCGGGACTCGCTCAAGCGCGCCGTCGAGGACGACCCCGACCACGACGTCGACGCCTAGCGCGCCGCGTTCTCACTCCAGGTTGACGTTGACGTTCTTGACCTGCGTGTACTCTCGGATGGCCTCCTGGCCCTGTTCGCGACCGAGGCCGCTCTCCTTGGCGCCGCCGAACGGCGTCTGCGGGTGGGTCACCGGGTACTCGTTGACGCTGACCATCCCGTAGTCCAGGCGGTCGGCGGTGGTGTGGGCCGTCTCCAGGTCCGACGTCCAGATGCCCGACAGCAGGCCGTACGGCGAGTCGTTTGCGAGCTCGATCGCCTCCGTGCGGTCGGAGAACGGGATCACCGACAGCACGGGGCCGAAGATCTCCTCGCGGGCGATGGTCATGTCGTTGGTGACGTCCGTGAACACCGTCGGCTCGACGAAGTAGCCCTCGCGGTCCGGCGCCTCGCCGCCGGCGGCGACGGTCGCCCCCTCCTCCTTGCCGGTCTCGATGTACTCCAGGACCTCCTCGTACTGTTCCTCGTTGACCAGCGGTCCCATCCGGCCGTCGTCGTCGTTGCCGCCGCCGAGCGGGATCGCCTCGGCCCGGGAGACGATTCGGTCGACCATCTCGTCGTGGATCGACTCGTGGACGAGCAGCCGCGACCCGGCCCAGCACATCTGGCCGGCGTTCATGAAGATGCCGTACTGGATTCCGTCGGTCGCGGCGTCAAGATCGGCGTCGGGGAACACCAGGTGCGGGCCCTTCCCGCCCAGCTCCAGGGTCACGTCGGTGACGTTCGCGGCGGCCGTCTCCATGACGTGTGTGCCGATGGCCGTCGAGCCGGTGAACGCGACGTGGTCGACGTCGGGGTGACCCGCCAGCCGCTCGCCCGCCGTCGAACCCTTCCCGGGAACGACGTTGAGCACGCCGTCGGGGAGCCCGGCCTCCTCGGCGGCGATCCCGTAGTACAGCGCCGACAGCGGCGTCTCGCTGGACGGCTTGAGGACGACGCTGTTGCCCGCCGCCAGCGCGGGCGCGACCGACCGCCCCGCCAGCTGGAACGGGTAGTTCCACGGCGGGATGTGGCCGGTGACCCCCAGCGGTTCGCGGACGGCGTAGTTCAGGCGGTCGCCCGGGACCGGAATCTCGCTCCCCTCTACCTTGTCGGCCCACCCGGCGAAGTACCGGAACGTGTCGATCACCATGCCGACGTCGATGGAGGCCTCGAACGGCGTCTTGCCGTTGTCCCGGGACTCGACCTCGACGATCTCGTCTTTCCGGGCCTCGATCTCGTCGGCCATCCGCCGCAGCGCGGCGGCCCGCTCCTTCGGGTCCGTCGAGCGCCACTCACCGTCGCGAGCGGCGGCCCGCTCTCCGGCCTCGACCGCGCGGTCGACGTCGGCCGGGCCCGCCAGCGCGACGGTCGCGTACGCGTCCTCGGTGACCGGGTCGACCGTCGTCAGTTCGCCGCCCTCCACGGGCGCGGTCCACTCGCCGTCGACGTACAGGTCAGTCGGGCCGTCGTATCCCATACCGGGAGACGGGTGCTCCAGCGACAAGTGTTCACCGGGTCCGGTTGCCATGTGGGTCGGTATCGGTAGACAGTAACCGGATTCGGTTACTAACGTGCGAGCGCCGTCGACGGCCCGCGACCGGGAGGTTTTCGGCCCACGCTCTCCTCGACACCACCATGACCGTCATCGAGTCCGTCCACGAGGACCACGGCGCGACGTTCGTCGAACGCGGGGGTCGCCGCGTCGTCGACCACTACGGCCGCCCGGCGCGCACGGTCCGGGCGGTCCGCAACGGCGTCGGCGCGATCGAGGCCGACTACGGCATCGTCGTCGTCACCGGCGACGACCGGATCGACTTCGTCGACAACGCCGTCTCCAACCGGGTGCCCGCCACCGACGGCGAGGGGACGTTCGCGCTCCTGTTGGACCCTCAGGGCGGCATCGAGACGGAACTGTACGCCTACAGCGCCGGCGAGCGCCTGCTGCTGTTCGTCCCGCCGGGCGAGGCCGAACCACTCGTCGCGGACTGGCGGGAGAACGTGTTCATCGAGGACGTCGAGTTGCGGGTCGCCACCGGCGAGTTCGGCGTGTTCGGTGTCCACGGCCCCAAGGCCACCGAGAAGGTCGCCAGCGTCGTCCACGGCGACCCCCCGCCCGACGAGCGACTGACGTTCGTCCGGGGCGAGACCGCCGACGTCGGCGTCACGGTGATCCGCACGGACGCGCCGACCGGCGAGGAGAGCTACGAGATCGTCTGTGGTGCCGCCGACGCTGCGGCCGTGTTCGACTCCCTGATCAACCGCGGACTCAACGCCGTCCCCTTCGGCCGACGCACCTGGGACAGTCTGACCTGCGAGGCCGGCAGCGCGCTGTTCGAGACGGAACTCGCCGGACAGATTCCCAACGTCGCCGGGATTCGGTCGGCGCTGGACTTCGAGAAGGGGTGTTACGTCGGTCAGGAGGTCGTCTCCCGCGTCGAGAACCGCGGCCGGCCGAGTCGGCGGCTGGTCGGCCTGCTGCCCGACGAGCGACCGGACGCCGGCGCCGCCGTGTTCGCCGGCGACGCCGCCGTCGGCGAGGTGACCCGCGCCGTCGACAGCCCCACGCTCGACCGACCGATCGCGCTGGCGTTCGTCGAGACCGGCGCCGACCTCACCGACCCGACGGTGCGAGTCGACGGCGAGACCGTCCCCACCGAGCGGACCACCCTCCCGTTCGTCGAGGGCAGCGACCGCTCGGGGCGGCTCCCGCAGTACCCCGAGGGCTGATCGGGACCCCCGAGGGTCCGCAGCGGACCGACAGCGAGTGGCTCGCACGCGTCCGAGACCCCACCGCACGGGCCGAAGACGTGATACCCCGTGGCCCGTTACGGAGTATCATGACCGACGGTTCGCGGCCGCGGGATCGCTCACGCGGCGGGCGGAGGCCCAGCGGTGGACCGTCGACGGCGGAGCGAGGACCGTGACCGACAGCGGAGACGAGGGGACGCCGGCCGACCCCACCGCCGAGTCGGTCCACCTCTCGCGGATCGCAGACGGGTACCTGGCGGTCGACGAGGACTGGACGACCACGGACGCCAGCGTGCCCGCGGCGGCGCTGGTCGATCGCGACCGGGAGCAACTGGTCGGCGCCGACTTCTGGGAGGCGTTTCCCGCGGCAGCCGGAACGCAGTTCCAGCGGGAGTACGAGTCCGTCCTGAAGAGCGGCGAGCCGACGTCGTTCCGGGCGCGCTACGACCCGCTGGACGCCTGGTTCGAGGTCGACGCGTACCCGGACGGCGACGGGCTCGCGATCTACTTCCGGGACGTGACCGACGACGTGCTCCGGGACCGTCTGTTCCGGCGCCTGGAGACGGCGACCGGACGCCTCCAGGCCACCGAGACCGTCGACGAGACCTGGGCGGAGACCGTCGACATCGTCGAGACGGTCCTGGAGTTGCCGCTGGTGTCCTGTCGCCGCCGGATCGACGACCGCCTGGTGCCCGTCGCGGCCAGCGAGGCCGCCGCACAGCGTGACTTCGACCCAGTCGAGCCCGGTGACCCACTGTGGGCGGCCTACGAAGCCGGCGAGCAGACGGTGGTCGATCCCGTCGACCCCGACGAGGGCGTCGCGAACGTGCTGCTGTACCCGCTTGGCGAGCACGGCCTGCTCGGGGTCGCGGACTTCGAGACGGAGACGTATCCCGAGTACCTCGTCGAGGTCGGCGCGACGCTGGCGGACCACCTGGCGACGGCGTTGGACCGGGCGGCCCGCGAGGAGACGCTGCGCGAGCGCGAGCGCAGCCTCGAACGCTACGAGACCATCGTTCAGACGGCGGGCGACGCCATCTACTGGCTCGACGACGAGGGGCGCTTCCAGCGGGTGAACGAACAGATGCTCGCGCTGACGGGGCGGGACCGCGAGACGCTCGTGGGCGCCCACGCGTCGCTGGTGTTCGCCGAGCGCGACGTCGCCACCTCCGCGGCCCACATCCGGGCGATGGTGCGCGGCGACCGGTCGCCGCCGGTGACCGAGTCGGTCACCGCCATCACCGCCGACGGGACCCGCCGCCACTGCGAGGTGTCGATCGCACCGCTGTTCGTCGACGGCGAGCTCGACGGGACCGTCGGCGTCTTGCGGGATCGCACCGACCTCAAGCGCCGCGAGCAGCGACTCGTCGTGATGGACCGGGTGCTGCGGCACAACCTCCGCAACAAGATGAACCTCGTGCTGGGCGAGCTCGACGAACTGCCCGACGACGAACACACCGCCGTGATCCGCACGGCGGCGACGGACCTGCTGTCGCTGTCCGACGACGCCCGCCGGTTCGCGGACGTGATCGACCCCGAGGGTGAGACCCGGACCACCCTCGACCTCACCGGGATCGTCGAGCGGGTCGTCACGGACTTCCAGCGGGGGTACCCGGAGGCGACCCTGCGTGGAGAGACCTCCCCGGAGGTCACCGTGCTGGCCAACCCCGCCGTCGAGATGGCCGTCACCGAACTCGTCGAGAACGCGCTGACCCACGCCGGCGAGGCACCGACGGTCACGGTGACCGTTCGCCGGGACGGCGAGTGGGTCGTCCTCGAGGTGCACGACGACGGGCCGGGGATCGACGAGACGGAGCTGGAGGCCCTGGAGATCGGCACCGAGCGGCCGCTGACCCACGCCAGCGGGCTGGGGCTGTGGCTTGTCAGCTGGACCGTCGAGAGCTCCGGCGGCACCGTCGACTTCGACACGAGCGACGGCACCTGCATCCGTCTGCGGTTGCCCGCTGGCGACCGAAACTGAGCCACCGAGCGCCGCTCAGACGTCGCCGACGTCGAGTTCGAACTGCTCGTTCTCGGTGACGGCGTTCAGCACGACGCTGGTGTTCGAGGCCTTGATGTCCGGGTCGGTCAGCAGCGACTTGATCTGGGCGTTCATCCCGTCGGTGTCTTCGAACTTGCCGACGGCGATGACGTCGTAGTCGCCGGTGACCTCGTACACCGACACCATCTGTCGCTCCTCGCGCAGTCGGTCGGTGATCCCGGGCAGGGCGTCGCCCTCAACCTGCAACTGGAGCACCGCGGTGACGTCGTACCCCAGCGCGTCGTAGTCGACCTGCGGCGTGTACCCCTCGATCACACCATCGTCCTCCAGGTCCGAGAGGTGATTCGAGACGGTGGTCACCGAGACGTCCAGGTCTTCGGCGAGGCCACGGAGACTCGTCCGCCCGTCGCCCAGTAGCGCATTGATGAGTTTCGCGTCGAGATTTTCGTAGGTCATCACTCCGTTCAAGTACCGGCCCACACTATAAATTTACGATCGTCCAATTATAGCGGTAGAACGGCCATATCAGGCCCCGACGACAAGGTTTTAGTGCTAGGTACTGGTTGTAATGACCGTAGAAGATGACAAGCGGAAACACGACCACCGCAGACGTGCTGGATCGCATCGAAGAGGAGGACATCGACTTCCTCAGGCTGCAGTTCACGGACATCCTGGGGACCGTCAAGAACGTCTCCATCCCGGCCAGCCAGGCCCCCAAGGCGTTCGAGGACGGCATCTACTTCGACGGCTCCTCGATCAGCGGGTTCGTCCGCATTCAGGAGTCGGACATGCGACTCAAGCCCGACCCCGAGACGTTCGCCATCCTCCCGTGGCGAAACGACGAGGAGAGCGGCGCGGCCCGGCTCATCTGTGACGTCATCAACACGTCGACCGGCGAGCCGTTCGAGGGCGACCCGCGCTACGTACTCCAGCAGGCCATCGAGCGGGCCGAGGAGCACGGCTTCGAGGTCAACATGGCTCCGGAGCCGGAGTTCTTCCTGTTCGAAACCGACGATGACGGCTACGCGACCACGGAGTTCGCCGACCACGGTGGGTACTTCGACCTCGCACCGAAAGACCTCCAGAGCGACGTCCGGCGCGAGATCATCTTCACGCTCGAGGACATGGGCTTCGACATCGAAGCCAGTCACCACGAGGTCGCCAAGGGGCAGTACGAGATCAACTTCGAGTACGCCGACGCGCTGACGACGGCCGACAACGTCGCGACGTTCCGGTTCGTCGTCCGTGCCGTCGCCGCCAAACACGGCCTGCACGCGACGTTCATGCCCAAGCCCGTGCCGCGGATCAACGGCTCGGGCATGCACACCCACATGTCGCTGTTCGAGGACGGCGAGAACGCCTTCCACGGTGAGGGCGACTTCGATCTCAGCGAGACGGCTCTCTCGTACCTCGCCGGCGTGCTCGACCACGCCCCGGCGATCACGGCCGTCACCAACCCGACCGTGAACTCCTACAAACGCCTCGTCCCGGGCTACGAGGCTCCGGTCTACGTCGCGTGGTCCGACCGGAACCGCTCGGCGCTCATCCGCAAGCCAGCCGCTCGCACGCCGGCCGCAACCCGCATCGAGGCTCGCTTCCCCGATCCGTCCTGCAACCCGTACCTCGGCTTCGCCTCGCTCATCAACGCCGGACTCGACGGGATCGAACGCGACCTCGACGCACCGGACCCGATCCGCGAGAACATCTACGAGTTCGACGAGTCCCAGATCGAGGAGTACGGCATCGAGACGCTGCCGAAGAACCTCGGCGACGCGATCGACGCGCTGGAAGACGACGAAGTGGTTCTCAGCGGGCTCGGCGGCCACGTCGCGGAGAAGTTCGTCGAAGCCAAGCGGGAGGAGTTCACCGACTATCTCGTCAACGTCTCCGAGTGGGAGATCGACCGGTACCTCGAGAAGTTCTGACACGGGTTCTTCTCACAGTGTGCCGGGAGCGCGACAGGTGCGCTCTCGGAAGAAGCCGAGAAGAAACCGTACGAGGCCGCAGACGCCATACCCCCTTCGCGGTGGTGCGAGCGATCACGAGTGGCGAACAGGCGACGCCGCGGCGAGCGTCCACGGAGCGGCGGCGTCGCGCGACCGCGAACCGCTCCGGGCGACGGTCATGGCACGCCCCGGTTGGTCGCCCGTTCGGTCATAAACCCGCGGTCGAGACGCCGCGGTCAGGGTTTCAGCGAGCGCAGCGTCCCCAGCAGGTCCCGTGCCTTCCCGGGGACCGCGAGCAGCGACAGCGCGCCGTTGACCAGCAGCATCAGCGCGTACAGCCCCAGCGTCGACAGCCAGATGATGACCATCGCCAGGGTGGCGTAGCCCGCGCTGTTCTGGAAGAAGTAGAACACGCCCAGCGTCATCGCGGTGCCGTACAGGAGGACGAGGTAGGGGCCCCAGCCGCGGGCGTGGCCCCGGCGGACGCGCTTGCGGACGTACCGCTTGAGGTCCCGTTCGATCTCCTCGCGGTGGACGGTCCGTTCCTCGACGTCCGCCTCCATGTCGGCCAGTTCCGCCCGGAGGTCGGCGACGTCGTCGCGCTCGGCGCCCTCGGCGGCCAGGTCGTCGACGCGCTCGCGCAGTCGGTCGAGTTCGGCGGCCAGCTCCGCGGCGTCGGCGTCGGCGGCGTCCCGGGCGGCGTCGTCCTCGGCTGCGCGCGCCTCGCGGTCCGCGTCGTCCTCGTCCGGCGGGTTCTCGCCCCCGGCGTCGGTCCCGGCACCCTCGTCGGTCATTCGCTCGGGCCGTCGGACGCGTGCGATTTGTAACTGCCGGTCCCGACCGGCGCCCGGGCGTCCAGCGCGACGTTCAGCAGGCCGCCGGCGAGCACGACGAGCGCACCGAGGTACAGCCAGGTGACCAGCAGCAACACCGCCCCAAGGACGCCGTACAGGGCGAACGACCCGGCGACGCTGGTGTAGAAGCCGAACGCGGCAGCCAGCAGCGTCCAACCGACCGCGGCCAGCACGGTACCGGGCAACGCTCGCCGCGCCGAGACGGGAACGTCCGGGAACACGTAGTACAGCGGGAAGAACACGACCAGCAGCGTCGCGAACAGCGTCAGCGGCGCCAGCGCGGCGACGAGGGCGCCGTCGACCAGCGCGACGGCGGCGACCACCCCGACGACGCCCGCGACCCCGAGGCCGACGCTGGCGAGGGCGACGCCGGCGTTGCGCAGGCCGCCGAGGAAGCTCTTCTCGCTCGCGGTGCCGTACAGCCGCGAGAACGCCAGGTCCAGCCCGCGGAACACCTTCAGAGTGCCCCACAGCAGACCGAGGAAGCCGACGACGCCGGCGGGCCCGCGGCCCACGGGGCTGGTCAGCGCCTCGGTGAACAGCTCCTGGCCCGAAGGCGCCAGCAGGTCGCCGACGCGCTCGACGATCCTTCGCGCGAGCGCCTCGCCGCCGACGTAGGTGCCGACGGCGAGCACGACCAGCAACAGCGGGATCAGCGAGACGAACGCGTAGTGGGCGATCGCGGCGGCGAGAAAGCCCACCTGCGCGTCGCTGCCGCGTGCGGCGGCGTTGCGGACCACCGACGCGACGGGACCGAGCCGCCGGCGGACGTCCGCGAGTGCGCTCTCCCCCGCGGGCGACCCCTCGGCGTCGGCGCGGGCGCGCTCGCCGGCGTCGGACGCCTCCTCCCGTTTCGAATCGGACACACCGGCGCTTCGACCCCGCCACCCAAAACGGCGTCGTCGGGTGGCGGCGGCCGCGGGCCCGACCGTCGCCGGTCATACGGTTTCTTCTCGGCTTCTTCCGGGAGCGCTGCGCGCTCCCGGGAAACTGTGAGAAGAAACCGTATCAGTCCACGACGGCGGCGCGCATCTCGGCGACGTCGGCGTCCGTCTTGAACGTCGTCCCGCCGTGGTGGGTGCGGGAGACGGCGTGGCCGGCCGCGCGCAGCTGCTCGCAGAACTCGTCCATCGACTCTGCGGGGCGGGACCACTCCTTGCAGAGGCGGTGCTGGTCGTAGTGGGTCGGGGTGTCCAGTTCCGCCGCGAGCGTCCCGCAGAGGTCGCGGGCGCGGTCGGCGGTACCCATGTCGTCGGTTACTTCGTCGCCGACGCGCTCGACGAACGCCGAGTTCTGCAGCGCGTCGAGGTAGACGGGACCCGCGGTCACGACGCGGTCGCTCCCGCAGTTCGGGCAGGCGTCGGGCGGGTCCGCGAGCAGGCCGGACGCGGCCGCGCGGTAGAGACAGTCCTCGCAGTGGTGGAGGTGCCCCAGCGACTCGATTGCGGCGTCGGCGTCGCTGGCGCGGTGGGTCAGTTCGAGGTAGGTACGGGCGTAGTGGCGGGTGGCGTGGGTCAGGATCGGACGCGCCGCGACGTCGATGCGGGCGGCGGTCCGGACCAGCGCCGAGACGAGGATTCGCAGCCCCATCTCGGAGTGGTAGTCGGTGTTGCGCGGCACCGCCGAGTACGAGCGGACGCCGCTGGCGAAGTGTGCGCCACACAGCGGCGCGGTGTCGGTGGCCGTGATGCAGACGAGGTCGCGCGCCCCGGAGAACGCGGCGTCGGCGAACGGCATCGGCGAGCCGAACGGGTCGATGTCGACGACGTCGAAGTACGACTCGTGCAGCAGGGCGTTGGCGTCGCGTTCGACGACCTCGCCCTCCAGATCGTTGCGCCGGAAGTTCGCCCGCGCCAGTTCGACCGCGTCGGGGTCGGTGTCGCAGGCGGTCACCGCCCAGCCGTCGGCGGCCGCCCGGACCCCACGGGCGCCGGAGGCGGCCATCGCGTCGCAGTAGTCGGTCGCGCGGGGCTCGCGGTCGCGGTAGGCCCGCAGGACCGCGACGGTCAGGTCGCGGTTCAGCTCCTGCTCGGGGTTGAAAAAGACCGCGTCGCCGGCGCCCTCCTCTTGCTCGGGCACCGTCAGGTCGACCCCACCCTCGTGGACGTCCATGGCGAGCCCTGCGAGCCTCGCGGCCGTAAGCCCCGCGCTTCGGCGACGGCCGCTCTCGCGCCGCTCAGCGCCAGCCGGTGGGCGTCCGGACGGCGGCGACGGCGGCGGTCGTCTCCCCCTCGTCGCGAGTCGTTCCGTCGCTGGTCGTCCCGCTGCCGGTGGTCGTCCCCGTCTCGGCGGCGTCGAGGATGGTCCCCAGCAGCTCCAGTTCCCGCTGGAGGTCGTCGTCGCCGACGGCGTCGCGCTCGGCGGCGAAGTGCTCGCGGAACGCCCGGAGGCGGTCGACGTACGGCGCCGTGACCCGCAGCTCCTCGCTCTCCTGCTCGCGGGGTGCCGGGTCGTCGGGGGTGGGCGGCGGCGCGATCCCCTCGGCGGGCGGGCCGTCGATCAGCCCCCGCTCGTAGCGGGTCCAGTTCTTCAGCAGCGTGGCGTAGCGGGTGAGCAGGACGGCCTTCCGAACGCCCGTCGAGTCGAAGCGGCGCTCGGTCGGGTCGACGGTGACCGTCGCGGTCGTCTCCCGGGTCCGCCCGTCGCGCTCGGTCCACTCGGCGGTCACGGAGACCGTGTCGCCGTCGCCAGCGTCGGCCAGTTCCGCGAGGACGACGCCGCCGCGGACCCGGCCCTCCTCTTTCGGCGCCGGGAACAGCGTCCGGATCGACAGCACCTCGCCAGTCGCGAGGTCGTCGGCGGTCGTTCCGTACACGTTCGCCAGGTCGTACCCCTCGCCGTCGACCGACAGCGAGACGTCGAACGCCAGCGGCGTCACCATGTAGGCGAACTCCTCGTCCAGCCGTTCGCGAAACTCCGCGGGCGAGCGGACGCCGTAGTAGTTCGCCCCCTTCACCGCGGTGATGGCGTCGATCACGTTCAGGTTGGCGTCGATGCCGACGCCGACGAAGGTGGTGTACACGCCGCGGTCGGCGGCGTCGGCCAGGCGCCCCGTGAGGCCCTCGTTCGTGCGTTGGCCGACGTTGGGCATCGCGTCGCTGAGCACGATCACGCGGTTCTCGTACTCGGTCGGGTCGGCGTCCTCGTGGGGCGCGAGCAGCTCCTCGGCGGTAGAGAGCCCCGCGGCGAGGTTCGTGCCGCCGTCGGCCCGAATCCCCTGGATGTCCGCCCGGAGCGCATCGAGGTCGCGCTCGTCGGTCCGAACCAGGTCGGCGACGACCGACGCCGAGTCGGCGAACGTCACGACGCCGAACCGGTCCGGACCCTCCAGGTGGGTCGTCACCGCCCGGAGCGCCTCCGTCGCGACGTCGACCTTCGCGGCGTCGTCGTCGACCTCCTGGCGCTCCCCCTCGGCGTCGTAGTAGTACTCGTCGAACGAGTCGTCCATCGACCCGGAGACGTCGAGGACGACGACGAGGTTCAGGGTCTTGCGCTCGAACTCGTCGGGGCCGAGCCCGGAGTCCAGCCCGACCGAGAGGTACCCCTCGGTGGCCCCCGACAGCGGGTCGTCGGTCACCGCCGTCGAGTACGTCGGGCAGAACAGGTCGGCGCAGTCGCCCGTGTCGCCGGTGTCGAAGTAGTAGTCGTAGAACAGGCCCTCGTACGGCAAGGCGGCGGGCCGGGGGAGGTACCCCTCGCGGACGTTGCGCCGGAACGCGGAGACGTCCTTGCCGCCGCCGGCGGCGAGACCGACATCCCTGCCGGCGGCGTCGGCGCCGTCGCCGCCGCCGAACCCACCGTCACCACCCGACGGGCCACCGCCGTCGCCGGTCTCGGAACAGCCGGCGGCGAGGGCGGCCAGCAGGCCCGCGATCGACTGGAGCGTTCGTCTGCGAGTCTGTCGGGGACACATACCGCACACGACGAGTGTATAACGATTAATAGTGTCTAAAACTACAGCTCGGATTTCAGCATCGGTCACCGAACCTGTTTTGCGGGGGGAGCCACTACGACCGCAGGTGATCCACGCGGGCCGCGGGCGACACGCGCCGGGCAGTGCGGGAGGGTCGCCGTGAGCGATCCCGTCGACGAGTGGCGCGCGGACCTCGCGGCGGCGGGGGAGCTGACCCCGGCGGTCGTCGAGCAGATCGTCGAGCTCCACGGCGACCGCGGGCGACGAGCGATCGAGGCGGTCTCGGAGCAGCGCGTCAAGGGCTACCGGGACTTCACGGTCGTCGTCGGGCACGAGGACGAGTACGTGATCGAGGGGCGGGGCTGCACCTGCAAGGACAGTGAGTACAACCTCGACGCCGACGACCCGACCCAGCTGTGCTGGCACGCGCTGGCCGCCGTGATCGCGGCGGCGATCAGCGCCGTCGACCACCACGACATGTGGTACTCCGAGGTCCGGGAGTTCCTCTGACCGGCGTCCGCGGGCTACTCTCCACAGAGATCGACGAAGTTCCGCAGGATCGTCAGCCCCGTCTCGCCGGACTTCTCGGGGTGGAACTGCGTGCCGAACACGGTGCCCGACTCGTCGGCGACGACGCTGGGGAACGGCTCGCCGTAGTCGGTGGTGGCGACGACCGCTGCGTCGTCGTCGGGGACGGCGTAGTAGGAGTGGACGAAGTAGGCGTAGTCGCCGTCGACGGAGCCGCCACGGGCCGCGCCGTCTTCCCGTCGCCCCTCCGGCGCGACGCCGTCTTCCCGTCGCCCCTCTGGCGCGACGCCGTCGACTCCCTCGACGAGCGGGTGCTCGCGCTCGACGGTCAGCTCGTTCCAGCCCATGTGTGGCACCGTCCGGTCGGCCCCGAACCGAACGTTCCGGCCGGGGATCAGGTCCAGCCCCCGGGCGTCGCCCTGGCCCTCGCGGTCGGCCTCCTCGCTCTCGGTCAGCAGCATCTGCATCCCCAGGCAGACGCCGAACAGCGGGGTCGAACTCTCCGCAACGGCGTCCAACTCCTCGCGGAGCGGAGCAGCGTTCTCGACGCCCTCCCGAAACGCGCCGACGCCGGGCAGGACGACCCCGTCGGCGCTCCCGAACCGCTCGGGGTCGGCGGTGATCTCGACGTTCGCACCGGCTCGCTCCAGCCCCCGGGTGACGCTGCGGAGGTTGCCAAGCCCGTAGTCGACGACGGCGACATCCGCCTGCGTCGCCTCGTCCTCGACACCCTCGCGCAGACTCTCGGCTGTCATGGCAGGCGGTAGGTGCGGCCGGGGCAAGTCCCTTTTCGTTCCCGCAGCGGAAGAAGTATGTTTCACGGTACCGTACCACACAGTATGTCCGTCGATGGGGGAATATCCGCGTTCGACCGGCTCGGCACACACCTGACAGACGTCGAGCGGGAGTGTCCGGCCTGTGGGGCTCGCGACGCCGCTGAGTGGACGACTACCGGCGTCGAGGGGGGACTAGCGTACCGCCGAGTCTGCACCGCCTGCGAGGCCGAGTGGACCGGACGCGTCAGACTGACCCGGGCTCGAGATCGCTGAGCGACGGCGGGGCTCCGGCGAGCCCGGACGTCTACGTACTTCGGCACGACGCGGGACCGCCCCGAGTGTCGCCGTCGACAGTTACGGATTGGGACGGCTTCAGAACCGTCCGACGGCACCGCGGATTTCGGCGGCTCCGAAGGCGACCCGACCGATATAAAGGTCTATAACGAACTATTTATTCTGATTAGGAAGCTTTATTGGCGACATCGAGGATTATCAATTGATTCGTCCATGCAGAACCGACGTGCGTTCCTGAAACGCGCAGGTGCCGCGGGATCGATCGCTCTGACAACTGGCCTCGCTGGCTGTGCCGACAGCGGCGACGACGGCGACGACGGCGGCGACGGCGGCAGCGACGGCGGCGACGGCGGCAGCGACGGCGGCGACGGCGGCAGCGACGGCGGCGACGGCGGCGACGGCTCCGACGGGAGCGACCAGCTGTCGTTCGGTGGCGACGGCGAGATCAACTTCGGCATCTCGCCCAGCGTCCCCCAAGAGGACCTCGAGGTGCAGTACTCCCCGCTGGAGGACCACATCGGGGGCTACATCCGGGACAACTTCGACGTCTCGGACAACCTGAGCGTCGCGAGCACTATCGGCAGCAACTACAGCGCGGTGATCCAGTCGCTCGGCCAGGGGACGACCGACTTCGCCGAGACCGGGCCGTTCGCGGCGGCCCTCGGCGTCGAGACCGGCAACGCAGACATCATTCTGCAGCGGTACGGCTACGGTAGCTGGGAGTACAAGTCGATCATCGCTACGCCCAACGACAGCGACATCACGGAGCTGTCGGACCTGTCGGGCAAGACGGTCGCCTTCTCCGACCGGCTGTCGACCAGCGGCGCGCTGTACCCGCTGTACAGCATGTCTTCGGACGGCGGCCTCGAAGTGGGCGAGCTCCCCGAGGGCAACGGCTCACAGGCCGAGTTCGACGCCCGCTTCGCCGGCGGCCACGTCCAGTCGTACACGCTGCTCGAGCAGGGTCAGGTCGACGCCGCCGCGATGGGTGGGTTCGTCCGCGACACCGGCACCGGTCCGAGCCCCGACGAGTGGCAGAACGTCGCCACGACGCTGCACGAGGACACCGGCCTCCCGCGTGCCCCGATCGTGGTCTCCCCGGAGCTGAGCGACGAGGCCCAGGGCGCGATCCAGGAAGCGTTCCTCGAAGCCCCCGACGACGTGTACTACGGGCAGGACGGCGAGGACGGCACCGACGACGACCTCTGGTTCGGCCGCGTCCGCGAGGCCGACGAGAGCACCTACCAGTCCGTGATCGACGTCGCCAACGAGCTCGACGTCGGGACGGACATCTTCGAGTCGTAAGCCCGAAGTACGGTCCCGATTCGATATTTTTCTGTCCGGCGGCTGGGCTGCTCAGAACAGGACACTACACATGCCAACGATCGAATTCGACGACGTCACGAAAACATACGGCGAAGACACCGTCGCACTCGACGAGGTGTCGTTCACCATCGAGGAGGGTGAGTTCGTCATCCTGCTCGGTCCGTCGGGGGCTGGCAAGTCGACGATGCTCCGGGTGTTGAACGGCCTCACCGCGCCGACCGAGGGAACCGTCAAGGTCGGCGGCAACGAGGTCGGCCGCAATCGGAGCGGAGTGGGGATGGTGTTTCAGGAGCACTACCTCATCGAGAGCAAGAGCGCGTTCGGGAACGCGCTGACCGGAGCGCTGTCGCGGACGGGACTGCTCCGCAGCGCGCTCGGTCTGCAACCCGAGTACGACAAGGTCACCGCCCTGGAGTCGCTGCAGACGGTCGGACTCCTCGACGAGGCCGGCCAGCGCGCCGAGTCGATGAGCGGCGGGCAGAAACAGCGAGTCGGGATCGCCCGTGCGCTGGTCCAGGAACCGGAGATCGTCCTCGCGGACGAACCGGTCGCGAGCCTCGACCCGAAGGCCGCCCGTGACGTGATGCGCTACCTCAAGAAGGCCGCCGTCGAGGAGGAGCTCACCACCGTCACCAGCCTCCACCAGGTGAACATCGCCCGCGAGTTCGGCGACCGCTTCCTCGGGATCAGGGACGGAGAGGTCATCTTCGACGGGACCGCGGACGACCTGACGATGGAAGAGATGGACCGCATCTACTACGGCGGAGACGCGGGCGACGAGATGCCCGACCCCGCGACGACCGAGACGGGAACCGACGACCTCGACGCCGACTCCGGAGCCGACGTCCCGAACCAGAACGCCGCCGCCGACGGGGGTGGGGACGCGTGAGCTCCCCGTCCGCCGAGGACGCCGTCAGAGAGAAGCTCCGGGCGCTGGATCGCATCCGGCAGATCAAGTACGTGCTGGTCGCGGTGCTGCTGAGCACCGTCGTCGGCGTCACCTACTGGGGGCTCGGCTTCATTGGGTTCCAGGCGGAGGTCGTCGCCCGGCGATTCCCCAACATGTACGACTTCGTCGCACAGGGGTTCTTCCCGCCGGACTTCCAGAACTTCACCGTCTACACGAAGGACAACGAGATCGGCGGCCTCAACGCGATCGCGGCGAGCTTCCGGGACGGCGGCCAGCCGATCCTCGACAGCTTCGGCTCTGATCGCCAGTCGCTCGTGAAGGCGAGCCTGGTGACGCTGCTGCTCGGCTTCATGGGGACCGTCTTCGCGTTCCCGTTCGCGCTCACGCTGGGCGTGCTCGGGAGCGAACGGGTGATTCCGTTCCCGTTCAACTTCATCTTCCGGGGCACCCTGAGCGCCATCCGCGCGATCCCGGCGATCGTGTGGATATTCCTGTACATCCCCATCGGCCCCCCTGGACAGGTGACCGCGGTGTTGGCGATCGCGACCGACAGCATCGGCAACCTGGGGCGGCTGTTCACCGACGAACTCGAGGAGATCGAGGAGGGGCCGATAGAGGCGATCCGCTCGACCGGCGCCTCCAGCACCCAGACGGTCGGCTTCGGGATGTTGAGCCAGGTGTCGCGGTCGTTCATCGCCTGGACGCTGTACATCCTCGAGATCAACACCCGCATCGCCATCTCGCTGGGCGTCGTCGGGGCCGGCGGACTCGGCCTGATGATCCGCAACAGCCAGGACCTGTTCGAGTTCCAACAGACCGCCGCAGGGCTGATCATGGTGTTCATCGTCGTGCTGGGGATCGAGCTGATCTCCTCGCGCATTCGCGCACGCCTGCGCCCCGGCGAGCACGAGGGGAAGGGCCTCTTCGAGGCGATTCAGGACCTGTTCAACCCCGGCAAGTGGGTGGGCGTCGACCGACAGAAGAACTGACCGCGCCGCCCGCCACTCGTTCCAGCCGCCTTCTCCGCCGCTCAGAACTCCCCCAGCCGCGACTGTCCCCCCTCGCTTCCGTTGCCGACCAGCTCCGCCGCCGTCGCCAGCGTCGCCTCGAAGGTGTCGGCCTGGCTCCGGTCGTACAGCGTCGCCGCGGGGTGGACACAGATCAGCACGCGGTACGGGCGACCGTCGATCCGGACCTCCTCGACGTCGCCGGCTTCGGCGGTGACCGCCACCGATCGGCCGAGCAGGTGCTCGGCCGGGACCTTCCCGAGCGCGACGATCACCGTGGGGTCCACGGTGGTGATCTCGCGGTCGAGGTGCTCGCGACAGTTGCTCAGTTCCTCGGTCGTCGGATCGCGGTTGTCGGGGGGCCGACAGCGCACGCAGTTGGCGATGCGGACCGCCGATCGCTCCAGGCCCGCCGCGAGGAGGGCGTCGTCGAGCACGTCGCCGCTGCGGCCGACGAACGGTTCGCCGGTCTCGTCCTCGTTGGCGCCGGGGGCCTCGCCGACCAGCAGGAGGCCGGCGTCGATCGGGCCGACCCCGTCGACGATGCGACTGCGACTCTCGCACAGCGCGGGACACCGCTCGCAGGCGAGGACGTCGGCGCCGTCGGTGGTTGGCATGGTGAGAGGTGAGCGCCGGGGCGGCAAGGAGATTGTGACTGCGGGCCGTGGGGCCGTCGCGGCCCGCTCAGCGCTCACGCGCCAGCAGCGCGTCGGCGGCGCGGGCGGCCTGGCGCGCGACTCGGACCGGTTCGGGGCGCTCACCGGTCGGCGTCGTCGCCCGGACGAGTTCCGCAGCGGTCTCGTGGTCGGTGCCCGCGGCGCGGACGTACACCTCGCCGTCGGGGACCGAGACGGCCTCGCGGGCCGGCTGGCGCCCGTAGATTGCGAGTCGCCGAGCCAGCGCCTCCCCGTCGAAGGCCTCCCGGAGCGCCGGTTCGAGTCCGGGGCTGTCCTCGAAGGAGACGGCGACGACGGGGCGGTCGGCGGCCTCGTGGATCGCCGGCAGGTCGAACAGGTTGTACCAGGCGGGTGCGATCCCCGCGAGCAGGAGAAATCGGACGTCTGGTCGGTCGAGACGATCCAGCGCCGCGGCGACGGCGTCGGTGGCGTCCAGGCCACCGACGGTCGCGCGGTCGAAGACGAACCCGTCGACGGAGCGGTCGACGCGGACCACGGCGCCGCCGAGCGTGGCGTGCGTGGTGTCGTCGTGGGCAGACGCGGCGACGCCAAGAATCCGCGTCCCCTGCTTCACGTCTCCTCGCCGGACTTGATGTCCTCCAGACGGTCCAGCAGCTCGTCGTTGGAGGCACCGAACTCGTACTCTACGTCACCGTCGTGGTCGCTCTCGTCGGTCGTTACCCCCTCGTCTTCGTCGTAGTCCGTGTCGATGTCCTGGCGCTCTTGTTCGGACTCGTCGTAGCTCCCGAAACCCATACGTGAAGATATAGTGGATTATTACGGAAAAGTCGTTTGGCAGATTTGGTCGATCGGGGTCGGGGGGGTGCCACCGGCGGGTCGGCCGGTGGCGCCACCGTTTTGACGACGCCGTCCGCACGCTCGGCCATGGAAGTCCACACCGTCACCGCCGACGCCGAGACGTTCACCTGCAACGCCTACCTCGCGGTCGGCGAACGGACGACGCTGGTCGACGCCGGCGCGATGGCCGGCGTCGCGGACGTGATCGACGAGCACGTCGACGAGCTGGACGCGGTGGTGTTGACCCACCAGCACGGCGACCACGTCGCGCAACTCGACGCCGTGCTGGATCGGTTCGACGCCGACCTGTACGCGTACGACGACCACCCCCGGCGCACCCACGAACTCGTGGACGGCGACACCGTGGCGGTCGGCGACGAGGACTGCGAAGTGGTGTACACGCCGGGGCACGCCCCCGACCACGTCTCGCTGGTCGGCGACCGTCGACTGTACAGCGGCGACGTCGTCGTGTACAACGACGGCGCGTTCGACGACGGGAGTTTCGGACGGACGGACATGGCCGGCCAGTCCCGGGAGCGACTGATCGACAGCATCGAGGTCCTGTTAGAGCGCCTGCCCGAGTCCGTCGACGCGCTGTACGCCGGCCACGGGGACGTCTACGAGGGCGAGGTTCGGACCGTGGTAGCGCGGGCGCTGGAGCGAGCGAAGCGTCGCGAGCCGAAGTACCCCGAGGAGAGTTAGGCGCTGCGCGGTTCCTTGGCCTTCGGGCGGAGCTTCTTGTAGCCGCACTTGCGACACTTGTCGGCTCGCTTGGCGTTGCGCGCGTTGCAGCGCATGCAGATCATCTTCTCGAGCGTTCGACCCTCGGCTTCCTCGAACTTGGCCATACCCGCACTACCCCGCTGCCCGCGTAAAAGCGTTTCCGAAGCCGTCTACCCCGCCGTCGGGTCCGGCACGGCCCGCAGCGGCGAGCGGGCCACCCCGAGGTACAGCAGACAGGCGGCCCCGACGAGCAGGCGGAACCAGAACGTCGTCAGGCGGTGGAGCAACACGGCGGTGCCGGCCACGCCGGCGCCCAGCGGCGTCACCAGCGTCAGGAGACCGATCATCCCCGCCTCGACGCTCCCCAGCCCCCCCGGCAGGAACGACAGGCCGCGGGCCAGTCCCCCGACGGGCACCACGAACAGCGCGACCAGCGGCGAGACGTCCAGCCCCATCGCGACGGTGCTGAGGTACAGCGTCCCCGCCGAACAGGCGATGCCGAGGTGGGCGTAGCCCAGCGCCGCCAGCGCCGCGCGTGGGGTCTTCCGGAGCGCCCGCACGGCGTCGAAGGCGTTGTCGATGCGCTCGTCGACGGCCGCCGGCGCCAGTTCCTCGCCCGCTCGCGCCCAGACGCGGCCGAGCAGGCGGCCCAGTCGGATCAGCGGCCATCGGAGCAGCCCTCGGACCAGATCGGGGCGGAGCGCCCCCAGCCCGAGCGCCGCGAGGCCGACGACGCCGACGAGCGTGGCGCCGGCCAGCGGCACCAGCGCCGCCTCGGGGACGCTGCCGGTCGCCGCCAGCAGCGAGAACCCGACCACCGCCGCCGTCGTCGACGCGAGCATGTAGCACAGTTCGCTGACGGTCGTCATCGCGAGGGTGCGCTCGGGGGCCACCTCGGTGTAGGCGTTGACGACGTACGCCATCACACCGGGGCCGCTGACCGAGCCACCCGGAACCAGCCCCCGCGCGAACATCCCGGCGACGAACACCACGTAGAAGTAGGCGTCGTCGAGCGGGCCCGCTTCGGGTTCCAGCAGGCGCAACAGCGTCTGACTCCAGGCGAACAGCCACACGAGCGCGAGGCCGAACGCCAGCGCGTACACGCGCCCGTCGACCGCTCGTAGGTCCGCGAGCAGGCGCTCGGGGCCGACGAACACCGCCAGGATGGCGACGAACAGTCCGACGGCGAGGAGACTCTCCACGGTCCGGCCCCAGCGCCAGCGCATACCCGTAGCCGGCGGCGTCGGAACAAGAAGGTTGCGCCGACGGCTACTCGTCGAGGTACTCGTCTTGGACGGCGACGACCTCGGCGGAGTCGGCGCAGTCGGCGTACCGAGCGAGCGGTTCGTCGTTCAGCTCGAGGAAGGTGTCGTCCCAGCCAACCGCCGCGAGCAGGTCCCGGGCGCGCTCGCGGTCGCCGAAGATGGCCAGCGCGCCAGCCAGGGCTTCGACGGTGGTCAGCCGGAACGGTCGCCCGAAGTTGACGGGGTTGGCCGCCACGAGAAACGGCAGCGCGCGGTGCTCGCCGGGCAGCGAGAACCGCGCCTCGCCCGCGGTCTCCCACGAGCAGTCCAGCGCCACGAGTCGCTCGTGGTCGGCGTCGGCGGGCGACAGCGCCACCTCCGCGTGGGGGTTCAGCACGACGCCGTACGGCGTCTCCGCGTCGCTGCGGTGGAGTCGAGTCTCGTCGGCGCGGGCGAGCCCACGCGCCGTGCACTTCTCGGGGTCGTCGTCGCCCTCGTAGCGGACGTGCAGTTCCACGGGGTCGTCTTCGTGCGGCGGGGAGAAAGCGCCGGCGGTTCGAGCACGTCAATCCTCGTGAGCCACCACCAGCCGCTCGTACAGCGCCGGGAGGCCCGCCAGGTGGGGCCCCTCTCGGTCGAGACGCTGCCGTTCGGGGGCCGGGTCGCCGGGCGTCTCCGCGTCGAGGTCGCGAAACAGCGCCGCGAGGAACGGCTCCAGGGCCGCCGTCAGGTCGGCGTACGTCGTCTCGACGCTCGCCCCGTGCAGGCGCAGCGTGACCGCGTCGTCGTGTTCGCGCAGCGACCACCCGGCGAAGGAGGGGTGTTCGGTTCGCTCGCGAACCGCACAGTCGTACAGCGTCAGCACCGTGTGGACGGAGTCGTAACTCCGCAACACCACCGTGCCGTCGTCGACCAGTCGCCAGTCGACCTGGTCGGGTGGGCCGAACACCGCCTCCCCCCAGCCGCCGGCGACGGCCTCGAGTTCGAAGCGCACGCTCGTCGGTTCGGTCGAGCCGAAGAAATGGGTTCCGGGTGGCCGCCGTCAGTCGCCGCTGCCGGCGCTGATGCCGCCCTGGTCGCCGTCGTTGATCAGGTCCGCACCGTCGGTGCTGACGCCGTCGTCGAAGTCGCCGACGAGGCCGCCGCGCAGGGCGTTGTCGTTGCCGGCTTGGTCGCCGTCGTTGATCAGGTCCGCGCCGTCGGTGCTGACGCCGTCGCCGGGTGCGTCGCCCGGAGCGGCCATCGCGGGACCGGTCACGAACAGGAGCGCCACGCCGACCGCCACGAGCGTCGTCAGCAGTCGTCGTCGAGACATGCACCCCTCTATTCTTCCCGATAGGAAATAAAATTAATCACGGCCAGAGGTGTTCGGGGCTATTTCCGGGCGTGAGAGTTCCGCCATCCACCAGTCTTTTGTCCGCGCCACCGTCAAAGGAGAGCGATGCAGGACGCCGGGGGGACCACGCCCGAGTTCGACCGCCGCCTCGAGACGGACGCCACCTTCCGAGAGGCCCTAGAGCGCGCCCGAAACGGCGAGCGCCTGTCCGTCGACGAGGGCATCGAACTCATCACGACCGGCACCGACAGCGAGGGGATCGACCCGGTCCGCAAAGAGCGGGTGCTGGAGGCCGCCGACCGCCGCCGGGCCGCGGTGGTCGGCGACGAGGTGACCTTCGTCGCCAACGTCAACAACAACGTCACGACCGCCTGCGACACGGGGTGTCTGTTCTGCAACTTCAAGGACGCCGCCCAGCGGTTCGAGTCCGACCACGACGGCCCCAATCCCGGGTTCACCAAGACGCCCGCCGAATCCCGCGCCGTCGTCAGGGACGCCGTCGAGCGGGGCGTCTACGAGGTGACCTCGGTGTCCGGGTTGCATCCCGCGTTCGCCTTAGACGACGAGCACCGCCGAATCCTCGCGGCCGCAGACGACCACGCCGCGGTCAACTACAAGCCGCCCGAACGCTACGACACCAACCCCGGCACGTACGTCGACCAGATCGAGGCGATGAGCGTCGACGGGGTCCACGTCCACTCGATGACCCCCGAGGAGGCCTATCACGCCCGCCGCGGCACCGACTGGACGTACGAGGAGGTGTACTCGCGACTCGCCGCGGCGGGGCTGGATTCGGTGCCGGGCACCGCCGCGGAGATTCTCGTCGACGAGGTCCGCGAGGTGATCTGTCCGAACAAGATCGGCACCGAGGAGTGGCTGGAGGCGATGGAGGCCGCCGCCGAGGTGGGCCTGGGGCTGACGGCGACGATCATGTACGGCCACGTCGAGACCCCGGCCCACCGCGTCGAGCACCTGAAACGGGTCCGGGACCTCCAGAAGCGCGTCGACGGCGCCATCACGGAGTTCGTCCCGCTATCGTTCGTCCACGAGGCGACCCCGCTGTACGACCGCGGCATGGTCGAGGACGGCGCCAGCCCCGCCGCGGACGAACTGATGATCGCCGTCTCGCGGCTGTTCCTGGACAACGTCGAGCACGTCCAGTCGTCGTGGGTGAAGTTCGGCGACGCCGCCGGGCTGAAGATGCTCTCGTGTGGTGCCGACGACTTCATGGGGACGATCCTCTCCGAGGAGATCACGAAACGCGCCGGCGGGACGTACGGCGAGTTCCGCAGCGTCACCGACTACGTCGAGATGATCCGGACGATCGGTCGGACCCCCGTCGAGCGCTCGACGGACTACGAGCAGCGACGCCGGATCACCGGCGACGGGCCGTACGGCCCCCGACTGGGGCCGGAGGCCGACGGGACGCCGCTGCTCGATCCCGGTGTGTCCGAGGCGACGGGAGTGACCGAGGGCTCGCCGCAGTGTGACGACTGATCGCGACGGGTTCGACGCCACGGCCCCGGGTCACGGGCCGAGAGCGACGTGGCGGGCGCCGTGGAGAGAGAGGTGGGCGAGTGGTTTGGGCCGGGAGTCGCGGTCCGTGGGAACTGGCGGACGAGGGGTCGCCGCCGGGCAAACGGCGACCCTCCCGCGGGCGAGCGGGCGTCCGCCGGTGTCCTCGCCCGGGCGAGGCGAGGCCGCGAAACATGGCAGAGGCACCTCCCGGCAGGAAGCTGTACGAGCGGACGGAGCCTAACGCTACTGCATCGCATCCGAGGCGTGTTTATACGTAGCGCCGTTACCATCCGTAGCGTATTTCCTGTCGCCGGTCCGAACGGTACGTATGCGGTACGCGACCGCACGGCTGATCCCCGAACAGCGCGATCGGTTCCACCCCATCGGGGAGGCGCTGGACGACGACGACGAGGTGCGCCGCGGCCCGATCTACCGCCTCGACCTGCTGGACGACGGAACCGGGGCGATGCTGTCGCAGGTCCACGGCGACCGCGACAGCTACTGTGCGATCCTCGACGGCGCCGACCACGTCCTCGACTACGCCGTCTCCGGCTCGGATGGGACGCTGTTCGGCTACCTCCACTTCGAGCCGACCGACCTCGCCGAGCGGATGCTGCTGCGGCGCCGCGAGTCGGAGGTGATGTTCGACATGCCCATCGACATCGCCGACGACGGCTCGTACGTCGTGACGCTGATCGGCGAGGACACGGCGTTCACCGAAGCGTTCCACAGCCTCCCCGACGAGATCGGCATCGAGGTCGTCGAGACCGGCGAGTACCACGCCGACGCCCGCGAACTGTTCGACTGCCTGACCGACCGCCAGCAGGAGGTCCTCGAAGCGGCGGTCCGCGAGGGCTACTACGAGTCCCCCCGTGAGGCCACCCAGGGCGACGTCGCGGCGGCGCTGGGCTGTTCGCCGGGCACCGTCGGCGAACACCTCCAGAAGATCGAGTCGCGCGTGTTCTCGCAGTTCGTCGTCGACGGCGCCTGACCACGAGGGTCGGATCAGGCGGCGGCCCGCTCCAACCGCACCAGCGCCGGGATGGCCACCGCCGCAAGCGCCACCTCGACGCCGCCGACCGCGACGAACGCCGCCGGGTACCCGTAGGCGTCCGCCAGCAGGCCGCCAACGAGAATGCCAGCCAGGAAACCGACGCTCCCGGCGACGTTGAACCCCGCCATCGCGACCCCGCGGCGATCCTCACCGACGAGATCGCCGACCAGCGCCATCGTCGCCGGCGCCATCAGCGCTCCGAGGACGCCGACCGCGACCATCCCTGCGCCGGCCAGTTCCACCGTCGGCACCAGCCCCGTCGCGGCGACGGCGACCCCGAACGCCGCGGAGCCGCCAGCGATGGGCACGGTCCGGCCGACCCGATCGGACAGCGCGCCGAACGGGTACTGCAACAGGGCAAAGGGCGCGAAAAACAGCGCCAGCACCAGCCCCGTCTCCCCGGCGCTCAGGCCGAACGACTCTCGGAAGTACAGCGTCCCCACCAGCGCGAAGAAACCGGCGGCCGTCCGGTCGAGGAAGCCGAACGCGTAGGGCACGAGCAGCCCCGGCGTCTCCCGCAGGCCCGCCAGCGCCTCCCGAGCGGTGCCCCGGGATTCGCGGGGTGAGACCGCCGGGAGCGACACGGCCAGCGCCGCCGCCGCCAGGAGAAAGCCGCAGGCGGCGTACAGCGGCACCAGCGTCCCGACCTCGTACAGCTGGCCGCCCAGCGGCGCCCCGATGGCCGTCCCACCGCCGATGGCCAGCCCCGCCGCACCCATGTTCCGCCCGTCGGGACCGTCCAGGTCCAGCAGGGTCGTCATCGCGAGCGAGAACGCGCCGACCGTCGCCGCTCCTTGCAGCGCGCGGGTGAGAAGCACCGCGAGGAAGGAACTCGCGAGCGGCCCGGGCAGCACCCCCAGCAGGAGGTACCCGCCCGCCCCCAGCACCGCACCGACGAGGATCAACGGGCGGCGGAGCCCCGTGGCGTCGCTGACCGCCCCCCAGACCCCGGCGAACACCACGAACGCGGCGAACTCCGCGGCGAGGAACCACATGCTCGCGTCCAGCGTCGTCTCCGCGCCCAGCGCCGCCACCAGCGCGTCGATCCCGGGGTACAGCAGCACCTGCGCGAGCAGCACGAGGAAGACGACCCCGGCCAGTCGGCGGCGAGCGCGCGTCGCGTCCACGACCGACGGTTGCGGCGGCGCCCACAAGACGGTGGCGACCTCCCCTGACCCGACGGCGCGGGTGACATTCTTTCACAAAGGCTATTACCATCGGAATACAGTTCGAGTCGGGGGAGCACACGTGACCGACCTGCTCGAGACACGACCACGCAAAGCCTACGCACTCGCCTACGACCTCGTTATCGTCCCGCTCCGGCGCGCACCCGTACTGACGGAACCGCGCGTCGAGTCCATCCGGGACGTTCTCGACGGCATCGTCGACGACCACGGCTGTGCCGTCCAGCGCATCGCCTGGGAACCGGACCACCTGCGCCTGGCGTTCACCGCCGAACCCGGCACCGACCTACCGACGTTCGTCAACGCCATCAAGACCGCTACCTCGCGACGGGTGCGCAACGAGTACGACGACGTCCGCGACCGCTTCGAGAGCGGCTTCTGGGAGCCCGGCTACGTCCTCGGAACCGCCCGCGGCGCCGACCCCGAGGAGCTGGTCGGCTACGCCGAAGAGCGGTACGCCTGGCCCGGGCGCCACTGACCGCCGCCGTCGCCGCACTTCGAAATCCTTTTGCGGTCCATCCTCCGATTTGCGGATGGCGCCGCCTTAGCTCAGACTGGGAGAGCACTCGACTGAAGATCGGGCTGTCCCCGGTTCAAATCCGGGAGGCGGCACTTCTCTGTACTCACCGCCCAACGAGACGGTTCATCGCCGAGCGATCACAGTGAGTGCTGAACGTGTTTCTGGCCGCGATTTGAACTAGACGAGGCACAGCCCGGGAGCGCACCGAAGCGAGCACCCCGGAATGTCTCGGCGTAGTTCACAATCCGGGAGGCGAGACACCCTGGGACCGAGGGGAGCAGTGACAGTGCTGGGGGGTGGTACTGTTCAGAACTAACGTAACTCGTAGCGAGCGAGTCGCTCCACCAGCCAGCAGGCGACCGACCCGATCAGAGCAGGCCGCCGGCGATCATGCCGAGTCCGACCACGGCCAGGATAGCTGAAATGATCTTCGTGAGCGCGACGTTCCAGTCGGCGGCTTCGACTTCGGACATCGTCGTCGTGCTCCCGATCGCGTCTATCTGTTCCCCGAAGCGCGTGAGACCCCGGGCGTAGCGGAAGCTGACCACTCCGAACACGACCAGGATTACCCCGTAGAATACCCGGCCGTCACCGGACCCGTCGGGTCCGTCGTTCGTGACCTGCACCGGATCGGGGTCGTCCTGTGGGAACGGGTTGTCGGGGCCGTCTTCGACGGGCGTTTCGTCCGGCGTCCCCGGTTCACTCGCTCCAGGCGTCCCGCTCGTTTCACCGACCCCGACCGCGACTCCATCGAGGAACGCCCGGCCGTGGAGTCGGACCCGCCAGTCGGTGGACTCGGTCCCGTTCCCGAACCGGACGTCCCACTGACCGTCCCACGCCTCGCTGGCGTTCCAGACGGCGACCCGGGTCGTGGTGCCGTCCCGGCGGACGGCGAAGTGGAAAAAGCGTCCGGTCTGGAGCGCGACACGCGTCGACCGACCGCCCGAGGTGACGACGACTGACGGCGCAAAGTCGGGGCCGTCGTTCGAGAAGACGAGATCTGCTGTGGTCCGGTTCTCGACGTTGGACTCCGTCGTGTGAGGCCCCGTCGTCACTGGCGCTGTCGTCGCGGTGGTCACGGCGGTGGCAGTGCTGACAGCGTCGGTCTCCGTGGCGACGGCGTCGGGACCGTCAGTCGACACGTCGGGCGGCGTCGATTCGTTCGGCGCAACGAGCGCGAGGCTCCCGTTCGCGCCGAGGTCGAGCGTCCCGGTGAGGACGCCGCGGGTCCCATCGACCGTCGTCGCGGTCAGCGTCGCCGTCTCGCTCTCGAGGACGGCCAGCGAACAGTCGCTGGCGGCACCGACTCTGACGACCCGACCACCGGTCCAGTCGGACTGGGAGGCGTTCCCCAGGGAGTCGACGAACTCCGGTTCCCAGTCGCGGTCCAGGTCCGGTGGACGATACTCGTCGTCGATGCACGGCCGGGGGTCGTCGATCGATCGGGCGGTCGTTGTCAGTTGCGTGGCCGGGGCGGCTGCCGTCGTCGCCGTCGCCATCGCTGTCCCGACAGTCACGACTATCAGGAGGCAGGCGAGGTGGGCGGCGAGCATTCTGGAGGGGAGGGCGGTCAACACGAGAACAGTCTTTGTGCCGGTAGTTGTGGGTTTCGGAACACCGGTTCACCGGCGGTCGGGCACTCGTAGTGATTGTTGGAGCGATTTGCCGGTACGCACCGACCCCGGTGTCGGCGCTATCCGGAAATAATCTACAACAATCACTATCAGTCCTCGGAGAGTGGGACCGTCAACACGGGGACAGACGACCCCGAGACGACCGTCTGGGCGGTGCTGCCGAGCATGTTCTCGGTGTAGTCGTCGCCGCGGGTCCCCATCGTGACGAGGTCGATCTCGGCGTTCTTGGCGTAGGCCAGGATCTCTTCGGCGGGGTCACCGCGGGCGAGCGCGGTGGTCACGTCGATACCGTCCGCCTCGAGCTCGACGGCGACGGCGTCGGTCGCGGCCTCGCCGTCGGCACGGAGTTCGTCGAGTACCTCCGACTGCATCTCGTCGTCGAGGGTGAGAAACGAGCGGTCGTCGATGACGTAGAGGACGTGCACCGTCGCGTCGCGCCCGCTCGCGATCTCGCGGGCGTGTTCGGTCGTCGCCTCCGTCGAGACACTGTCGTCGGTCGGAAAGAGGATGTCGTCGTACATCGGTCCCTACTCGACGGGTGGATACCCTCGGGTTAAAGCGAATCGAACGCTCCCGGAACCCGAGAACCGCCGCCGCGATTGAAATACGCCGGGCGCGTTGGTTCAGCCTGAGCACCATGACCCGTCACGTCCCGGACCACGAAGTCGAACTGTACCGGACAGACGACGCCTACGAGGTGTGTCTCGACCTCCCGGACTACGACCGGTCGGACATCGACGTCCGCTGGCACGACGGCCGACTCCACGTCTCGGCCGCCGAACGAACCGACGGCTCGCGACGCATCTACAACCGACATCTCAGCCTCCCTCACCGGATCGACGGCGACGCGATCACCGCTTCCTACAGCGACGACGTCCTCGAAGTCCGGCTCCCCGTCATCGAGAGTGAGGACCCGCCCGGCAAGCGGATCGACGTCGAATAGCCGCTCGGCAAGCGGAGCGTATCGCCCGAAAATCACGTCCAGTCGAGGTCGGGGTCGACCCAGCCGGGCGGCGTCTCGTCGTCGACCAGGACCGCCTGGAGGTTCGCGGCGACGCTCTCGTTGAGGTCGCGTCTGGCCTCGACGGAGTACCAGGCGGCGTGGGGCGAACTCAGGACGTCCTCCCGGGCCAGGAGCGGCGTCTGCTCGGGTGGTTCCTCGGCGAAGACGTCCAGCCCGGCGCCCGCGATCTCCCCGTCTTCGAGTGCCACGGTGAGAGCGTCCTCGTCGACGACACCGCCACGACCGGTGTTGACGACCACCGCGTGATCGGGCAGGCGGGCGAACGCGTCGGCGCCGACCATCCCCCGAGTCTCCTCGGTCAGCGGCGCGTTCACCGACAGGAGCGTCGACCGGTCGAGCAACTCGTCGTAGGACACCGCCTCGACGTCGCACTCGGCCATCTCCGCGGCGTCGACGTAGGGGTCGTGGGCGAGGACGTCCACGTCGAACCCGCGAACCTGCTCGCGGACCCGCCGAGCGATGGGCCCGAACGAGAGAAATCCGAGCGTCGACGTGCGGAGTCGGTGTATCTCGCCACCGGCGCCGAAGTCCCAGCCACCCGACCGGACCTCGTGGTCGTACGGGCCCAGCGACCGCACGCAGGCGAGCAAGAGTGCGACGGTGTGGGTCGCTACCTCGTCCGTGCAGTAGTCGGGGACGTTCGCGACGGTGACACCGCGCTCGGCGGCCGCTGTGACGTCGATGTTGTCGATCCCGACGCCGGCGCGAGCGACGATCTGGAGCGCCGGACAGGCGTCGAGGACCGCCCCAGTCACCGGGGTTCGAACGCCGACTACGAGTCCGTCGGCGTCGGCCGCGGCGTCTGCAGTCGCTTCGACGGTGGCCATGTCGGCAGTCTCGACCGACGCTGTCGGTCCGAGTTCGGTCCGGATGGTCTCGACGTCTATCATCGGGTCGTCGCTCGCGACGATCTCCATACGCGCTCTCTGGCTTGCGCTGACAAAAGCGTGACCCGTTTCTCCCGGCCGGGAACGGTGGCGAGTACTCGGCCCGCACCGCCGCCGATGCGCGGGTCGCCCAAAGAGGCAGGTCTATGTGGGACGGGGCGATAGGAGGTTGCAACTCCTCATTTCGCATGACACGGAACACACAGGGCAGTCCGTACGCACCCCATACGGACGCCGAGACGGCGGCGATGCTGGCGGCGGTCGGTGCCGACAGCGAGGCGGCGCTGTTCGACATCCCCGAAGGAGTCGCCTTCGACGACACCTTCGACATCCCGGCCCGGAGCGAGCAGGCTGTTCGACGGACGGTCCAACGGACGCTCGACCGCAACGACGACCTGACGGAGTTTCTGGGCCGGGGCCACTACGCCCACTACGTCCCGTCGCTGGTCGACGATATCGCGCGGCGTCAGGAGTTTCTCACCTCCTACACGCAGTACCAGCCCGAAGTCGCACAGGGTTTTCTCCAGGCGCTGTTCGAGTACCAGTCGATACTCGTCGAACTCACGGGACTGGACGTGGCAAACTGTTCGATGTACGACGCCGCGAGCGCGCTCGGCGAGGCCGTTACACTCTCCCAGCGCGTACGCTCGGTCTCGGGTGACCGCGTGCTCGTCCCCGAGACCCTGCGAGAGGGCAAACGCGCCACACTCGAACAGTACGCCCGCGGTCCGTCGTTGACCGTCGACACGTATCCCACCGAGGGCGGTGTCGCCGACGTCGAAGGCCTCCGCGAGCGTCTCGACGGCGACGTCGCGATGGTCTACGCCGAGACGCCCACGGTGTGTGGCGCCATCGAGGAGCACCTGAGTGCCATCGGTGAGGCGGCCGCCGACCACGACGCGCTCTTCGTTCTCGGTTCGGACCCGGTGGCGCTCGCACTGCTGGAGCGCCCCGCGGACGTCGGCGCGGACGTCGTCGTCGGTGAGGCGGACGTCCTCGGCGTCGGCACGACCTACGGCATGGGGCTGGGGCTGTTCGTCACGCGCGAGGAGTACCTCCGGCAGGTGCCCGGCCGACTCGTGGGCGCGGCCGAGGACGCCACCGACCGGCGGACCTACACGCTGACACTGCAGACCCGCGAACAGCACATCCGCAAGGAGCGTGCGACGAGTAACATCTGTACGAACCAGGCCTGGCTCGCGCTCCGGGCGGCCGTCCACGCCGCCCTCCTGGGCCCCGACGGTCTCGTCGATCTCGCGGAGGAGTGCGTCCGTCTCCCCCGAGACCTGGCGGCCAGGCTGACCGAGATCAGCGGTATCAAAGCGCCAGTCCACGACCGACATCACTTCCGGGAGTTCCAGGCCCGCACCGACCAGCCCGCGGCGGCCGTCGCCGCCGACCTCGAAGCCGAGGGCTACGCCGTTCACGTCGTCGGCGAGCACCGCCTCCAGATGTGTGTCACCGACGCGAACGCACACGCCGTCGACGGCTTCGTCGCCGCGATTCGGGAGGTGGCCTGAGATGAGCGACGGACCTGCCGACACCGACGACGCGCTCAGCGACGCAGACGAGCGAGGCGACGTCGCCGACCCCCGGCGCGAGTACAGCACCTACGACCAGGCACGCTGGTCACAGGACGGCGTCTACGAACCGCTACTCTCCGAGAAGGACAGCACGACCGTCGAGATCGATGCGTCAGCCGATGGGAGCGACGGTGGGGGCGAGGGCGAGGAGGGTGGCGGGCCACTTCCCGACGAGTTGACTCGCGACGCCCTGACGTTGCCGGGGCTGGCCGAACCGACGGTGGCACGCCACTACGTCCGCCTCTCGGAGATGAACTACGGCGTCGAGAGCGGCCCCTTCCCGCTGGGGTCCTGTACGATGAAGTACAATCCCAAATTCACGGAAGACCTGGCCCGGCGGCCGGCGGCGGCCGTTCACCCGGACCGTTCGGACAGGAGTATCCAGGGCGTACTCGGGGTCATGCACGGGCTACAGGACTACCTCGCGCGCATCGGCGGCATGGACGCAGTGACACTCCAGCCGCCGGCGGGTGCCGCGGGTGAGTTCACCGGTATCCAGATCGCCCGGGCCTACCACGAGGCAAACGGCGAGGAACGCACCGAGGTCGTCGTGCCCGAGTCCGCCCACGGGACGAACTTCGCGACGGCCGCGATGGTCGGTTTCGACGTCGTCGAACTGCCGAGCGACGAGGACGGTCGCGTGGACCTGTCGGCGTTGCGGGAAGCTGTCGGCGAGGACACGGCGGCGCTGATGCTGACCAACCCCAACACGCTGGGACTGTTCGAGCGAGACATCGAGGAAATCGCGGAGATCGTCCACGACGCGGGCGGGTTGCTCTACTACGACGGGGCGAATCTCAACGCCCTGCTGGGGCGGGCGCGACCGGGCGACATGGGCTTCGACGTGATGCACTACAACGTCCACAAGACGTTCGCGACGCCCCACGGCGGCGGTGGCCCCGGCGCCGGGCCCGTCGGCGTCACCGGGGAACTCGCTCCCTATCTGCCCACACCCCACGTCCGGAAAGCGCCCGAGGAGGAGGGCGGCGACTACGAGCGCTACGAACCCGAGCGCTCGATCGGGAAAGTCCACGGCTTCGAGGGCAACTGGCTGGTCTGTCTGAAGGCCTACGCCTACATCGCGCGACTGGGCGACGCCGGCCTCGCGGACGCGAGCGCGAAGGCGGTTCTCAACGCGAACTACCTCGCCAGCCAGATCGACTACGAGATCCCCTACGGCCCGTTCCACCACGAGTTCGTCGCGAGCGCGGGCGACGCGGACGCCGCGGACGTCGCCAAGCGGATGCTCGACTACGGCGTCCACCCGCCGACGACGAAGTGGCCCGAGACGGTCCCTGAGGCGCTGATGACCGAACCGACCGAGGTCGAGAGCATGGACTCGCTGGACGACCTCGCGGCGGCCTTTTCGGCCGTGGCGAGCGAGGACGAGGCGACGGTGGCGGCGGCCCCGGAACGGACCGCTGCCCGGCGGATCGACCAGGTCGCCGCTGCGCGGTCGCCGCGCCTCTCCTGGCAGGCCCTCGATACTCAGAACTGAGACTGGGGCCAAGGCGATATATAGCTGGATAGCTTCCACACAGTAACTGCAGATGGACGGGACAGTCGTACACGTGCAGCGTGTGGACGGGGCGCGCGAACTGGCGGACTCGCTGTCGGTAGAGACCGTCACGACGGCCGCTGGCGTTCGCGACGCGGTGGCGAACGGGAGCGTCGCCGCGGTCGTCGTCGAGGCCGATCAGTGCGGCCTCGACCCGGTGGAAGCGGTTCGTGAGGTCGACCCCGAGGTACCGATACTGGCGTGTTCGGTGGACGCGGACGGCGAACTCGCGGCGGCGGCGACGCGGCGCGGTGCCGACGAGTACTACCCGCGCGAGGGGGCGCCCGTCCCACTGAGCGAGCGGGTGCGCGCTCACGTCACCCGGACACCCACTGCCAGTGTCGACGGCGGTGTCGCGACGCCCGAAAGCGTCGCCCGGGCCGCGGATCCGACCGAGCGCGCGGACGTCGAGCGAGCGCTGGACCTCTACGTGGACACGCTGGAGGCGGTCGACGACGGCGTCTACGCCCTGGACGACGAGGGGCAGTTCGTCTTCGTCAACGAGGCCATGACGGAACTCACCGGCTACACGCGCGAGGAACTGCTCGGTGAACACACCTCTATCATCAAAGACGAGGAGACTGTCGAGAAGGCAGAACAGACGCTACGGGAGTTGCTCCGGGGCGGGGACAGCGAGACCACCTTCGAACTCGAACTCCAGCCGAAATCAGGTGAACCCTTCCCCGCGGAGGACCACATGGTGGTGCTCACCGACGGGGAGGGGTGGCTCACCGGGACCGCCGGTGTCGTCCGCGACATCACCGACCGCAAGCGGCGAGAGCGGGAACTCGAACGGTACGAGGAGACGCTGGAGGCGGTCGACGACGGCGTCTACGCCCTCGACGAGGAGGGACAGTTCGAGTTCGTCAACAGCGGGATGGTCGAACTGACGGGCTACTCGCGCGAGGAACTGCTCGGCGAACCCGGGCAGACGATAATCCACGAGGACGACCACGAACGAGCGGAGCGAGCGATCATCGACCTGGCAGAGAGCGACGCCGGGGAGGCAGCCTTCGAGTTCAGGGCGGACCCGAAATCGGGAGACCCCTTCCCCGTCGAGGACCGGATCGTCACGCTGACCGACGACGAGGGGCAGTTGACCGGGACGGTCGGAGCTATCCGTGACATCAGCGAGCGCAAGGAACGCGAGGAGCGACTCGAGACCTACCGCGACACGCTGGAGGCGGTCGACGACGGCGTCTACGCCCTGGACGACGAGGGGCAGTTCGTCTTCGTCAACGAGGCGATGGCCGACCTGACGGGGTACAGTCGCGAGGAACTGCTCGGCGAGCACACCTCGGTGATCAAAGACGAGGGGACTGTCGAGAAGGCAGAACAGACGCTGCGGGAGTTGCTGCGGGGCGAGGACAGCGAGACCACCTTCGAACTCGAACTCCAGACGAAGTCGAGCGGCTCGTTCCCCGCGGAGGACCACATGGTCGCGCTCATCGACGAGGAGGGGTGGCTGACCGGGACGGCAGGGGTCATCCGTGACATCACCGACCGCAAGCGTCGCGAGGAGCGACTCTCGCGGCTGCTGGAGACCTCACAGGCGCTCGTCGGGGCCCGCGACCGCGAGGCGGTCGCGCAGGTCGTCGCCGAGGAGACGGCCGACGCCCTGGGTCACGACCGCTCGGTCGTCAGACTGTACGACCCGGACAGCGAGACACTGGTGCCCGTCGCTCGCGGGAGCGACGACCCCGCGGTGACCGACCGGCCGACGTACGCGGTCGGCGAGGGCGGCCCCGGCAGAGCGTTCGAGCGCGGCGAGACGCTCCGACTCGGCGAGGACGTCGACCGCGAGGAACCGGTCGGCGACGTCGGCGAACCGACGGACGCGGTGTACGTGCCGCTGGGCGAACACGGCGTCGTGACGCTGGGGACGACCGACCCGGACGGGCTCGAGGCCGCGACCGTCTCGATGCTGGAGGTGCTCGCCTCGACCGCGGCGGTGGCGCTCGAACGGGCCGACCGCGAGCAGGACCTGCTGCGCTACCGGACAGTCATCGAGAACGTCCAGGACATGGTGTACGTACTGGACAGCGAGGGACGCTTCTCGCTGGTGACCGAACCGCTCGCGGAGTGGCTGGGCTACGACCGCGAGGAACTGCTCGGCGAGCACCCCGGGGAGGTGCTGCCCGACCACGAGACGGAGGCGATCCAGTCGGTGATCGCCGACCTCTGGGCCGACGGTGACACCGACGCGAGCGAGCGCGTCGAGACGGAAGTGGTCGACGCGAGCGGGACCAGTCGCCCGGCCGAACTCGAACTGTCGCTGTTCCCCACCGACGAGGAGTTCGCGGGCACCGTCGGGGTCGTGCGTGACATGAGCGAACTCGTGCGGACCCGCGAGATGCTCGAGACCGAGCGCGACCGCTTCTCGTACCTGTTCGACAACCTCCCGGACGCCGTCGTCGAGGCGACCATCGACGAGGACGACCGTCCCGTCGTCCGGACGGTCAACGACGCGTTCGAGGACCAGTTCGGCTACGACGCCGACGAGGTGGTCGGCGAGTCGCTCAACGAGTACGTGCTACCCGAAGACGAACGCGAGAGGGGCCGGGATCTCGACCGGAAAGCCGCCGGGGGCGAGCGCCCGCGCCGCGAGGTCAGGCGCCAGACCGCCAGCGGCTACCGGGAGTTCCTCTTCCGTGGCATCCCCTACGAGAGCGGCGACGACGGCACCCGGAGTTTCGGCATCTACACCGACATCACCGCACGCAAGGAACGCGAGCGCAGGCTCGAGGTGCTCAACCGCGTGTTGCGACACAACATCCGAAACGACGTCAACGTCATCCTCGGCTACGCGGAGATGCTCGCCACCAGCGTCGAGGACGACACACTGGCCGAGCGAGCGTCGGATCTGCGCCGGAAAGCCACCGAACTGACGGCGCTGTCCGACCGGGCACGCTCGCTCGACCGGACGATGCGCCGGGGGTCGCCCCGCGACAGTACGGTGAACCTCGCGATGCTCGTCGACGACGTCGTCGCCGATTACGTGACCGAGTATCCCTCGCTGTCGGTCGAAACCGACGTCGGAGACGTGAGCGTCGTCGGCGACGGCCGCCTCGCGCTGGCCATCGAGGAGTTGCTCGACAACGTCGTCGACCACGCCGGGTCCGACGCCACCGTCCGCGTCGAGAGTGAGCGGTCGGGCTCGGACGTCTGTCTCTCGGTCGCCGACGACGGTCCCGGGATCCCCGAACACGAACGCGACGTCGTCGGCGGGTCGACGGAGATCACCCAGCTCGAACACGGCAGCGGCCTCGGCCTCTGGGTCGTCCGCTGGGTGTGTGAGTCCTGTGGCGGCCGGTTGCGCTTCGACGAGAGCGGACTCGGCGGGAGCGCAGTCGTCCTCTCGCTGACCAGCGCCCGGGACTGAGTGTCAGTCGGCCAGGTCCCGGACGAGTCCGGCGAGTTCGGCGTACTGGTCGTTCCCGGTTCGCTTGCGGACGTGCCCCGAGAGCGTGGTGTCGTACTCCGCCTGGACGGTCGCCTCGTCGTGGGCGGTGTAGAGCACGCAGGGCAGCCCCGGTTCGCGTTCGCGCACGGCCGTCGCCAGTGCGACACCGTCCATCTCGGGCATCGTCAGGTCGGTCACGACGACGTCGACGTCGTCGTGACCGACGCGCTCGAGGGCCTCGTCCGTGCTCGTCACTGTCGCAACGTCGAGGACCGGGTCTTCCTGTTCGAGGAACTCCCGGGTGATCGCGAGCACGTCGCGGTCCTCGTCGACGAGAAGTACCCGGACCGTCTCGGACATGGGCCAACATCCCGAGAGCGGGAACTTGTAACCACTGCCTAGGAGACCGCTCGGGCCGTGGTCGGACGCCGTGCTCAGGCGGTACTCGTGTCGACCGTGCCGTCGATGCGGACGAACCCGTAGTCACAGTCCGGACAGTGCCACTTGACCTTCGTCCCGAGGTGGACCTCCGTGCTCGCCGCACGGTAGAACGACTGGTCGTCCCCGCAGACCGGACAGTGTGTGTCCAGTGTCTTCGTCATACGCACCCGTTGTCGACCCCTGTAATTGAACGTGCTGGTTTTCTTGCCGGAGGGCAGCGGCTGTCGTCGGTCGGCCGCCCGTCGTAGCCGGTCGCCTCGTCTGGCGCGTGGGCCGACTCGACCGACGGTCCGTCCAGTTCCTGCAGTGTCGATTCGAGCGACTCGATCCGCGCTTCGAGGTGCTCGATGGACGCTCGAACCGCCTCCGTCTCTTCGAGGTCGTCCGGTCGTTGCACGCTCGTCTGTTGCGTCCCCGACTCCCGCAATCTACCGGACGACTCACCGAGCGGACCACGTGCACAGCGAACCGTTCGACTCCGGAGTTAAGTCCCTCGCGTCCCGACCGACGTCTATGGACATCTACACCGGTCGCGGCGACGAGGGCGACACCGACCTGCGGGACATGTCCCGAGTCTCGAAGGCCAGTCCGCGCATCGAGGCCTACGGCACCGTTGACGAGCTCAACGCGTTCGTCGGCTCGGTCCGGCCGACGGGCCACGACGACGTCGACGAGTTGCTGCGCGAGGTCCAGAACCACCTCCACGTCGTCCAGGCCGATTTCGCCAACCCCGACCCCGACGAGGACGACCCCCAGATCCGCGAGGCACACGTCCGAGACCTCGAGGACAGTATCGACGAGTTCGACGCGGAACTCGACCCGCTCCAGTCGTTCATCCTGCCCGGCGGTTCGGACGCCGGCGCCCGCCTCCACCAAGCGCGGGCGGTCTGTCGCCGCGCCGAGCGCCGCGCGGTCGCCTTCGAGGCCGACGAGGACGGTGTCAACCGGCAGGCCATCGTCTACCTCAACCGGCTCTCGGATCTCCTCTTCACGCTCGCTCGCGTCGTCAACAGACGGGAGGGCGTCCGCGAGGAGAGCCCGACGTACTGACCCCGGGAGGAGAGTCCGACCTACCGACCCCGGGAGGAGAGTCCGACTTACTGGCCCTGGAGTTCGACCCCGACGACGAGCGCTATCACCGCCACAGCGGCGACCAGCCCCACGACAGCGCCCCCCGCGGACGACCCGGTCGAGAGAACGCCGGCCCCGTAGCCGAAGACGCCGAACACGACGGCGTATCCCCAGATACTCAGCCCGAAGCGGTTCGAAGGTGACACGTCACGGGAGTCGGGAGAACGGTAATTACCGGTTTCGATGCCAGCGCGACGTCGGCCCGCAGTCACCGTCGGTCACGCGACGTGCTCGTAGGTCAGGTCCTCGCCGGTCTCGTCGACACGGACACGGTCGGCGGCTTCGAGGACATCGAGGTGACCGACGGCCTCGCTCATGCCCATGTACTGTTCGGTCACCGGGAGGTCGCCGAACAGCGCTTCCATGACCTCGACGGGGGTCGTCGGTTCGGCGACGACCTCGGTGACGCGTTCGGTCCGTTCGTCGTGTTCCTCGAGGATCGCGTCGATCCGCTCGGCCGGTCGCTCGACCGGGCCGCGATGGCCCGGGAGGAAGCGGTCGAACTCCGCCCGGGCGAGGGCGGCGAGCGAGTCGTTGTACGCCGGGAGGACACGCGGACGGTCGTCGCCGGGTTCGGGCGGGGGCTGGAGGAACGGATTGGGCGAGATCTCCGCGAGGACGTTGTCGCCGACGACGCCCCAGCGTTCACCCTCGTGGTCGAAGCCGAACATGACCTCGCCGGTCGCGTGCCCGACGAGTTCGCGGACGGTGAGTTCGCGGCCGTCGACGCGGACGGTGTCGCCCTCGTCGACAGCTACGTCGACGTCGACACTCGGTGCGTAGTGGACGAACACCTGCGGGAGGTCGGTCACCGTCTCGGCCGTCGAGTCGGCCATGCCACAGCGAACGAAGAAGTCCCGGAAGAACTCCCGTTCGTAGTCGAGCCGCCCGGGGAAATCCTGGAGAATCGGGACCGCCTCCTCGCAGGCGACGACGGTCGCCCCGGCCTCGCGGAGGCGGTTCGCGAGTCCGAAGTGGTCGGGGTGGGGATGGGTCACGAGCACCTGCTCGACGTCGGCGGGTTCGAGGCGACGCTCGCCGAGCGCACCCTGGAGGGTCTCCCACGCTTCCTCGCTGTCGGGGCCCGGGTCGACGACCGTCCTGCCCGCGAGATAGGCGTTGACCGGACCGACCTGAAACGGCGTCGGGACCGGGACGCGGTCGAACATGGACCGCTCTATTCGGTGTGCGGGTAAGTGTGTGGCGGGTGGGAGCCGCCGCGTACGCGTGGATGCCTACCGCGCGTACTGGGACAGACGTCCGGCTTCCGTCGGCACTTTTTAGGCCTGGCTAAAACATCATAAGCATTGGGTTCCGGGAGCGCTGGAAGCGCGTGACGGAAAACAACTGTTAAGTTCGGCGCTAGAATAGCGTCGAGTGCGGGTTGGTGATCTAGTCCGGTTATGATACCTCCTTCACACGGAGGAAGTCGGCGGTTCAACTCCGCCCCAACCCA
>ENA-ORCS01000200-ORCS01000200.1-marine-metagenome-genome-assembly--contig:-NODE-200-length-58420-cov-7.807380_pt1 | contig 58420 bp, 53 predicted proteins | sample MGYA00237781_ERZ508513 | MGnify/ENA primary metagenome ERZ508513 (study PRJEB26184, sample SAMN06268793) | marine metagenome | isolation source: Eden Landing Ponds, San Francisco, CA, USA | place...
CCGGGGCCCGGTCGGGGAGCGACGACGCCGGCGACCGCCCGGCGACCTGGCCCCCCGATCCGCTCGACGTCGAACTCGTGACGATGACCGAGTACGACGACGACTTCCCGTTTCCCGTCGCGTTCCCGCCCGAGGAGCCGACCGGGACGCTCGGCGAACGCGTCGCCGAGACCGGCGGAACCCAGCTGCGCATCGCCGAGTCCGAGAAGTACCCCCACGTCACCTACTTCCTCAACGGCGGCCGGGAGACGACGTTCGACGGCGAGCGCCGCCGCATCGTCGAGAGCCCGGACGTCCCGACGTACGACGAGGCTCCCGAGATGAGCGCCCGCGAGGTGACCGACGCCGCCCTCGCCGAGATCGACGACCGCGACCCGGACCTTTTGGTCGCCAACTACGCGAACCCGGACATGGTCGGCCACACCGGCGACTACGACGCGGCGGTGACGGCCGTCGAGACCGTCGACCGCGAGACCGCGCGGCTGGTCGACGCCTGTCTGGCCGCCGGCGCGCACGTCGTCGTCACCGCCGATCACGGCAACGCCGACGACATGGGTACGCCCGAAGACCCCCACACCGCCCACACCAGCAACGACGTCCCCATCGCGTACCTCGCGCCGGACGGCGCGGACGCCGGGCTCTCGCCGGACGCGACGGGCGACCCCGGGCGGGACCTCTCGGGCGGGCGGTCGCTGCGCTCGGGTGGGTCGCTGTGTGACGTCGCGCCGACGCTGCTGTCGGCGGCGGGGATCGGTCTCAGCGAGGCGATGAGTGGCGAGTCGTTGTTGGCGAGGGGCCGAACGAAGTGAGGGCCCTCGAACCGGAACGGCGACCGCAGGGAGCCGCAGAGTAGCAGGGAGCCGCGGAGGAATAGCGAGGGCTCTCGAAGCGAAGCGCCGCCATCAATCGGCGGGCGTGGCGCCGGGCTCGTCGGTCGCGATCGGCGAGCCGCGGCGGTGGACGAGCGCGGTCGCCGCCAGCAGCAGGGCGCCGAGCGCGCCGATGGCCACCAGCGGCGCGCTGGCGTCGGCGAGGGCGCCCCCGAGCAGCGAGAACGGGATCTTCACCAGCGAGTACACCATCGAGACGCCGGACAGCACGGTGGCCCGGCCGGCGGTGCCGATCCGGTCGTTGACGTACCCGTTCGCCAGCGGCGTCGTCGTGGCCTTGACCGCCCGCAGCGCGACGAACCCCGGGAGCGCGACCAGCGGGACGGCCCAGGCGCCGACGAACAGCGTCCCCAGCACCGCGGGCGCCAGCAGGAACCACCCGTCGACGCCGATGCGGTCGCGAATCCACTCCGCGCGGGCGCTGGCGACCGCCGCCAGCACCGTGAACAGCGCGTACAGCCATCCGAGCCCGGCAATCGGGATCCCGAGGTCGACGCTGACCGGTTGGGTGAGCCGCGCGACGCCCTGTGCGCCCCCGAGGACGACGCCGACCCACAGCACGAACCGGCGCAGATCCCCCGACAGCAGACGCTCGCGCAACAGCGGCAGCGCCTCGGCGGGGCTCACGCGGTCGCCGGGGTCGACGGTCACCGCGGGGAACGTCGCCAGCACCGCGGTGCCGACCAACCACAGCGCGCCGTTGACGTAGAACGGGAGCCGCAGTCCCTGGGCGGCGACGTAGCCGCCGGTGACCGACGCGAGGGCGCCGACCAGCAGCGTCAGCGCGTTGCCCCGGCCGCGGACCCGGGTGAACGCTTCGGTGCCGATGCGCTCGTCGAGCACCTCGTACAGCCACGCGTCGGCGCTACCGGACTGCATCGTCGAGCCGAGCGCCCACAGCAGGTAGACGCCGACCAGCGCGGGGAACGTGTTCGACAGCCCCATCGCGACGACGCCGACGGTCCGCACGAGGTTGCCCGCCAGCAGGCTCTCGCGCCAGCCGATGCGGTCGGCGAGGTAGCCGGTCGGGACCTCGCCGCCGATGATCCCGAGCCACCAGATCGCGTCCAGCACGACGATTTCGGTGAACGACAACCCCCGCGAGCGCAGGAACACGACCCAGATAGGCACCGACAGCGCGGCCGTGTTGGTCGCCATGAACAGGTAGTACTTCAGCACCGGCCGCGCGGGGAGCGAGCGACCGACCACGAGTCAGCGTACCTCCCCGTGGCCGCGACTCGGGTCCGTGCGCCCTCCGTTCCCACGCGTCATCCGTCTCGGGAGAACGGAGGTGCCGACCCCACAAAACGTCTCGCTGAACTGACCTTTGGTACGATAGCGTATGTAATGGACGTTCTCGGGGGAATCACCGACGGTGTTTGTTCGTGGTGTTTTTGTCGGTAATTAGTATCTTTGTCAACTCCTAGTACGTATTTATACACCTTTTCCAGTGTTGTTCCCAACAGTACAAATGCTCTCGTCCCCTATCTAAGATACGATGAAGCTCGCCGCGCCGACGGACTTCGAACTGCTCTCAGCGCTGTCTGACGGCAAGCGCAACACCGCGGCGAACCTCGCGATCGAGATCGAGCGCAACCGATCGTACATCAACACGCGACTGCCGGTGCTGGCCGACTACGGCCTCGTCGAGCGGATCGGCCCCGCCGAGCGCTCGGGCCTGTACGAGATCACCGAGAAGGGGCGGGCGGCGCTGACCCACCGCGAGGCGTACGGCGACGGCGACGCCGACTTCGACGCGCTGGTCGAGTCGGAGCTGTCGTAGTTGCCAATCCCGTTCGCGTCCCCCCGCGAACGGGTCGAGTTCGGACGCGCACCGCCGCCGACCGCGACGGCTGCCAGCGGATGGCGTACACCATTGGTTCGCACAGGATTATGTGCCCGGACCGTCTATCGGTTCCCGCCGGCGTCGCGGCGATTGCCGCGCACGCACGGCGGACGGAGCTCCCCCAATCCCCCCTCCGTTCCCCCCTTTCGATTTCGCACCGCTCAGCCCGTCCGAAACGAGTAGTCCAGCGACGGCGCCGAGTGGGTCAGCGACCCCATCGACAGCGCGTCGACGCCCGTCTCGGCGTACTCGGGCGCCGTCTCGCGGGTGATGCCGCCGGAGGCCTCCGTCAGTGCCGCAGCGTCGGCGGCGTCTAGCGCGGCCACGCCCTCCGCGGTCTCGGCGGGGCTCATGTTGTCCAGCAAGACGATGTCCGCACCCGCGGCGGCGGCCTCGGGGACGCGCTCGGGGCGTTCGACCTCCACCTCGACCTTCGTCGCGAACGACGCCGCCTCGCGGAACCGCGCGACGGCCTCGGCCAGCCCGAGTTCGGCGACGTGGTTGTCCTTGACCATCACCATGTGCGAGAGGTCGAGGCGGTGGGTGTCGCCGCCGCCGGCCGCGACCGCGCGCTTCTCGACGCCGCGCAGCCCAGGCGTCGTCTTGCGGGTCGCGGCGACGGCAACGTCCGAATCCACCTCGTGCACCGCGTCGACGACCTCCCGGGTCGCCGTCGCGACGCCGGAGGCGTGGCCGGCGACGTTGACTGCCACGCGTTCGCCGCGCAGGACCGCTCGCGCGGGCCCCTCCACGCGCAGCACTATGTCGCCGCGCGCAACCTGCGTCCCCTCCCCGACGTGCTCGGTCACGGTTGCGTCGAGGTACTCGAACACGCGGGCCGCGGCGTCGACCCCGGCGGCGACGCCAGACTCTTTCGCGACGAGTCGGCCGGTCGTCTCGCCGGGCACGTCGTTGGTCACGTCGTGGTGTCCCACGTCCTCCCGGAGCCACCGCTCGACGTCGCCGTCGGTCAGCATCGTCAGTCGGCCTCCGCCGGCTCGGCCGTCTCGACGTAGTGACAGCCCCGGGACTCGGGGTTATCGGCGGCGGCGCGTGCGATCAGCAGCGCCGTCACCGCGGCGTTGCGGAGCTCGTACAGCGAGCGATCGGTGCGGGTGCGGACGTAGGCGTCGACCTCGCCCTTCAGGCGGCGGAGCACGCCGCCGGCCCGCCGGAGGTCCTCGGGCGAGCGCACCAGCCCGACCTGCTCGCTCATCACCCGGCGCAGGCGGGTGAACTTCTCGGCGGCGAAGCGGGCGGGCAGGTCCGGGTCTCGGTCCAGCAGTTCGGGCGCCTCGACCGTTTCCGGGTCGACACCCACGGCGGCCTCGCCGGCGCGCAGCCCCCAGACCAGTCCCTCCAGCAGCGACGTGGAGGCCAGGCGGTTGGCGCCGTGGACGCCGGTCCGGGCGCACTCCCCGACGGCGAACAGGCGGTCGAGGCTCGTCCGCCCCTCGGCGTCGACGTCGACGCCGCCACAGAGGAAGTGTTCGCAGGGGGCGACGGGAATCCCCTCGGCGGGATCGATCCCGACCGCACGGCAGCGCTCGGCGAGGCCGGGGAACGACGCCTCGAACTCGATCCCGGTGACGTCCAGTTCGACCCGACCGGTGCGCTCGCGTTCGCGTTCGACGGCGCGGGCGACGACGTCTCGGGGGGCGAGTTCGGCGTCGGCGTGGACGTCGGGCATGAACCGCTCGTCGTCGCCGTTGCGGAGGGTCGCGCCCTCGCCGCGGATGGCCTCCGACAGCAGGAACACGTCGCCCTCTTCGGCGTCGGGGACGTTCTCGGGGTCCAGCGCGGTGGGGTGGAACTGAACGTACTCCATGTCCGCGACGTCCGCGCCGGCCAGCGTCGCCATCCCGATGCCGTCGCCGGTGGCGTCGCGGGGGTTCGTCGAGCGCTCGTACAGCGCCCCGACGCCGCCGGTCGCGAGCACCGTCCCCCCGGCGTAGACGGGGTCGCCGGTCGGGGCGGTCTCGCCGGCCCGCACCGTCTCGCCGTCGCGGGCCACCGTGCGGTCCAGAACCGCGCCGTACACGCGGCCCTCGTGGGTGATCAGTTCCAGCGCGGCGGTGTCCTCCAGGACGGTCACGTTCTCGTGCTCGTCGAGGTACCGGAGGAACGGGCGGAGGATGTGTGTGCCCGTCTCGGCGTCGACGTGGAGGATGCGCCGCTCGCTGTGGGCGGCCTCGCGGGCGTAGTCCAGTTCGCCGCCGTCGGTCTCGTCGAACGGAATCTCGAGGGTGTCGAGCAGCACGTCGTCGACGGCCTCCGCTGCGTCCTCGACGAGAACGTCGACCGCGTCGGGGTCGGCCGTGTCGTCGCTGGCTGCCAAGATGTCCCGCTTGAACGACTCGGGGTCGGCTCGCGTGGTGGCGATGCCGCCCTGCGCCCAGTCGGTCGCGGCGTCTTCCGGGCGCTCGGCCTTCGTCGCGACGACGACCTCCGCGCCCTCGCGGGCCGCCGCCAGCGCGGCGGCACAGCCGGCGATGCCGCTCCCGAGGACGAGCACGTCCGTGGTGAGAGTCTGTCCGGACATGGTCACAGCTCCAGCATCCGCTCCATCGCGAGGTTCGCGAGTTCCTTCTCCTCGGGGGCGACCTCGATGACGTTGCGCTCGCGCCCCGCGACCAGTTCCTCCAGCACCCAGGTGAGGTAGTTGGGGTCGATCTGGCGCATCGCGTTGCAGTCCATGCAGGCGTCGCCACACAGCGGCAGCACCTCCACCTCGGGGTTCCAGCGGTCGAGGTGCTTCGCGAGGTGGATTTCGGTGCCGATCGCCCAGGTCTCGCCGGGGTCGGCGGTCTCGACGGCCTCGGTGATGGTCGACGTCGATCCGACGACGTCGGCGGCCTCGACGACCTCGCGGCGACACTCCGGGTGGACGACGACGTTGGCGTCCGGGCGGCGCTCGCGCAGGTCCGCGACGTGGCTCTCGCGGAACCGCTCGTGGACCTGGCAGTAGCCGTCCCACAGGACGATGTCGTTGTCGACGACCTCCGTGACGTCCTTCCCATCGGGGTCCCACGGGTCCCACTCGGCGATGGAGTCCGCCAGCCCGAGTTCGTACGCCGTGTTCTCGCCGAGGTGCTTGTCCGGCAGGAACAGGACGGTGTCGCCGCGCTCGAACGCCCACTCGAAGGCGTCGGCGGCGTTGCTGGACGTACAGACCAGGCCGCCCTGATCGGCGCAGAAGGCCTTCAGGTCCGCGTAGGAGTTCATGTACGTCACCGGGATCACCGTCTCGTCGGTCGCGTCGGTGATCTCCGCCCACGCGGTGTCGACCTGCAGCGCTTCGGCCATCCCAGCCATCGGACAGGACGCCTCCATCGACGGGAGGATCACCGTCTGGTCGTCGTCGGTGATGATGTCCGCCGACTCGGCCATGAACGTCACGCCGCCGAAGATCACGTACTCGGCGTCGGCCGCCGCCGCCTCCTTGCTCAGCTGGTAGGAGTCGCCGACGAAGTCGGCGTGTTCGACGATCTCCCGGCGCTGGTAGTTGTGGCCGAGAATGACGACGTCGTCGCCGAGCTCCGCGAGCGCGGCCTCGATGCGCTCGGTTCGCTCCTCCTCCGCGAGCTCCCGGTACTCCGGCGGGAGCTGTTCGAGGTTGTCGTACTTGAACAGGCTCAGGTCCGTCTTCAGGTCGGCGGTCTCCATTGTCGGCACGTGAGGTCACCTACTGTCTTGACCTACAGCACCAGGTATTGAAAAGATTTGTTCTTCATTAATGGACACTGAAGCACAGCCGAACTGCTGACTGTCTCGTGAATCACGAGAGAACTCCGCACACAACTCCGATTGCCAAACGTCCCCAAAACCCGGTATCGGAGGCGCTCAGTCCAGCGCGTCGTACACCACGTCGCCGTCGACCAGCGTCGCCGCGACGTCGACGTCGGCGATGGCGTCGGGGTCGACTGCCCACGGCGACCGCTCCAACAGGACCAGGTCGGCCCGTTTCCCGACCTCGACCGTGCCGAGGCGGTCCTCGTCGAACCCGGCGTAGGCCGCGCCGCGGGTGTACGCACGCAGCGCCTCCGTGACGGTCAGCCGCTGGCTCTCGGCGGGGGCGGTGACGGCGTGTTCGATGCCCTCCAGGGGGCCGACCGGCATCACGTCCGACCCGAACGCCAGCGGTGCGCCCGAATCGAGGATCGTCCGGAAGCGGTTGGAACCGCGGCGGCGCTCGGTCCCCAGTCGACTCTCGTAGAGCCCGTCCTCGTCGGCCCACCGCAGGAAGTTCGGCTGGCAGGAGGCGACGATGCCGGCGTCGGCCATGCGCTCGATCGTCTCGTCGCTCGCCAGTTCGACGTGTTCGACGCGGTGGCGACTGTCGCCGGGCGCCTCGCAGTCTTCGAACGCGTCGACCGCGAGGTCGACGGCCTCGTCGCCGATGGCGTGGTAGGTCACCTGGAGGCCGGCGTCGTCGACGCGCTCGGTCAGCGCGCGCAGCTCGTCTGGATCGACGACCCACTGGCCGGTCTCCTCGCCGTCCGCGTACGGTTCGGAGAGCTTCGCCGTGCGCCCGCCGATGCTGCCGTCGGTGAAGGACTTGATCGCGCCGGTCTCGACGAGTTCCGAGCCGTGGTTACTCCGCAGTCCGGCCTCCAGCACCGCGTCGAGGTGGTCGCTCCAGTAGTTCATCCGCACCCGGAGGTCGAGTTCGTCGGAAGCGTCGAGTTCGCGGTACACCCGCGGTGCGTGGGAGTCGCGGATCATGTCGTGGACGCCCGTGATCCCGAGTTCGTGAGCGCGGTCCCGCGCGGCGGTCAGCAGTTCGCGGGTCTCGGCGACGTCGGGATCGATCCGGTCCCACACCGGGTCGGTCGCCGACTCGACGACCACGCCCGTCGGGCGGCCGTCCTCGGTCTGGACGTCCTCCTCGGGGAGGTCAGCGCGCAATCGCTCCAGCGCGACCGAGTTCAGCGACGCCGTGTGCATGTCCACCCGCATCGCGACGACGGGCCGCTCCGTGCTCACCTGGTCGAGGTCCTCGCGAGTCAGGTAGCGGTTCGCCGGCCAGTCGCTCTCGTCGTAGCCGAACCCGAGCAGCCACTCGCGGTCGTCGTCGGCCTCCCTCGCGAGCGTCTCGACGGCCTCGTCGAGCGACGCCGTCCCGGAGAGGTCGGCGTGGACGAGGTACTGCCCCAGCGCCTCCATGTGGGTGTGCGCGTCGACGAACCCCGGCAGCAGCGTCCGCCCGTCGGCGTCGATCACGGTCGTCTCGGTGCCGACCAGGAACTCCACCTCGTACGTCGAGTCGACGCGGACGATCTCGCCGTCCCGGACGGCGACCGCCTCGAACGTCTCGTCGGGGTCGGTCAGGGTGTGGCCCTCCGCGTTCAGGATCGCCAGATCTGCGGCGTCGGTCATGTCTTCGAGGGCGGCCGACACGGACTTATACGGTTCGTTCGCGGTAGCGGCGCGCGCTCGACGGCCACCGTGGCGTCCGGTACGCTCAGTAGGGGTCGACCAGCCGGTCGGCGGCGTGTGCAACCGCCAGCGCGTGGACCGGGCCGACGACGGCGGTCCCCGCGGCGGCGGCGAGCCGTCGCGACACCTCGACCCCGAGCAGCCCCGGCGCGTTCGTGAGCAGGGTGCTCGCCAGCCCGAGCAGCACCACCAGGCCGAACAGCGACGGCCGGTTGCCGCCGGTCTGCTCCCAGCTGATCCGTACCGCCGCCGGCACCGACCGCCCCCACACGAGCAACGCCGGAACGAGGAACAGCTTGACCAGAACGTACAGGCTCGCGACGAACACGACGACGAAGAATAACCCGAGTCCGGGTTTCAGCAACGCCACCGTAGCGAACGCCGTCAGCACGCTCGTGTGGTAGGTTGCCAGCCGTGGTACGCTCCGCACGACCGATCCCCTGTCGAGGGCCCACACCACCGTCGTCGCGGTCGCGGCTGCCGTCGCGACGACGACCACCCCGCTCACGCACAGCGTCCACAGCAGCCACCCCGGCTCGAGTCCGACCAGCGCGGCCGGCGGCGTCGTCACCGACCGCACCGCATCCGGGTACGCTCGGAACGAGACGTCGAGCACGCTGCCGGCGGCGGTCGTCGGCGCGACCGGCACCGGGTCGCGGAGTCGCACGGTCTCGACGACCGCGACGACCGCCGCCAGCACGAGGTACGGGGCGACCGTGCGGGGACGCGATAGAGCGAGCCAGGCGGCGTCCGCGAGCGTCCCACCGGTGCTGAGGACGGGCCGGAACTCTCGGTCGTCGTCCTCGGGGCCGTCCGCCGCTCGCTCGTCGCCGCGGGGTGGCGGGTCGGTCACGACGACCCCTCCAGCGCGTACACGGTGTTGAATCCGGCGACGTACAGCCGTCCGTCGCCGACGATCGGCGTCCCCAGCGGGTACTCGAAGCTGCTCTCGAACAGGGGGGTGCCGTCGTCGAGGTCGAGAGCGACCAGTCGCGATCGGCCGGCGACGTACACCGTCCCGTCGGCGACCACCGGCGTCACGGTCTCGTCCCCGCTGTCGACGGCTGCGGTCCAGCGAGTGTCTCCGGTCTCGACGTCAAGCGCCCGCAGTCGGTCCTCCTCTCGCTCCTCCCGCGTCACGAGCACCGTCCCCTCCGCGACCGGCGTTCCGCCGGGACGGTACCGCACGTCCTCCGGCGTGGTCCGCGACCATCGCCGGTCGCCGTCCCCCGGCGCGAGCGCGACGATCTCCTCGTCGCCGACGACGACCACCGGCCCGTCGGGAGCGGCGACCGGGCGACACTCCCGGACGCCGTCGCCGTCGAAGGGGTCGGCGCGACGCCAGCGGCGCCTCCCGTCGGCGCGGTCGAGCGCCTGGATGCCGCCGAACCAGCCCGCGACGTACACCGCGTCGCCGTCGACGGACGGTCGGCTGACGGCGCGGAACGGCGGGTCGCCCGCCCCGGACATCGTTCGCCGCCACCGCCGGCGACCGTCGCTGCCGTCGACCGCGACGACCGCGGTCTCCCGCCCGTCGCCGGTTCGCGTGACTGTGGGGACGTACGCCGTCCCGTCGACGACCACCGGGAGCGGTCCGCGATCGCCGGCGGCGACGACGCGTCCACCGCGGTACGTCCAGCGCCGCCCGCCGACGAGTCCGGGCGGACCGAGCCCCGTCAGTCGGCGTCCCGGGTCGTCGGACGCGGGGACGACGAGCGTCGCGTCCCGGTAGGCGGACTCCGTGACGACGGCGACCGCCCCGGTGTGTCGCGGTCCGACGGTGCCGACGCGGGACCCGCCGTCGGCGTCGAACGCGGCGGTGCCGTCGGCGACGGTGACGAACAGCGTTCCGTCGTACAGCGTCGGCTCGGGGCGGGTGAACACAGGGTCGACCCCCGCCGACCAGACGACCTCGGGTTCGTCGGTCGGTCCCGAAACCTCTGGCTTGTGGTACGTTCCCGCCGGATCGTATCCGGCCATCGGCCAGTCGCGCTCGTCGGGCGGCCGGGCGGTGTCGGGGTACAGCGTCGTACAGCCGGCCAGTCCGGCCGCCCCGGCGGCACCCGCGCCGAGCAGGCACCGGCGAGTGAGCGACTGCTCGTCCCGGCTCATTAGTTTCACTGGCCCGTTGGGAATAAAAATACGTGTCGGATCGGCGAGCAGATCAGGAGCTCTCGCCGTCGCGCCGCGACAGCGCGACGTGCAGCGCCGCGCCGCCGACGAACGCGACGCCGACGTTCGCCAGCAGCCCGAGGACGCCGACCAGCGCCGTCAGCCACCGGCGGTCGGTCGCGGCGGCGGCCCGCACCAGCTGGAGCGCCACGAGCGCCAGCAGCACGCCCAGCAGCGCCATCGGGAACGCCGACAGCAGCGCGCCGGCGGCGACCAGCGCGGCGCCGAGGTAGCCGACGCCGACCAGCAGGTTCGCGCCGCCGGTGCGCGCGCCGAAGGCGTGCTTGCCGGCGAGGCCGCCGCTGCCGTGACACATCGGGCAGCCGCCCAGCGGCACCGCCGTCAGCGTCATCGCGCCCATCCCGGTCGCGAGGTCGTCCGCGGAGACGTCGGCGTCGAACAGGTCTGCACACAACAGCGAGGTCGCGACGGCGGCGTTGCCGACGGTCATCGCCAGCTGCGCGGCGGCGCCCTCCAGCGCGCCGGCGGTCGGCGACAGCGACGCCGGGTCCAGCGGCGCGACGGCGGGCACCGTCGCCGTCGGGACGCCGGTCGCACCGACGGCGACGGCGCCGCCGACGGCGAGCACCGCCAGGGCGGCCGCGCGGGGACGGCCCGCGACGGCGACGACCGCGGCGACGGCCAGCCCCGCCCCGGCGGTGACGGGTGCCCCCGCCGACAGGCCGACCGCCGTCTCCAGCAGCACCAGCGCGACGGCGAGTTGGACGCCGCGGACCACGGGCTCGCCGACGTACCGCCGGACGCGCTCGACGGCGCCGGTCGCCCCCAGCGCGAGCAACACGCCGCCGGCGACCAGGCCGGCGGTCGCGAACTCCGCGTAGGTGAGTCCGCCGGCGATGGCCAGCCCCGCGAGCGCCTTCATGGGTTCGACGGACATCGGCAGGCCGTAGCGCAGCCCCCAGACGATCTGGAAGACGCCGAACCACAGGAGCGTCGCTCCCAGCCCCAGCTCGGTCGTCGCCGCCAGCGCGACGACGATGGGCAGGACCGTAACCGAATCTCCCACCGCGCCGGTGAGTTCACCGCGGGACAGCGCCACCCCGCTGGCGCGGCGGACGGGGTTCGGGAACGCCACACGAGAACCGAGCGTCCGGCGGACGAAGTGCGTTGGGAGGGCCTGCAGACGGTTTCGGATGAGCGACCACAGAAACCGCTGGCGGTTACCTCGGCGCGTCAGTCCGACAGCGGCTCGACCAGCGACCGCAGCTCGGCGCGGGCGCCGTCGTCGACGGTGCCGTGCGGGTCGCGCGGCTGGCCGGCCGGGAGCCCGCGCTCGCGCATCGCGGCCTTCAGTCCCGGAATCCCGTGTTCGGCGGTGACGGCGTGGTTCAGGTCGACGAGTCGCCGGTTCAAGGCGCGTGCGCCCTCGTCGTCGCCGTCGCGGTGGCGGCGGTAAATGTCGCTGGCGGGGCCCGGCGCGACGTTGGCGAGCGCGAGGACGCCGCCGTCGGCGCCGGCGTCCAGGCCAGGGGCGTAGACGCTCCCGCTGCCGACCAGCACGGCGAAGTCGGTGTCGGCGGTGTAGTCCACGATGCGCTGGAGCGCGCCGAGGTCGCCGCTGGAGTCCTTGATGCCGGCGACGTTGGGGTGAGTCGCCAGCGACTCGACGGTGCGGGGGGCGAGCGCCACGTCGGTGTACTTCGGGACGCTGTAGAGGTACACCGGCAGCGGGCTCTCGTCGGCGACGCGGCGGTAGTAGCGGCGCAGCGTGGCCTCGTCGTGGCGGTGGTAGAACGGCGTCACGACGAGGGCGGCGTCGGCGCCGGCCGCGGCGGCGTCCTCGGTCGCCCGCAGTGTCTCCGCGAGTCCGGGGTGGCCGGTGCCGGCGACGACCGGCGCGTCGGTCGCGTCGGCGACGATCTCGATCGCACGAGCTCGCTCGTCGCGGCCCATCTTTGCGGCCTCGCTGTTTGACCCACAGGGGACGAGGAAGTCGACGCCGCGGTCGGTGAGCGTCGTCGCGAGTTCGGCGAGGGCGTCGCCCCGCAGCGCTCCGTCGTCGTCGAACGGCGTCGCCAGCGGGACGCCGGTCCCGGACATGTGCATGACCGGGCGTTCGACGGGGCGACTGATGTGCGTTTGGCACGCGGCGAACCCCGAGCCGACGGCTGGGGGGACGGTGGCGAACTGGCGACGCCGTGGGCAGAGGGGTCGGCCCGCTTCGTCCGGGGCGGCGGCGCCGCGCGGTCGCGGACCGCCCCGGGCTGTCCTCAGCGCACGCCGTGCCTGGCCGCGCCACCCCACTTGAATCCGCGTCGGAGCCGGGGGGTGGCCGTCGCCGCTTTCATCTCTCCGTCGGCCGAACGGGGCTGCATGGCCCGTGACACCGACAGCGAGGCTCGCACCCTCGCGATCGTCTCGGACACGCACGTCCCCGATCGCGAGGAGACGATTCCCGAGCGGTTCCGCGACCTGTTGCGCGAGGCCGACCACGCCGTCCACGCGGGCGATTTCACCGACCCCGAGGTGCTCGCGGACGTCCGCGAGTTGGCGGGCGACCTGACCGCCGTCCACGGCAACATGGATCAGACGGGGAGCGGCCCCGGTGCGCTCGACCTGCCCGAGACGGACGCGGTGACCGTCGGCGGGGTGACCTTCGCGGTGACCCACGGCACGGTGCGCTCCCTGGAGGCGTGGGACGACGCCGTCGCGGGGGTCGCTCGCGAGGTCGGCGGCGACCCGGTCGTCGGCGTCGGCGGCCACACCCACCAGGTCAGGGACGTGGTCCACGACGGCGTGCGCCTGCTCAACCCCGGGTCGGTGACCGGCGCCGCGCCGGCCGAGCGGGCGACGATGCTGACGGTGACGGTCACCGCGGGCGAGCTTGACGTGACCGTCCACGAGGTTTGAGACGGGGCGTGTGCGCGCGGTCCAGAACGCTCAAGACCGCGGCGCCCGGCGGTCGGGACGATGGAGCCCACGCGACGCCGCTTCCTGTCCGGTGCGAGCGCCGTCGGCGCCGCCGCGCTGGCCGGGTGTGCGCGCCTCGGGTCGCTGCTGGACCCTGGCGGCGAGATCGACCACGACGGGTCGCCGGCGACCCACGCCGACGCGCAGTTCCGCGGCGGCCTCCGCCGGCAGGGGGTCGCCCCGTCGGCGACGGTGCCGAGCGACGTCGTCGTCGACTGGCGGGTCGACGAACTCAACACCGGAGAACACACCGCCGCCAAGGCCAGTCCCGTCGAGGCGCCGGGCGGCGATGTCGTCGTCCCGGGCGACACGGGCGAGGTCCACCGCGTCTCGCCGACCGGCGAGGTGCGCTGGAGCGCGGCGACGGACTCGACGGGGCGGGGGATTCACGGCACCCCCGCCATCGCCAACGGGACGGTGTACGTCGGCGCCTACGACGGCGCGCTGTACGCCTTCGACCTGGAGACCGGCGAGCGCCACTGGAAGACCGGCCTCGGCGGTGCCATCGGCTCCAGCCCTGCCTACTACGACGGGCTGGTGTACATCGCCGTGGAGTACCCGACGCCCAGCGGTGCGCTGTTCGCGGTCGACGCGGTCGACGGGTCGGTGGCGTTCGACGACCGGCGCCCGACCAACCACCCCCACTCGACGCTCGCCATCGACCGCGCGGCGGAGCGGCTGGTGTTCGGGGACAACGACGGTGTCCTTCACGCCTGGCGGTTCCCGGACCTGAGCTACGAGTGGTCGTTCGAGACCGGCGACGCGATCAAGGGGCCGGTCGCGACCGACGGCGAGCGCGTGTACGTCGGCTCGTGGGACGAGCACGTCTACGCCGTCGCGCTGGCCGACGGGACCGAGCGGTGGGCGTTCGAGGCCGACGGCAAGGTGATGTCCGGGCCGAGCGTCGAGAGCGACACGGTGTACGTCGGGAGCCACGACGGCAACCTGTACGCGCTGGACCGCGAGACGGGGAGCGAGCGGTGGGCAGCTCCGTCTGGTGGTTCGGTGACCGGGTGTCCGACCGTCACCGCCGAACACGTCCTGTTCGGGAGTTACGACCGCCACCTCCACGCGGTCCGCAAGGACGACGGCGCACCCGTCTGGACGATCGACTGCGACGGGGTCGTCAGCGCGACGCCGCTGGTCACCGACGACGCCGTGTACGTCGCCGAGCGGGCGACCGACGACTACCTGGAGAGCGGCGACGGCGAGACGGGGTCGCTGTACTGCGTCCGCGCCGCGCCGTAGCGGTCCCGACCGGCCTCGTCGGCGACGCTCCCCGGCGGAAAGCTCATGCGTCGCGGTCCGCAGGTGGAGGTATGTATCGCGTCTCGACGGGGGCCGACGCCGGCGGTCGGCGGTGGTTCCGGTGAGCGACGGAGACGACGCGGACGCCGACGGGCGACTCGTCGACCGCCGGAGCGTTCTCGCGGCGGGCGGTGGGTTGGCGCTGCTGGGCGCCGGCGGACTGGCCTGGCGGGAGCTGACCGGTCGTGGCGAGGACGCCGACACCGCCCAACTGGGCGACGAGGCGGCCCGACGGCTGGCCGAACGGTACGCGCCGACGCTGTACTTCGACGTCGACGAGCGGTGGTTCCCGACCGACCCGCGTCCCTACGAGCGCGACGACGAACCGGTCGTCGACGGGTTCACGGCGCTGAACGACTACACCGCGGCGTTCCGGGAGGCGGAGGCGCCGCCGGAGCCGACCGCGTTCTACCACGCCGTCGCGTACGAGGACTCGCCGCTGGCGGTCGTGCAGTTCTGGCTGTACTCGGCGTTCGACCAGTTCACGACGAACTTCCACTGGCACGACTGGGAGGTGATCCATGTGTTCGTCGATCGTGAGGCCGACGAGCCCCAACTGTTCGTCGCCAGCGCCCACTCCCGGAAGGTGCCGAACAACGAGCACCTCGACCCCGCCCCCGACCGCGCGCCGCGCGTGCTGCCGGAACTGGGCTCCCACTCCAGCGGCCTGTCGCTCAACGAGGACGAAGACGGGTTCCAGCGGGTCTCGTTGGACGACCTCGTGGCGGACATCACCAACGAGGAGGTCGCCGGCGTGAGCGCGCTGGCGGAGCTGCGAGCCGCCTACGGCCTCCCCCGCGACGAGGGGAGCCGGCTACCGTACGTGGTCCCGGAACTCGACGGCGCGCCGCTGTACGACCACGAGCGACTCCCCGACGTCGACGCCGCGTCGCTGATCGACGGCGACCTGATCGTCCGCTCGTACGCCGACCTCGCGAGCCCGCCCGGTGATCTGCCGACCCGCGAGACCGGGCTGGTGTTCGGCTACCCCGACGGCGGCGCCGAGACCGAGGGCGACGTCGACGTGGCGTACGACCTCGTCCCGACCGACGACATCGAGCACCTGACGGCGTTCGAGGGGCCACAGCTCAGCTTCGAGTTCGAGGTGCCGCAGTTCGCGGAGGATCGCATCGCAGGCCACATCACCACGACGGGGGTCCCCTGGGAGCAGCCCCGCTACGACAACCCGGCGGCGGACGTCTCGGACCCGGGCCACCGCGCGGCGCTGGCCGATCGGTACGACGCGATCGCGGCGCCGCCGGACAGCGAGCGGGTCGTCGCCTCGGTCGGCCGGGTCGTCGAGAGCGTCGACGCGCCGGACGGTGCCGGCGTCGCCACGGAGGAGCTTCCGATCGAGGCCGTCGCGCTGCTGGAGAGCGACCCCGAGGCGGTCCCGACGTTCGCCGGCGCCGCGGTGCTCGACGACGTGCCCGAGGGCGAGCACCGACTCACGGTCGCCGGCGCGGGGCTGGCGCCCCACAGCGAGTCGCTGTCGGTCGGCGAGAGCGAGGGGCCGACCGTTGCGGGTGTCGAGGGCGAGGTGCCGCTGGTCGACCGCGGCGAGGCGGTGAAGCTCCGGGTCGACGGCGAGGAAAGCGACGACGACTTGGCCCGCGTCGCCGTCGAAGACGACTTCGGCGGCCGACTGTACGACGCCCCGCTGGCGGGCCGCGACGCGGTGTACGTCCACCGCGCCGGCGCGTACACGACGGAGGTCACCGACGCCGACGACGAGGTCGGCGCGTTCCGGACCGTGCCCGACCCGGCCGACCCCCAGCCGGTGACCGTCGAGAACCCCGCGACCGGGAAGACGCCGCTGGCGCGGTACGTCGCAGACATCGCGACGGAGACGGCGGGGACGGTGCGAGCGGCGACGGAGGGCGAGGGGAGCGACGACGGCGGCGGTGCGGACGACGACGACAGCGGCGCCAGCGACGACGATGGGGACGGCGGGCCGCCGGGGCTGGTCCGGGCGCTGGAGGCCGTCGCCGACGCCGCCGACCGGGCCGCCACCAGGGCCGCCGAGGGGGACGCGGAGGGAGCCGACCAGGTGCTGGAGACGGTCCGCGAGCGGTTGGCACGGGCGCGCTCGCGGCTGGCCGACAGCGAGGCCGACCTCCCCGACCCCGTGGCCAGTGCGGTCGAGCGCCGCGCCGAGCAGGCGACCCGGCGCAACGAGCAGGCGCTGGCCGCCGGCGAGCCCTGAGACGACGCCGCGCGAGACCGTGTTGGACGAACGTCCAACGATCGGGGGCAACCGGCGGTGCCACCCGACGGATTTCCACACATTGATGTGGGAGTCTCGCCTCTACCCGACGACCAGCATGGTGGCGACCGGAGACGGCTCCCGACCGGGTGATCGTGCGTGACGCGACTGTTCGTCGTCTGTGGCCTCCCGGGGGTGGGCAAGACGACCGTCTCGGAGACCATCGCCGACCGCACCGACGGCCGTCTGCTCCGGACCGATGTCGTCCGCAAGGAGCTGTTCGACGATCCCGAGTACACCGACGAGGAGACCGAGCGGGTGTACGCCGAAGTGCTCGACCGTGCGGAGCGACTACTCGCCGACGGACGGACGGTCGTCGTCGACGGCACCTTCCAGAACCGGCCGTTCCGCGACCGGGCCGTCGAGCGCGCTCGCAGCGCCGGGGTCGACGCCCGGTTCGTGAAAGTCGAGTGTGAGGAGGAGACCGTTCGGGAGCGCATCCGGCGGCGCAACGGCGACCACAGCGACGCCGACTTCGAGATTCACCGCCTGTTCCGGGAGACGTACGACCCCCTCGGCGTCGACCACGCCACCGTCGACAACTCCGGCGAGCGCGCCCGGACCCGCGAGCAGGTCGAGCGCCTGCTCTGAGGCCGCCGCCACCCCCCGGCCACCCACTATAAGTCACCCGAGAGCGAACGAGGCTGCATGAGCGATCCGGGGCCGACGGACGACGAAGAGCGGTCCCGCCTCCAGTTGCTCTCCAGGGAGGAACTCGAGAGCCGCGTCCAGGCACGCACCGCCTATCTCGAGAACCTGATGGACACGATGGTCGACGTGCTGCTGGAACTGGACGCCGAGGGCAAGATCACGATGGCCAACCGTGCGCTGTACGACATCCTCGGCTACGAGGAGGGGGCCGTCGTCGACAAACCGGTCGATGTCGTGCTGGCCTCGCCCGACGACAACCCCCAGCTGTCGAGCATGCTCACCCGCGGGGAACTGACCGAGCGGCTGCTCGTCGAGGGGTCGCTCAACGACGTCGAGGTGTACTTCGAGACCGTCGACGGGGAGGCCATCCCGATGAGCCTCTCGGCGTCGGTGATGGAGGACGACGAGGGTGGCGTCTCCGGGGTCGTCTGCGTCGCCAAGGACATCAGCGAGCGCAAGGCGGCCGAGGAGACCGCGGAGTTTCTCCACTCGCTGTTGCGCCACGACCTGGGCAACAAACTGCAGGTGACCCAGGGGTACCTGAACCTCGTCCTCGACCAGGGGCCCGAAGCGCCGGGCACCGAGGAATACCTCGAAGACGCCGTCGCCGGAATCGACGAGGCGACCGAGCTCATCGAGAACGTCCGGACGCTGCACCGGCTGGACGGCGAGAGCGAGCCCCAGCCGACCCACCTCACGCAGGCCATCCGCGAGAGCGTCCGCCGTCACGAGGACCTCCGCAAGCAACGCGGGTTCGAGGCCCAGACGGACCTCGCGGAGAACCTCCGCGTTCGGGCCGGACCGCTGGTCAAGGAGCTGTTCGCCAACCTCGTGGAGAACGCCTACACCCACTCTGGCGGGTCGCGCCTGCGAGTGACCGCCGAGCGTGTCGACGGCCGCGCCCGCACCGTCGTCGCGGACGACGGCGAGGGGGTCCCGGCGGCAGAACGCGAAGACATCTTCGGGAAGGGAGTCACCGGCCCCGACTCGACGGGGACGGGGCTCGGGATGCACATCGTCGCCCGCATCACCCAGACCTACGACGGCGACGTCACCGTCGAGGAGAGCGACCTCGGCGGCGCCCGCTTCGTCGTCGACCTGCCGCTGGTCGAGGAATGAGGGCTGCCGCAGTCCGACGCCTTTTCGCGACGGGGGCCGAACCGCGGCGCATGACTGACGACTCGCTCGCGTGGGACCGACTCGACGCCGAGACCGCCTACTCCTGTCCCGGGTTCGACGTGGTGAACGAACGCGTGCGCCTGCCAGACGGCACCGAGACCGACTTCGACTACCTCTCGGAGCCGCCGGCGGTGGTGGTCCTCCCGCTGACACCCGACGGCGAGGTGGTCGTCATCGAGGAGTGGCGCCAGGCCGTCGAGCGCGTCAACCGCGGGGTTCCGGCGGGCTCGACGGAACCGGACGACGACGCCGACCTCGCGGCGGCCGCGCGGCGGGAGCTGCGCGAGGAGACTGGCTACGAGGCCGACCGCATCGAGCACCGCGGCGCGGTCGAACCGGCCAACGGCTTCGCCGACTCGGTCCACCACCACTTCGTGGCGCGAGGCTGTCGCCCGACCGCCGCGCAGGACCTGGACGCCGACGAGTCCATCCGCGTCGACACCGCGCCGTTCGAGGAGCTGTTGACGGCGGCGGTGGCCGGCGACTTGCGCGACGCGCGGGCGGTCGTGGCAGTCCTGCGCCACGCCGCGGCAACCGAACGGCTTTGAGTCTGGCATCCTCAGGCAGACGTATGCCAGACGACGGCGGCTGGGGCGACGACGCCAACGACGCCGACGACTCGTGGGGCCGCGACGAGGAGGGCCGCGACGACGGCGATCGTGGTGCCGACGGCGACGACGCCTGGACCGCCGACGAGGGGTGGGACGACCCGCCGGGCGTGGGTGCCGACGAGGCGCCGGCTGCGCCGACGGGGCACGTCCCGACCGTCGGGCGACCGCCCCGGGAGGGGTGGCTCTGGGCGGTCGGGACCGGCGTCGGCCTGTCGGTGGCGACCGTCGTGGCGACGCTGGCGGTGCTGCTGCCGGTCAGTCTGCTGATCGTGGAGGGTGGAATCACGCTGTCGCCGGTCGTGAGCACGCTGCTGTCGCTTGCGCTGATCCAGTACGTCGCGTTCGGCGCGGTCATCGTCGGCTACCTCCGGTACCGGGAGACGACGGTGCGAGCGTACGTCGCCGCCCGGGTCCCGTCGCTGCGGGACGTCGGCGCGGCGCTCGGCGGGTGGGTGCTCGCGTTCGTCCTCGCCATCGCAGTCGGGACGGTCATCCAGTCCCTCGGGCTGACCGGCGGGACGAACAACAGCGCGGAGGCCGGCATGCAGGACCCCGAGATATTCCTGGTGCTGATCCCCGCCGCGTTCCTCGTGATCGGCCCCATGGAGGAACTGCTGTTCCGCGGGACCGTGCAGGGCCGACTTCGGGAGACGCTGTCGCCGGTGCCCGCGGTCGCCGTCTCGGCGCTGCTGTTCGCGGCGGTCCACGCGCCGCTGGCGGTCCAGGGGACCCTCGCCCAGCGGCTCACCACCGTGGGGTTGCTGTTCTTCCCCAGCCTCGTGTTCGGCGGGCTGTACGAGTACACGGACAACATCGTCGTGCCGGCGCTGGTCCACGCGCTGTACGACGCGACGCTGTTCGTGCTCCTGTACGTCGTCGTGGTGTACGGCCCGGAGGAGGCCGGGTCCGGGAGCGAGGCCGTGCTCGCACTGTTCGGCCTCTGAGCCCGAGCGCAACGCTGAAGCCCGCCGGTCGGGAACGACGAGCGAATGCGCGACCACTTCGAGGTCCGGACGACCGACGCCGGCGGGCGCATCGGCGAGCTGACGGTGCCCCGGTCGGGGGTCACCGTCGAGACGCCGGCGCTGATGCCCGTGGTCAACCCGAACGTCCAGACGGTCGAGCCCGCGCGGCTGGCCTCGGAGTTCGGCGCCGAGGTCCTCATCACGAACAGCTACATCATCAGGAGCACCGACGACCTCCGGGAGGCGGCCGTCGAGCGGGGCCTGCACGACCTGCTCGGGTTCGACGGCGCCATCGTCACCGACTCGGGGAGTTTCCAACTGGCGGAGTACGGCGAGATCGACGTGACGACCGAGGAGATTCTGCGGTTCCAGCACGAGATCGGCTCGGACGTGGGGACGCCCGTCGACGTGCCGACCCCGCCGGACGTCTCCCGGGAGCGCGCCGAGACCGAACTCGCGACCACCGAGGAGCGGCTCGCGGTCGCGGAGGGCGTCGACACCGGCGAGATGCTCGTCAACGCACCCGTCCAGGGCTCGACGTACCCGGACCTGCGGGAGGCCGCCGGTGCCCACGCCGCCGGCACCGACCTGGACGTGTTCCCGGTCGGCGCGGTGGTCCCGCTGCTGAACGACTACCGCTACGACGACGTCGTCGAGGTCGTCACCGCCGCAAAGCGCGGCCTGGGCCCGGCCGCCCCGGTCCACCTGTTCGGCGCGGGCCACCCGATGACGTTCGCGCTGGCGGCGGCGCTTGGCTGTGACCTGTTCGACTCCGCCGCCTACGCGCTGTACGCCCGCGACGGCCGGTACCTCACCGTCCGCGGGACGGAGCTCCTCGACGAGATGCACCACCTGCCCTGTTCGTGCCCGGTCTGCTCGGGCACCGACGCCGAGGCGCTCCAGGAGCTCCCGGACGACGACCGCCGCGAGCAACTCGCGGTCCACAACCTCCACGTCACCTTCGGGGAGATTCGCCGCGTGAAGGCCGCGATCAGGTCGGGCGAACTGCTGGAACTGGTCGACGCCCGCGCCCGCTCGCACCCGTCGCTTTTGTCCGGCTACCGCCGCCTGCTGGACGACGACGTGCAACTGGAGACGACGACGCCCATCGCCGACGAGTCGCTGTTCTACGTCTCCGCCGAGAGCGCGCGCTGGCCCGCCGTCGCCCGGCACCACGACCGACTGTCGCGGCTGGACGCTCCCGACGAACTGCTGCTGTCGGAGGGCGTCGCCATCGACCGCTTCGAGGCGCGCTGGTCGCTGGTGCCACCCTTCGGCCCCGTCCCGCCGGCGCTGACGAAGACCGCGCCGCTGACCGCCGTGCTGCCCGACCGCCTGGACGAGCACGCCTACCGCGCCGCCGCCGACGGCGTCGCCGAACTGGCCGCCGCACACCCCGACACCGACCTGACCGTCGCCCACGACGACTGGCCGGCGAGCGCGCTGGCGCGCCTGCCCGACGACGCGGCGACGCTGAACCTCACTCGCGACGAGCGCGAGGACTGAGACGCGAGTCGTCGCCGCCTCCGAAGACAAGATAGTTCACCCCGCGCCACCGACGGAGGGGCATGACCGACCACTTCGAGGTCACCGACCGGGACGGCCCCGCGCGCATCGGGGAGCTCCGCCTGACCGAGCCGGTGGTGACCCCCGCGGTCGTCGACGACGCCGACCGCGCGGACCGCGACCGCGAGCCGTACGGGGTGCTCGCCGACGCCGGGAGTCGCTGGCCCGCCGCACGCGAGGTGCCCGACGGCGATTCGGACCGGCTGACGGTGCTGCCCCACCGGGCGTTCCCCGGCGGGACCGACGCCCGGGTCGCAGAGTCGTTCGACCCCGAGTACCCCGATGTCGACTACCCCAGCGCCGCGGTCGTCGCCGAGCACACCGCCGGCGACCGCGGGACCGACGCCTACGTCCTCTCGGAGGCACCGAGTGTGCTGGGCCACGGCGCGGCCGTCTTCGAGACGCTGTCGAGCGTCCGCGAGGCGATCCCCGAGGACACCGCGCTGTACTGCTCGGGGGTGGCGACGCCCGCCAACGTCGCGACCCTGGCGTGGGCCGGCGTCGACCTGTTCGACCCCGACCGCGCCGTCGTCGCCGGCACCCGCGGCAAGTACCTCACCACCGACGGCGAGGCGTTCCTCGAAGACCTGCGGGAGCTGCCCTGCGCCTGCCCGGCCTGCCAGCAACCCGTCGCAGCGTTCGACCGCGAGGACTGCGCCGCACACAACGTCAACGCCCTGGTCGCGGCGGTCCGGACCGTCCGCGAGCGCATCCGTGCGGGCCGGCTCCGGGACTACCTCGACGGCCAGATGCGCCACGAGGCGTGGCTCACGGCGACGGTCCGGGAGTACGAGAGCCAGTACGCCCACGTCGAGGCCCGAACGCCGGTCTTCCGGGACAGCCAGATCACCGCGGCGACCGAGGACGCCATGCGGCGGGTCGAGATTCAGCGGTTCGCCGACCGCGTGACCACCCGCTACCGCCCGCGGTTCGACGACCGCCCGCTGGTGCTGGTGCCCTGCTCCGCGGCGAAGCCGTACGGCGACTCCCAGAGTCACGGCCAGTTCCGCGACGCCATCGGCTACCGCGCCCACAAGGTGTCGATGACCTCGCCCATCGGCGTCGTCCCCCAGGAGCTGGAGACCACCTACCCCGCCCAGCACTACGACTCCGTCGTGACCGGCGACTGGTCGGCAGAGGAGTACGAGTTCGTCGCCAGCGTCCTCCGGCGCTATCTCGCCCGCGCCGACTACCCCCGCATCGTCGCGCACGTCCCGCCGAACTACCGCCCCATCGTCGAGCGCGTCGAGAGCGACGTCGACGCGCCCGTCGAGTACACCGTCGACGACCACCCGACCACCGACGACTCGCTAGGCGCACTCGCGGCAACGCTGCACGGCGAGCCGACCTACGACAAGCGAACCCGCGAGCACCACACCCTGCGGGCCATCGCGGACTACCAGTTCGGCGACGGCGCCGGCGACGACCTGTTCGACGCGTTCGGCGACGTGCAACTGACGGGCCGGTACCCCCGCCTGCAGGTCCGGGACGGCGACGGCACGCAGTTCGCGACGATGGTGCCCCAGTACGGTCTGCTCTCCTTTACCCTCGCCGGCGCCGCCCGCTGGGCAGACAGCGCGGCGCCGACCAAGCGCGTCGAGATCGACGGCTTCGTGCCCCACGGCAGCGTCCTCGCCCCGGGCGTCGTCGACGCCGACGCGGACATCCGCCCCGGCGACGAGGTGCTGATCGAGGGCCCCGCTGCCCGCGCCGTCGGCCGCGCCAAGACCCACGGCGCGGCGATGGTCGCGTCGACCCGCGGGGTCGCCTGCTCGGTCCGCCACGTCGCGGAGCGATAACCGGGACGGCAAGCGTTTTTTCCGCCCGGCCCCTCGCTCCGTCGTGTCCCGTCGCGTCCCCGAGGCCGCGCTGGCGGTCGGCGCTCTGCTGTCGGCCACCTTCGTCGCGTTCGTCGCGCTGACCCAGCGAGCGGCTGCCCTGGCGGGGACGCGGTGGTTGCTCACGCTGTCGGTCGCGGTCGCGCTGCTGTACCCGTTCGCCGTCTGGGCGGTCGTCCACTCCGAGGACCCGACGTGGGCGCTCCCGCCGCGAATCGTCGCCGGCGTCGCGGGCGCCGTCGCCGCGGTCGCGCTGGTCGGCGGGTCGCTCCGCGGCGAGGCGCTGTTCGGGGTCTCGGCGGCGCTGCTGGTGGTGCTGCCGCCGGCGGCCTACTGGCTGACCGCCCCCGGCACGGCCCGCGTCGCGCCGCGACCGCTGCTTGCCGGCGTCGGCGCCGCGGCGGTCGGGATCATCGCGCTGGGCGTGGTCGTCGAGGGGCCCCTCCTGGCGGCGGTCGACGCCCTGGCGCTGTTCCTCCCGGCGGTCGCCTACCACGCCCGCGTCGACGGGCGGCGCCTCCCGCTCGCCCCCACCCTCGCGGCCGGCGGCGCGGGTGCGGCGGTCGTCGGCGGTGTCGCCGTCGTGGTCGGGGCCTCCACGTACGCGTCGCTGGCGAGTCTCACGACCGTCGCGATGGGGGCGGTGCTCTCGGCGTACGTGACGGCGCTGCGGTGACCGTCGCGGCGCCGCGCTCGGACGGTGACTACGACGGTCGGCGCGCTCGCTGGACGAAGTGCTCTTCGCCGGCGGCGACCTCGGTCACGTCGTCGAACCGGCGAGCCAGCGGCGTCGCGAGGTCGACGGCGCGGTTGTGGACGAGGTAGGCGGCGCCGTCGGGCGCCAGGACCGTCGCCGCGCGGTCGATCAGGTCTCGCAACACTCCGTCGCCGGCGTGAGTCGGCGGGTTCGAGGCGACGACGTCGAACGGGCCCTCGATTCCGCGGCCAGCGTCGGCGGGGACGACGTCGGCGTCGACGCCGTTGCGCGTGGCGCTCTCGCGGGCGTGCTCGACGGCGACCCGGTCGTCGTCGGTCATCGTCACCGCGTCGGCGCCGGACAGCGCGGCGTAGAGTCCGACGACGCCGTAGCCACAGCAGAGGTCCAGCAGGCGCCCGAGGTCGTCGGGCAGTGCCGAACACAGCAGCTCGGTGCCGTGGTCGACCTCGTCGGCGGCGAACAGCCCCGGCGAGGTGACGAACTCGGCGTCGACGCCGTCGACGGTCGCGGACAGCGTCCGCCGGCGATCCACCGCTGGGGCCTCGTAGTCGGGGGGGCGGCGTGCCCGCAGGAGGTCGTACTCGCCCCGCGAGCGCACCGTCTCGACGTCCGCGGCCAGGTCGTCCAGCGCGTCGCGGTAGCGGTTGAGTCCGGTCGTCGGTGCGGCGGCGAGGAACAGCTGGCCGTCCGGAGCCACCACCGACAGCGCCGCGGCGATGCGGTCGCGGACGACCTCCACGGGGTCGTAGGCGTAGGGGACGAACACCGCGACGTCGACGGCCGTCGCGGCGACGTCGGCGGGCGAGGTGACGAGTTCGACCGTCGCGTCGACGCCGTTGTCCGCGACGTTCCGTGCGGCGAGGCGCTGGGCGCGGGCGCTGGTCTCGGTGGCGACGGTCCGGCCCTCGGGGGTGAGCGCGCCCAGGACGGTCGGGAGCACGCCGTAGTTCGCGTCGACGACCAGGACGTCGGCGTCGCGCGGTGGCTCGACGCCCTCCAGTGCGAGCAGCGTCCCGTCGCGGAAGGCGTCCGGCGAGCGGACGCCGTCGGCGGTCCGGAAGGCGAGTCGGTCCGGACCCACCGCGGCGTTGGACCGCAGTTCCAGCTCCCGGTCGTCGCGTGACATGGCCCGAGGTACCCCGCGGGCGCCGATAGCGCTTTCGACCCGCGCTCAGGTGGGTGTGAGGTGGACGTGGTACAGGCGCTCGCAGTCCTCGTCGCCGCAGACGGGGCACTCCTCGTCGTCCGCGGGGGCCGCCGCCACGCCGCCGTCGCCAGTTGCCTCGGCGAGGTCGATCACGCGCGAGCCGGCCGGGCCCAGTTCGTACCCCTCGGTGCCGTCCCGGACGAAGTACCGGCACAGTTCCGTGAGGTGGTAGTTGAATCGCCCGGTGTCGCGCTCGCCGACGCGGTCGCGCAGCGTCGAGAACGCCAGCGGCTCGTCGGCGGCGGCCAGTTCGCGCAGTATCTCGATGCGCAGCTCGTGGCCCAGCGCCGTCAGCGGGTCGGTCGGATCGTCGCTCACGGTCGCCCGCTGGCACCGACTCGTGGTATATCTTCTGTCCTGTCAGACGACCTTGAGAAACGCGTTTCGCCGAACGAACAAGTGGCCGTCGCCGCCAGTCTCCCGGGATGACGACCGTCACCCTCTCGCGAATCCGCACACGACTGGCGCCGCTCTCCGACCGGGACTTCCGCCGACTGCTCGGCGGGCGGGCGGTCAGCGTCCTCGGGGACGGCCTCTACGCCGTCGCGACGATGTGGCTCGTGTTCGAGCTGACCGGCTCCTCGGCGTACACCGGGCTCGCCGGCGCACTGACCCAGGCGCCGGGGGTGCTCGCGGTGGTGACGGGCCCGCTGGTCGACCGGACCTCGTTGCGGCGGGCGCTGGTCGCCGCGGAGCTGCTGCAGGCGGCGTTCGTGATCGTCGTGCCGCTGGCGGCGCTGGCCGGGGTGCTGTCGGTGCCGGTCGTCCTCGCGACGCTGCCGTTGGCGGCGCTGGGGAAGCTGCTCGCGGACCCGGCACAGCAGGCGGCGCTGCCGCGCACGCTCGACGACGACCAGCTCGTGCGGGCGAACTCGCTGTTCTCGGTGACTCGGCGCGGGGTCGACGCCGCGGGACGAGCGGTCGCCGGCGCCGTCGTCGCCGCCACGGGTGCGGTGGCCGCCTACGGGCTGAACGCGCTGACCTTCCTCGTGGCCGCCGCGCTGTTCGGGACGCTGGGGTTCCCTGAGCGCGAGCGCGACCCCGACGCCCTGGACCTGGGCGGCTACCGCGACGAGATCCGGGCCGGCGTGGCGGTGCTGCGGGAGTCGGTGCTGGGCCGGATGGTCGCCGCCAGCCTGCTCGCCTCGGCGTTGCTGGGGGCGGCGATGGCCGCACTCCCCGCCTTCGCCGCGACGCTGGGCGGCCCGACGACCTACGGCCTGCTGCTGGCGGCGATCACCGCCGGGACCGTCGCCGGGTCGGTGCTGGCGCCGTTCCTCGACCACCGCCCGCTCGGCCGCGTGACCGTCGCCGGATTCGCGGTCGCGGGCACCTGCTGGACCGCGGCCGTGCTCGCACCCGGACGGCTCCCGACGGTCGCGCTGTTCGCCGCCGCACAGGTCCCGGTCGGCGTGTACAACGTCTCCGTGCTCGCGACGCTACAGGCCGGGGTCCCCGACGACCTGCTCGGACGCGTCTCCTCGACCATCACCACCTGTTCGACGCTGGTCACGCCCCTGGGAATGCTCGCCGGCGGCGTGGTCGCCGACCGGATCGGCGCCGCCACCGTGCTGCTGGCCGGCGGCGTCGGGACTCTCCTGATGGCCGCCTACTACCTCGCCGTGCCCGACCTCCGGCGGTTCGGTCCGCCCGCCGAGGTCACGTCGGGACAGTTCGGGTAGCACGCTCTGGCTCGCTCAGCCGAGGGTGTCGGTCAGCAGCGCGCCGAACCCGACCATCCCGATCCCCAGCGCGACGAGGCCGCCCAGGCCGCTCAGCACCAGCCCGCCGTTCAGCGACGCGCCCAGCACCAGCGGCCACAGCCACCCGCGGTCGCCGTCGCGGTGTGCGAGCGGGTCCGTGTCCTCGGCGTCGTCCCCCCAGCCGCCGTCGCGGTCGTCCCGCTCGTCGCGGGTGCCCCAGCCGTCGTGGCGGTCGCGGTCGTCGTGACGGTCGTGACGGTCGCCGTCGCCCGCGTCGTCGTCCCCGGTCCCGAACGCGTCGGTCAGTCGGTCGCCGATCGCGAGAAAGGCGACCGTCGACCCGACCGCCCACGCGAGGTACGCGGCGATCAGGAACGGGATCACGACCAGGATGCCGACGATCGAGATCACCAGCAGGATCGACAGCACGAGCACGCCGCCGATGCCAACCAGTCCCCAGAGGAACGAGTCGAGCGGTTCCTCCCACACCGTCGCCATCCGCCGGTCGGTGGCGGCGGGCCACAGCGCGATCAGGATGGCGCCGACCAGCAGCGTCGTCAGGAACGCGGCGCCCGCGCTCCCCAGCACCCCCGCTGCCGGATCGACGGCCACGTCGATGTCGCGGCCGCGACCGTCGACGACAGCCCGTGCGGCCCCCACCGCCAATCTGCCCCCAGCGTGGTCCATGGCGGCTGCTCGCACGGAGCGTGCCTAAGCGTATCGCCGCGGTCCTGCGGACGTCGAAGTAGTCCGTTACGCCAGCGGCGTCCGCTCGACCACGGTCCCGTCGACGGTCGGGTACTGCTCGACGATCTCGCCGTCGGCGAGGTCGCCGTCCTCGATCATCTCCTCCAGCAGCCACCAGGCTACCTCGACGTGGTCGGACTTGACGGTGTAGAACTCCTCGGGGACGCCGAGTTGCTCGAACCGCTCGGGCTCGGCGTGGGTCTTGCCGTACACCAGCGTGCCGTCGTCGGTGACCTCGTCGAACTCCCGGCGGAGGTTCCTGGCCATGCGCTTCAGGCGGCGACGGTGTTGGGCGGCGTCCTTGAACACGGACGTGCAGAAGTACACCTTCTCGTGGTCGCCCATCGCGTCCAGCACCTCGTGGCTATCCTCGACGGCGCTCATGTGGCCGTCCTTGCGCTCGAAGCCGTTCTCCTGCATCCGCCGGTAGTTGCCGTCGGACATCTCGAACTCGTTGATGTTGCAGAAGTCGGCGGCACCCTCGTCGAGGAACTCCAGGAACTCCTCCTCGGCGCGGATACCCGGAATCTCGAAGGCAGGGGTCAGCCCCTCCTCGCGAGCGATGTAGAGGATGTCTTCCCACTCGGTGCCGTGCAGGTCACCCCACTGCTCTAAGGGCGGGTGGAACCGGATTTCGTCCAGTCCCGCCTCGCTCAGGCGGCGCATGTTCTCGCGGCCGCCGGTGATGCCCGTGTAGAGGTGGGTGTGGTGGTCCTCGCCGAACTCGTCCTTGAGGAGTTCCAGGTAGTGGCAGGTCCGGTCCATCGCCTCCTGGGGCTCGCCGCCGGTGATGGAGGTCCCGAGTGCGTCCATCCGGTGGGCCTCCTTGAGGACGTCCTCGTCGGACTCGACCTGCCGCTCGTTGGCGTACACGTCGGTGACGTTCTTGCGGTTCTCGCCGAGAGGGCAGTAGAAGCAGTCCCGCTGGTCGCAGTAGCCGTAGACGAACAGCACCATCTTTCCGCCTTTCGCGCACTGCTCGCAGCCCCTCGAATGCATTTGATGTAGTCATCTGTTGTCGCGGAGGGTCAAAAGCCGTGTGAATCGGACCGAGAACGGAGGTGCCCAGAGAATCGGCCGATACACTGAACATCTCCACCTCGGAAGCGATTGTCGGCATATCGGACAGCACGAACGCGACAGCCGAGCCCATGACAGATGCGTATGTCGGAGACTCCTCGTCGTCGAGACGCCACCTGTTGCGCCTGCTGACGGCTTCCGTCGCCGGAACTCTGGCGGGCTGTGCGGGGATGGGAGATGGAACGCAGACAGCTACCGAACCCCGAAGGACGAGCGCAGCAACCACCGCTGACCGGGGGTCCGAGACGACCAGTCCACCCTCGACGACCGACACGTCGGAGGGGTCGCTCGAACCGCCCGGGAGCGACGAGGCGCGGGGGCTGTCGGTGCGGAGCGACGGCAGCGTCGTGCGGAACGAGCCGCCGTACGACGACGATAACGGGCCGGTCTTCCGTGGCATCGGCGTGAACTACTTCTCTCTGTTCTCTCGCCGCATCAGGAACCCCGGTGACGAGAGCTTCCGTGCCGGGTTGCAGGAACTGGGGAAGCACGACGTTCCGTTCGCCCGGTTTATGGCCAGCGGCTTCTGGCCAGTCGACTGGCAGTTCTACCGCGAAGACCGCGAACGGTACTTCGACCTCCTCGACGGGGTCGTCGGCGCGGCCGAGGAGGCGGGCGTCGGCCTGGTGCCCAGCCTCTTCTGGTACGCGCCGACGGTGCCCGACGTCGTCGGCGAACCGGTGAGTCGGCTCGGCGACCCGGACAGCCAGACCATCTCGTTCGTCCGGACCTACACGCGCGAGCTGGTCACCCGGTACCGAGACTCGCCGGCCATCTGGGGCTGGGAGTTCGGCAACGAGTACAACCTCAACATCGACTTCCCCAACCCGGAGAACCACCGCTTCGGCACGCGCACCGACCTCGGGCAGCCCGCACGTCGTGGCCCCGAGGACGACCTCTCGACGGCGGACGTCGTCACCGCGTTCACCGAGTTCGCCAGGGAGGTGCGGAGAAACGACCCACACCGCCTCGTCACGACCGGGAACTCCGCGCCCCGTCCGACGCAGTGGCACCAGTGGAACGAACGGACGTGGGAACGGGACACCCGCTCCCAGTTTACCGAGGTCCTGGCGGCACACCACCCGGACCCTGTCGACACCGTTTCCCTGCACAACTACCCGGCGCGCACGAACGGCAGTACGACCGCGTTCCAGCAGCCTCGGTTTGGAACCTCCGTCTCGACCGAGGAGTTCTACCGCGCGACCGTCGAGGCTGCCAGCGAACAGAACAGGCCGGTGTTCCTGGGAGAGACGGGGTTGTCCCGGAGCGCCTCCGACGCCGACGGCGAGTCGACGCGGGAGACGTTCGACCGGGTGCTCTCAGCCGTCGTCGAAAGCGGGATTCCCCTCGCCGCCGTCTGGGTCTACGACGCGAAAGTCAACCGGGGCCTCGTAGAAAAGTGGAACGTCACCTTCGAGAACGACCGCGCCTACCAGCTCCGGGCGCTACGAGAGGCCAACGACCGACTCTGGAGTGGCGACGAGCCGACGTGAACGGGTTCGACACGACGAAGTCACTCCTGAACGCTCACTCCTCGGGATTCTCCAGGGTTGGCAGCGACGTCACTGACTGCTGTGTATTAGCGTCTCTCGGGCATTTTCCCGCCCTTGGCGCACTGCTCGCAGCCCCGGATATCATTCGACCAACGGTACCCGTCCCAGCGGAAAAGAGCGTGCGAAACGGCCGGGCGCTCGCGCTCACACCATGGGGCTGGCTCGCACGGCGACGGACCGCTTATCACCGCGGCGGCGGACGGCGACGGTATGCCGGACCCGTTCGCGCAGGCGCTGCACGACCACCACTTCGACGAGCAGCGAGGGCCGCTCGTCCAGCGGTGCGGGGAGACGACCCGCGAGCACGACGTCGAGAGCTACTTCCGGGTCACCGACGTCGCCGACACGGACGACCCCGAGGCGGACTGGCTCGGCGCGTGGCTGGACGGCCCGATTCTGGACATGGGCGCTGGCGTCGGGCGCCACGCGCTCGCTGTCCAGGAGCACCACGAGACGGTGGCCATCGAGCAGTCGGAACCGCTCGTCGCGGTCATGCGCGACCGTGGCGTCGCGGACGCCCGCGTCGCGGACATGTTCGCCCTCCGCGAGACCTTCGAGCGTGACCGCTTCCGCTCGGCGCTGGCGTTCGGCACCCAGGTCGGACTCGCCGGGTCGACCGCCGGCCTCCGCGAGTTCCTGACGGACCTCGCGTACGTCACGACGCCCGACGCGACGGCGGTGTTCGACGGGTTCGACCCCTCGGAGACGGCGACGACCGAACTGCTCGACTACCGGCCGGACCCGGCGCCAGGCTTCGGCTACCGCGTCGCACAGTTCGAGTACGATGGGACGCTGGGCGAACCGTGGCTGTACCGACTGTTCTCGCCGGCCCGCGTCCGCGAGGCGGTCGTCGGCACCGACTGGGCCGTGGCGGACGTCACCTACGGCGACGGCGACTGGAGCCACACGTACCACGTCGCGCTGGCGAAACGCTGAGACGGTCCGTCTCGCCGTTCCCCGACGAGGGGTCACCGACCGATCCCGTGGTCCCCAAAAACACATAAACCGGTGCGATCAATTCTCTCACGATGCTGGTGGTGTTCTGCGTCGACCTCGACGACGACCTCGGTCGCAAGACCGACGTCGAGACGCCCGTCGTCGGCCGGGACGCCGTCGAGGACGCGGCGGTGGCGCTGGCGACCGCGGACCCCGAGGACTCCGACGTGAACGTCCTGTTCCAGGGCATCCACGTCGCCGACGAAATCCGTGACGAGTCCGTCACCGTCGCGGCGGTCACCGGCAACGACCGCGGCGACGTCAGCGCCAACCGGGAGGTCGGGGAGGAGGTCGACGAGGTGCTGGCGCGGGTCGCCACCGACGAGCAGATTCGGGGCATCATCGTCACCGACGGCGCGCAGGACGAGTCGGTCGTCCCGGTGATCCGGTCGCGGGTCACCGTCGACGGCGTCACCCGCGTCGTCGTTCGCCAGGCCCAGGACCTGGAGTCGATGTACTACACGATCAAGCAGGTCCTGAACGATCCCGAGACCCGCGGGACGATCCTGGTGCCGCTCGGGATTCTCCTGTTAGTGTACCCCTTCGCCGTGCTCGCCAGTCTGTTCAACCTCCCTGGTGGGGCGGTGTTCGGCATCGTCTCGACGCTGCTGGGGCTGTACGTGCTGGCTCGCGGCATCGGCCTGGGCGAGCGCATCGACGCCGCCGTCGAGCGTGCACGGAAGGGGCTGTACGCCGGTCGGACGACGGTCATCGCCTACGCGGTCGCCTCGGCGCTGCTGGTCGTCGGTGGCGTCTCGGGGGTGGACAACCTCGAGAGCGTCCGCGCGGAGGCGACGACGGCGCTGGGCGGTATCGAGATCGTCGCCGCGATGCTGTTCGGCGCCGTGCCGTGGTTCGCCGCCGCCGGCCTGACGACCAGCCTCGGCCAGATCACCGACGAGTACATCGCCGGCCGCCTGGAGTGGCGCTACCTCAACGCGCCGTTCTACGTGCTCGCCATCGCCGGGGTCGCCTACGCGCTGAGCGCCCACCTGCTGGGCTACGTCGCTCTGGAGACGCTGTTCGCGGTGCTGACCGGGAGCACGCTGCTTGGCATCTCCAGCACGCTGGCGTTCGCGGTCGTCGAGTCCCGCCAGCGCACCCGCGGCGCCGCCTGATCAGCGCTCGCGGACGACGACGAACTCCGCGAGGTCCCGTAGGTACTCCATCGCGGTGGCGCCCGCCGCCTCGTCCAGCGTCGCCTCGACGTCGCCCAGCGCCGCCATCGCCGCGTCGGCCTGCGCTCGCGCCAGGTCGTTGGCCTCGTCGGTCTCGAGATCGGTCACCTGCACGATGGAGGGCCGATCCATCGCGGCGTCGGTGCCGGTCGGCTTGCCCAGCTCCGCCGCGTCGGCGGTCGCGTCGAGCACGTCGTCGCGAATCTGGAAGGCGACGCCGACCCGCTCGGCGTACTCCCCGAAACACTCGACGGCGTAGGGCTCGGCGTCGGCGGCCACGGCGCCCAGCTCCGCCGCCGCGCGGAACAGCACGCCCGTCTTCCGGCGGGCCAGTTCCATGTACTCCTCGCGGTTCGTCGGCCTGTCGACGAGTTCCATCGCCTCGCCCTCGCCGAGCTCGACCATCGCCTCGCTGACGATCTGGGCCGCCCGCGGTTCGGCGGAGAACAGTGCGAAGGCCTCTCCGAGCAGCCCGTCGCTGGCGACGATCGCCGGGCCGTAGCCGAACTCGGCCCAGGTGCTGTCGACGCCGCGGCGGACCGCCGAGCGGTCGATGATGTCGTCGATCACCAGCGACGCCGTGTGGACGAGTTCGACGCCGACGCCGAACTCGACGGCGCGGTCGGACTCGGCGTCGCCGCCGGCGGCCTCGCAGGCCAACAGCGTCACGATGGGTCGGACCCGCTTGCCTCCCGACAGCGTCGCGTGTCGCAGTTCGTCGGACAGCTGCTCGGGGTCGACCCGCTCGACGACCGCCTCCAAGCGGTCCTCGATCAGCCCCTTGCGCTGGCCCAGAACGTCCATTGCCCGCGCTTAGGACGGGTCCCGCAAGTACGTGACGGAACGGGTCAACACTCGGGCGGACTGGTGTAGTGTCGCGGATCGCCCAGGGCGTCTGCGTGTGCCCCGAGCAGTTCGACCGCCCGCTCGTCTGTGCCCTCGCGAGCGAACCGCAGCGACCCGCTCGCCCCGGCGAGCCACAGTCCTCGCCACCACGAGTCGAACCGGACCTGCACCGATCCGCCGTCGACCCGGACCGACTCGATCGCCGTCCAGGGGTGCTCGACGGAGTCCGCAATCAGGCCGCGCTCGCTGACTCCCCAGGTCCTCGTCCTCGTCGTCGACGCGAAGAGGAACAGCACGCCCTGCGAAAACGCGAAAGCCGAGTAAGAGCCGTCAGCGTACGCCAGGGACGCCCCCGCGAGCCCGACGTGGACCACCGCGATTCCCACCCACAGGACCAGGACCCACCGTCCCGGGGCGTCGTAGCGCCGCCCCAGCGTGGCGATATCGTGCTCGGCCTTGATCCGCCGCTCGTTCGCACGTCTGAGGGCGGTTCGAATGCCAGCCGCGCCGACGGCCAGCAACGCGATTCCAGTCAGCGCGGCGGCGCCGACGTCGACCGAGGCGGTGGTGAGCGAGGAGAACTCCGCCGCGGCGACGATTCCGACCCCCGCCGCCGTCGACGCGACGCCGACCGTCGCGCGGACGGCCCACCGGCTCCAGAGCCGATCGACCGACGCGACTTCCGTCCGAAGCCCGATCGGCACGGCGAGGCCGACCAGCGCGGCGCCCGCCGTCGAGAGCGCGGGCCACGGGGCACCCGCGGCGTCAGTGAGCGCCTCCAGCACGACGAGTGGCCCACCGACCCAGAGCGCGACGCTCAGGGCTACAGCACCGGTTGTGCGGTTCACACTCGCCGTTCGGCGACGGATCACTTGAAACGTGACGAAAATGATCGCACTGCACCGCGCCGCGACCGCTTCAGCCCTCGAATTCCTCGATGAGCGCCGGCACCACGTCGAACAGGTCCTCGCCACCTTTTGTCGCCGCTCGCTACGCTCACGACGACAAAACGTGGGCGAAAAGACCGCAACCGCTTCAGCCGTCGAACTCTTCGATCAGCGCCGGCACCACGTCGAACAGGTCGTCGACGATGCCGTAGTCCGCGATGTCGTAGATGGGCGCGTTCGGGTCGGTGTTGATCGCGACGATGTTCTCGGCGCCCTTCATGCCGGCGACGTGCTGGACGGCCCCGGAGATGCCGATGGCGATGTAGAACTCCGGCGTGACGACCTTCCCGGACTGGCCGACCTGTCGGTTCTTCGGGAGCCAGCCGTTGTCGACGATCGGGCGCGACGAAGACAGCGTCGCGTCCAGCGCGTCGGCGAGGTCTCGGATCAGGTCGAGATTCTCTTCCTCCTCGATGCCCCGCCCGATCGAGACGAGGACGTCGGCCTCGGTGATGTCGACGTCGCCGCCGCCGACCTCCTCGAAGCCGGTGACCGTCGACCTGACGGCCGACTCGTCGAGGTCGACCTCAAAGGGGGCGATCTCGGCGTCGCCGTCGGCCTCGGCGGGCGGCCACTCGGCGCCGCGGATGGTGACCGCGAGCGGTTCGTCGTCGATGTCGACGGTCGTCTCCAGCTTGCCGCCGTACATCTCGCGGGTCGCGGTCAGGTGGCCGTCGTAGGCCAGGTCGACGACGTCGCTGACCAGCGGGAGGTCGAGGCGGTTGGCGATGGCGGGCGCGTAGTCGAGTCCGTTGACGCTGTTGGGCGCCAGCAGGAACGTGGGCGCGAGGTCGTCGAACAGCGCCTCGACGGCCTGGGCGTACACGTCGTGGTTGAACTCCTCGCCCTCCGCGACGGTGTGGATGGCGTCGACGCCCTCGCGGTTCAGGTCGTCGGCGAACGCCTCGACGTCGCCACCGATCACGGCGAGGTGGAGGTCGCCGCCGGCGGCGTCAGCCAGTTGGCGCCCGGCGGTGATCAGTTCGTAGCTGACGTCGCGCAGGTCGCCGCGTCGGTGCTCGGCGACGGCCAGGACATCACTCATTGGCCCGCCACCCCCGCGTCCCGCAGGAGGCCAGCCAGTTCACTCGCGGTGTCATCCGCGCTGCCCTCGAAGTACGTCGCGTCGGACTCGGTCTCGGGCTCGTACATCGCGGTCAGCTCCAGGGCGCTCTCGGTGGCGACGTCCTCCAGCCCGAGGTCGCCGAGGCTCTTGTGGGCGATCTCCTTGCGCTGGGCCTGCCGGATGCCCCGCAGGCTGGCGTAGCGGGGCTCGTTGATCCCCGTCTGGATCGTCAGCACCGCGGGAATCTCCACGTCTGTCAGCTCCTCGACGCCGCCCTCGAGTTCTCGGTGGACGCTGGCGACGCCGGCGTCGGCGTCCAGTTCGAGGTCGTTGACGACCGCGGCCCACTCGAAGCCGATCGCGTCGGCCAGCGAGACGCCGGTCGCGCCGAAGGAGTCGTCGTCGGCCTGCACGCCCGAGAGGATCAGGTCGGGGTCCTCCTCCTCGACGACCGCCTGCAGGATGCGGGTCTTCGCGCCGACGTCCAGCAGCTCCTGGCCCTCGATGGCGTCGTCCCAGACGCGCACCGCGCGGTCGGCACCCTTCGCCAGCGCCATCCGGATGGTCTCCTCGGAGCGCTCGGGACCGATCGTCACCGCGACGACCTCGTCGGCGACGCCGTCCTCCTGCAGCTGGACGGCCTCCTCGACGGCGTAGTCGTCCCACTCGTTGAGGTCGTACTCGACGAACTCCTCGGGGATGTCGTCGCCGGACAGCTCGAAGTCGTCCTCGAGCTCGGCGACTTCCTTGACGGTTACGAGAACTTTCATCGTGAACCGCTTCTCTCCCTCCGAGGTAAACGTTTTCGAAACCCCGAGGCCGTCACGCTCCGTTGACGGGGCCGGCTCGGCGGATCAGATGTCCGTGACGTCCTCGTCGGGCAGCGTGATCAGGTTCTCTCGGCCGATCCGGAGTTTGTCGATGCGGTCCGCCTCGTCCATCGCCGACAGCAACTGCGAGACCTTCGCGTTCGACCACCCCGTCTCCTTGACGATCTGGGCCTGCTTCATCCGCCCGCCGTTCTGCTCCAGCAGGTGTTCGACCCGCTCCTCGTCGCTCAGCAGTTCGGGATCGATCCCCCCGGCACCCTCGTCGTCCTCGTCGTCCTCGTCGTCCTCGTCGTCGTCACCACTTTCGGCGGCGGAGTCGTCCTCGTCGCCGGCGGGGGCCGGGGTGGCGGCCGGCGCGCCGTGGTCCGGTTCCTCGTCGTCCGGCTCCTCGCCGTCAGCCCCCTCGTCGGTCGTCGACGCCGCTCCCGCCGCGGCGCCGCCGTCCTGCTCGGAGAAGTACCAGTACCCGCCGCCTCCGACCGACAGCACCATGACGAGCAGCGCGATCCAGAACAGCGGCGACCCGCCCTGTTCGGTGGGGCCGCCGGGCGTCGTCGCCGTGGTGTTGCCGCCGGGCGTCGAGGCCGTCGTCGACGTTCCGGGAGTCGTCTCGCTCCCACCGAACGTGCCGGAGGGGGACCCGGCCTGGAACTGGTAGGGGCCGTCCCAGGTCAGCTGCTCCTGGCCGACGCTGTCCGAGGGGCTCAGCACCGTGTACCCATCCGGCGCCGAGAGGACGAGGCGCTGGCCGTCGGCCAGCGTCGGCAGCCACGACCCGTCGGCGGTCTGGAACGCGTCGCCGACGACGACTGTCTCCGTCCTGTCGATGGCGAAGTTCGTCCACTCGAACCGCAGCGCGATCACGCCGGTTCCGTTCTCGACCGACCGCGTCCACCGGGCGTCCTCGACGGCCATCTCGCGGTCGGTCGTCGCGGAGACTTCCCCGACGAGGCTCCGCATCGTCGCCGCGTCGTACAGCAGTTCCACGTCGCCGTCGCGGACGTCACGGTACAGCGTCTCGAACGCCTGCGTCTCGTTCTCGTCGGACTCGTTGACGTCGAAGCGGCTCTCGATGGCGACGGTCGCGTCCCCGCTGCGCGTGAGATTGACTCTGACGATCGTCTGCGGGTCCGGGCGCTCCAGGGCGACACTGGCGACATCGGCCGACGCGGAGGCCCCGTCGACCGTCGGGGGCAGCAGGTCGTAGTACCCCGTCGGGGCCGGTAGGGAGCTGAGGAGATAGGCGACGAGCACCGCGACCACGGCGAGGGACGCCCTGCTCATATCGTATGCCGGTGGTCCCCCCGGGGAAAAAACGCTTTCCATCGGAGATAAAACGTCAACGGCGCCGATGAAACGTCTCGCGCCCGTTCAGGCGCCGATTGCTGGCGCGTAGCGGACACTTTTTGTACCGTCGGGGCGAACGCCCTGGCGATGAGACGCGCGCTGGTCGTCGCGCTCGCGGTGGCGCTGTTGCTGACCGGCGCCGGCGCGGTCAGCGACGCTCCGACCGCCTCGGCCGTCGACGAGACGCCTGATCGCACTGGACCTCTCGACGACGAGTCTGCGGCGGACACTGCCACGCGGAGCGCCGACCCCTCGTACATGAGTGGCGACGAGCGCTCCAGACGGCTGGAGCTGTCCGGCGAGGCTCGCTCGGACACCGTCGGCTCGAGCTGGAACCTCGGCGCACGGATCGCCGCCAGCGACGGAGTGCTGGACAGCGCCTACGAGGCACGGACGTTCCGGACGACCCTCGATCGGTCGAGCCTGACCGGCGAGGCTCGCGAGCGGCTCGTCGCGCAGCGCCTCCAGACGATCGAGGACCGCACGGAGGCGTTGCGCGCGGCCGAGCGCCGCGCCGTCGCGGCGTACGCGCGCGGTGATATCACGACGACGAACTTCACCCGGACGCTCGTCGCCAACGACGCCGAGGCGCGGACGCTCCGCCGGACCGTCGCCGATCTGGAGGGTCTGAGCGAGTCCGAGTCCAACGGGAACTTCGCGCTGGCCCTGCAGCTCCGTCTGGAGACGTTCTACAGTCCGCTTCGGCAGCGACTGGCGGCGTCGCTCCGGGACGGCACCGCGAACGTGCGACTCTCGCTGCGGGCGACCGAGGTGGGGTACGTCCTCGGAGCGGTCGACAACGGATCGTACTACCGCGAGGCGCTGCGGTACGACAACCGACAGCCCGAGGGGCCGAAATCGCTGACGAGCAACGCGGAACTCGGCGACCGCCAGGGAGAGGTGTACAACGTCTCTTCGCCGGGCACCCAGCGGCTGTACCGCGACGCCGGCGCGTACGTCGGGCGCGTGGTGTACAGCTACGCCGACACCGAGATCACGGCATTCTTCGACGGCGGGACGGGCGACGCGTTCTTCGAGCAGCGCCACCACGTCGTCGAGGAGATGGACCGGACGACTGCCGTCGACGAGCGCAACGGGTCGGTCCGCATGCGGGTCGAGCGCACGTTCTCCAACGGTCCGATCAGGGTGGAGATCACCGATCCGGAGACCGGCGAGCCGATCGACACCGCCGTCCAGGTCGGCGGCGAGCGGGTCGGCACCACCGGCGAGGACGGCGTCCTGTGGGTGGTCGAACCCGCCGTCTCGTACGCGGTCACCGTGACCGTCGACGGGACGACCATCTCGGAGTCCGTGCTCCTCTCCTGAGGCCCGTCCGGGTCGCTCGTCCGACGCTTCAAGTGCGATCCCGCGCGAGCGCCGGACATGGACCGAGCGAGCGTGCCGGTCGTCGGTGCCGTCCTCCTGCTGGCCGTGACGACGGTCCTGGCGGGTGCCGTCGCGGTCGGCGTCGTGGGGGTCGCCGAGGACTCGTCGCCGCCGGCGACGCGCCTGGCGGTGACCGCCGACGCGGACGACGACCGCGTCCAACTTCACCACCGCGGGGGAGACCCCCTGGCAGTCGCGGACGCGCGAATCGTGGTGTGGGTCGATGGCGAGCGTCTCGCTCACCAGCCACCGGTCCCGTTCTTCGCGGCGCGGGGGTTCCGGAGCGGTCCGACGGGGGCGTTCAACGTCGCCGGCGAGACGACGATGCGCGCGGGCGACACCGCGGGGTTCCGACTGGCGAGCACGAACGGGCCGGCGATCGATCCGGGCGCGACCGTGACGGTGCGAGTCTACGTCGGCGATCACCTGGTCGGAGCGGCGACCACGTCCGCCTCGTGAAGCGGGACCGTCCGGCTCACTCCGGGGCGCGCGCGGCGGTCGCGATGGCGACTTCGGGTTCGTAGGTGGGGCCCATCAGGCGATGCTCGATGTCCTCGTAGCCGGCGGTCTCGAACATCCGGTCGGCCTCGTCGGCGTCGTAGAACAGCATGATCGCGTCGGCAAGTCGCTGGAAGAGGGTTCGCTGCGGGTAGTTCGGGCCGACGACGAGCACCTGCCCGCCCGGCTCGACGACGCGGCGGAACTCCCGCAGCGCGGTGACCGGGTTGGGCCAGTACTCGATGGAGCCGGACGACCAGATCACGTCGAAGCTGTCGGTCTTGAACGGGAGTCGTTCGGCGTCGCCGCGGTAGAACCGCACGCGATCGCGCTTGCCGAACTTCCGAAACGCCTTCGTCATCTGGTGTTCGCTCTGGTCGAGGCCGTGGACGGTGTCGACCTCCTCCAGCAGCCCCTCGGTGGCGAACCCGGTGCCACAGCCGATGTCCAGCACGCGGTCGTCCTCGTCGATGTCGAGCATCCCGATCGCCTCGGTGCGCATCTCCTCGTTCCAGATGAACGGGTTCACCTGGTCGTACACCTTCGAGAGGTACTTGTAGAAGAGCCGCGCACGCGCCTTGTTCTGGAGGACTGCCATCGGCGATGCTTGTGGTGGGACCGGCTTAAACCGTGCTATCTCGGCCCGCTGGCCCGATTTCGCCGCCATACGGTTTATTCTCACTGCATACCGGCGAGTGCCGCGCCCAGTGACGGCGATCGCCGGGGGGAGCCGAGAATAAGCCGTATCGGACGTTTCGCAACTACCTTATACGCGCTGTCGTAACCCTCGAACGGTAAGTATGCCGAGGCCAGAGGTTCTCGACCGAATCAAAGACGCCGAATCCGAGGCGGACGACATCGTCGAAAACGCCGAGGCCGAGCGCGAACAGCGCATCGCCGAGGCGCGAGAGGAGGCCGACGAGATCCGCCAGCAGGCCCGTGAAGCGGCCGCCGAGCACAAGGAGGAGCGACTGGCCGAGGCGCGAGAGGAGATCGAGGCCGAGCGCGAGCGCATCATCGAGGAGGGAGACGAAGAGCGCGAGGCCCTGGTCGAACGCGCCGAGGCGGCGACCGAGGACGTCGTCGAGTACGTCCTACAGGAGTTCGAGGAGGCGGTGCATGCTCAGACCTGAACGGATGAGCAAGGTGTCCGTGACGGGCTCGAAGTCCGTCATGGACGACGTCGTCGAGGCGGTGCACGATCTGAACCTGGTCCACCTCTCGGAGTACGACGGCGGCTGGGACGGGTTCGACAACGGGTCGCCCGCGGCGTCGGCCGAGGGCGCCTCCGAGCAGCTGGTGACCGTCCGGGCGCTGGAGAGCATCCTCGACGTCCAGCCGGAAGACGCCGACCGGAGCCGGATCGTCACCGACGACTCTCTCGAGGAGGAGCTCGAGGAGATTCGCACCGAGGCCAACCGACTCGACGACGAGCGCTCGGAACTGGAGGACGAACTCCGTGGGATCGACGAGGAGATCGACGCTCTGGAGCCGTTCGTCGAGCTCGGCATCGACCTCGACCTGCTGTCGGGCTACGACAGTCTGGAGGTCGCGGTCGGCTGGGGCGACGACGACGGTATCGAGGCCGCGCTGGGCCGCGCCGACGACGTCGACGCCTTCGAGGTGTTCGAGGACGACGACGCCGTCGCCGCGTTCGCCCACCCGGCCGACGGCGCCGAAGACGTCCTCGAGGACGCGCTGGTCGGCGTCGACTTCGCTCGCGTCGAGGTGCCCGACGCGGAGGGCGACCCCCGCGAGTACGTCGAGGAGCTGCACGACCGCGCCGAGACGCTGGAGTCCGAACTGGCGGGCGTCGAGGAGGACCTGGCGGAACTCCGCGAGGAGGCCGGCGGGTTCCTGCTGGCCGCCGAGGAGCGGCTGTCCATCGAGGTCCAGAAGTCCGAGGCGCCGCTCTCGTTTGCGACGACGGACAACGCGTTCATCGCGGAGGGGTGGGTCCCGACCGAGCGCTACGACGCGTTCGAGGCGGCTGTCCGCGAGGCGGTCGGCGACCACGCCGAGGTCGAGGAACTCCAGCGCGCGGCGTTCGGCTCCAACGGCGAGGAGAAGCTGCGGGAGACGGTCGTCGACGACGAACCCGACGAGCGGTCGCGCGAGGGTGGTCCGGCCGCCGACGAGGAGAGCGAGGAGCAGCCGACCGCGGTCGCCGACGGCGGCGGCCCGGTCGTGATGCGCGACGACGACCCGCCGGTGGTCCAGGACAACCCCGGGCCAGCCAAGCCGTTCGAACTGCTGACGAAGGCCGTCGGCAAGCCGAACTACCGCGAGTTCGACCCGACGATCATCCTGTTCCTGACGTTCCCGACGCTGTTCGGGTTCATGATCGGCGACGTCGGATACGGAGCGATCTACACCGGCATCGGGTACTACCTCGCGACGAGTTTCGACTCGGACGCGTTCCAGAGCGCCGGGCAGTTGACCATCGTCGCCGGCGTCATGACGATGCTGTTCGGCGTGCTGTACGGCGAGGTGTTCGGCACCCACATGTTCGGCGAGATGTTCTGGCACGACCTCGTCGGACTGGCGCACGCGCCCCTGGAGAAGGGGCTGTCGCCGGGCAGCAACTGGGCCGACGTGTGGCTGATCGTGACCATCCTGTTCGGTGCGGTCCACCTGCTGACCGGCTACGTCTTCGAGTTCCTCGAGGAACTGGAGTTCCACGGGTTCAAGGCTGCGATGCTGGAGGTCGGCTCGTGGATGCTCGCGCTGATCGGCATCTGGGTGTTCGTGTTCAGCAAGCTCGGCCGGAGTTCCAAGCCCGACATGCTGTTCGAGCGGTTCCACGAGGGTGAGGCCGCGGTCATCGCCCTCGGGTTCAACGGGCTCCCCGAGGTCGTCGGTTGGGCAGGGGTGGTTGTCGCTGTGCTTGGCTTCGCGCTGCTGGCGATCGGGCCGACCTACGAACTCGCGGAGTTCGCCCAGCCGTTCGCGCACACCCTGTCGTACCTGCGAATCGCCGCAGTGCTCCTGGCGAAGGCCGGGATGGCGTTCGCGGTGAACCTGCTGTACTTCGGTGCCTACCTGGACAAAGAGGGTGAGTACCACTTCCTGATCGACCACGGCCCGGACTACGGCGCCAGCCACGGTGAGGTGCTGTTCGCCGGGCTGTCGAACTCCGGGCTGGCGATCACCGCGGTGGGCGTACTCGTCCTGATCGTCGGCCACCTCGTGGTGCTGGCGCTGGGCGTCACGTCCTCCGGCATCCAGGCGGCCCGGCTGGAGTACTTCGAGTTCTTCTCGAAGTTCTACGACGGGGACGGCACCGACTACGAGCCGTTCGGTCGGGAGCGAGAGTACACCGCCGACGAGTGATACGGTTCAGTTTCGTCTATCCCCGGTGAACACCGGGACCGAACTGGTGTTCACCGGGAAACAGTGAAACTGAACTGTACAAGCCTCGGATAATCTCTCCTACACATGCGGTTCGTTCACACGGACGATTGAGCGGCTGAACCGCTCGTATTCGGCGGTCTCGGTCGGTCTCTTTGAGAAGTTTTATTACTGCTACGGAGGCAACCACGGAGTGTTCGGAGACGACCAACAGCGACCACAACACCATGATCGAACTCATCCCAGCTCTGACCAGCATCGTACTGCAAGCGGCGATCCCGGCCGGCGCCGCCGCGGCGCTCGCGGTCGGCCTCGCCGCCGTCGGAACCGGCTACGCACAGCGCGGCATCGGTGCCGCCGCGGTCGGCGCGGTCGCCGAGGACGACGACATGTTCGTGACGGGGCTGATCTTCACGGCCCTGCCCGAGACCCTGATCATCATCGCGTTCGTCACGCTCTTCGTCTGAGCCCCTGGCTCACTCTTTCAAACCAATGAGTTTGGACACAGTCGTAGAAGACATTCGAGACGAGGCCCGCGCGCGTGCGGAGGAGATTCGCGACGAGGCCGACGAGCGCGCCGACGAGATCGTCGCGGCCGCCGAGGACGAGGCCGACGAGATTCGTGAGGAGGCCGAACGCGAGGCCGACCGCGAGATCGCCCAAGAGCGCGAGCAGAAGGTCTCCAGCGCCAAACTCGAGGCCAAGCAGGCGCGCCTGGAGGCCCGACGCGACGTGCTCGCCGACGTCCACGAGACCGTCGAGCAGCGCATCGCCGACCTGGAGGGCGAGCGCCGCGAGGAACTCACCGCGGCGCTGCTGTCGGCCGCCGCGGTGGAGGTCGGCGCCGACGAGGGCGTCGCCGTGTACGGGCGGGCCGAGGACGAACAGTTGCTCAAGGACCTGCTTTCGGAGTACGACGGCTTCGAGTACGCCGGGGAGTACGACTGTCTCGGCGGCGTCGTCGTCGAGAGTGAGGCCTCCCGGCTGCGGGTGAACAACACGTTCGACTCCGTGCTCGAGGACGTCTGGGAGGACGAACTCAAGGAGATCAGCGACAGGCTGTTCGAGCAATGAGCGCCACCGACAACAGTTCGAACCCGGAGTACGTCAGCGCACGGGTCCGATCGCGCCGCGCCCGCCTGTTCGACGAGGAGGACTACCGGAAGCTGGTCCGGATGGGCCCCGGCGAGATCGCCCGCTACATGGAGGAGACGGAGTACGAGACCGAGATGAACGCGCTCGGCGCTCGCCACTCCGGCGTCGACCTCATCGAGTACGCGCTGAACCGGAACCTGGCGAAACACTTCGACGATATCCTCGCGTGGGCCGACGGCCCGCTGTACGAGGACATCGCCCGGTACCTCCGGAAGTTCGACGCCCGCAACGTCAAGACGATCCTCCGAGGCGTCTACAGCGACGCCGCTCGCGAGGAGATCGAGACCGACCTCGTCGAAGCCGGGGAACTCGAACACGACTTCCTGATCGGGCTGATCGAGGCCGGCACCGTCGAGGCGGTCGTCGAGGGCCTGGACGGGACGCTGTTCGGCGAGCCCCTCGCCGCGGCGTTCGACGACTACGAGGCCTCCGGCCTGCTCGTGCCCCTGGAGAACGCCGTCGACCGCGCGTTCTACGAGAACCTGCTGGGCGCGACCACCCGTGGCGAGGCCGCGCAGCTGTACCGCGAGTTCCTCACCGCGGAGATCGACTTCCGGAACGTCCGCAACGCCCTGCGGCTGGCCCGCAGCGGTGCGGACGTCGACCCCGCCGAGTACTTCATCGAGGGCGGGGACCTGTTCGACGCCGCGGAGCTGTCCCAACTCGTCGCCAGCACGGACGAACTCGTCACCCGCATTCGGGAGAGCACCTACGGCGACGAACTGGACGCGGCGCTGACGGAACTGGACGAGGCCGAGAGCCTGCTGGGGTTCGAGCGCGCCCTGGAGGCGGCGCTGCTGGAGTACGGTGACCGACTGTCGAACGTGTTCCCGCTGTCGATCTGTCCGGTGCTGTCGTACCTGCTCGCCAAAGAGCGGGAGGTCGACAACATCCGGGCGATCGCGCGGGGCCGAGAGGTCGGTCTCTCGGAAGAAGAGATTCAAGCGGAACTGGTGATGCTATGAGTCAGGAGATCGCCGTCGTCGGCAGCCCCGAGTTCACGACCGGCTTCCGCCTGGCCGGCGTCCGCGCCTTCGAGAACGTCCCGCCCGAGCAGAAAGACGAGGAACTGGACGCGGCGGTCGAGCGCGTCGCCGACGACGACGGGATCGGCATCGTCGTGATGCACGACGACGACCTCGACCACCTCTCGCGGGGCGCCCGCGAGACCGTCGAGACGAGCGTCGAGCCGGTGTTCGTGACGCTGGGCGGCGGCGGCACGAGCGGACTGCGCGAACAGATCAAGCGAGCGATCGGAATCGACCTGATGGACGACGAAGACGACACATGAGCCAAGCTACCGATACCGACGACGTTCGAGAGGACGGCGTCATCGACAGCGTGAGCGGTCCGGTCGTGACCGCCACGGACCTCGACGCCCGGATGAACGACGTGGTGTACGTCGGCGAGGAGGGTCTGATGGGCGAGGTCATCGAGATCGAAGGGAACCTGACCACGATTCAGGTGTACGAGGAGACCTCCGGGGTCTCGCCGGGCGAACCCGTCGAGACGACGGGGTCGCCGCTGTCGGTCGACCTCGGCCCGGGCATGCTGGACACCATCTACGACGGCGTCCAGCGCCCGCTCGACGTCCTCGAGACGAAGATGGGCTCGGCGTTCCTCGACCGCGGTGTCGACGCGCCGGGCATCGACTTGGAGGAGACGTGGGCGTTCGAGCCAGGGGTCGAGGTCGGTGACGAAGTCGGTGCCGGTGAGATCGTCGGCACCGTCCCGGAGACCCAGAGCATCGAGCACAAGGTGATGGTGCCGCCGGACGCCCTCGAGGAGGGTGAGACCGCCGAGGTCACCGCCGTCGAGGCCGGCGAGTTCACCGTCGAGGAGCCGGTCGTGGAGCTGTCCAACGGCGCCGAAGTGCAGATGCGCCAGGAGTGGCCGGTCCGGAAGGCCCGTCCGACCGTCGAAAAGAAGACGCCGACGACGCCGCTGGTCTCCGGCCAGCGCATCCTCGACGGCCTGTTCCCGCTCGCGAAGGGCGGGACGGCGGCCATCCCGGGTCCGTTCGGCTCCGGGAAGACCGTCACCCAGCAGAGCCTCGCGAAGTTCGCCGACGCCGACATCGTCGTGTACATCGGCTGTGGCGAGCGGGGCAACGAGATGACCGAGGTCATCGACGACTTCCCCGAGCTGCCGGACCCCCAGACGGGCAACCCCCTGATGGACCGGACCTGCCTCATCGCGAACACGTCGAACATGCCCGTCGCCGCGCGGGAGTCCTGCGTGTACACGGGCATCACCATCGCGGAGTTCTACCGCGACATGGGGTACGACGTCGCGCTGATGGCCGACTCCACCTCGCGGTGGGCCGAGGCCATGCGGGAGATTTCTTCGCGGCTGGAGGAGATGCCCGGCGAGGAGGGCTACCCCGCGTACCTGGCCGCGCGCCTCTCGCAGTTCTACGAGCGCGCCGGCTACTTCGAGAACGTCAACGGCACGGAGGGGTCGATCTCGGTGATCGGCGCCGTCTCCCCGCCGGGCGGTGACTTCTCGGAGCCGGTCACCCAGAACACGCTGCGCATCGTCAAGACGTTCTGGGCGCTGGACAGCGACCTCGCGGAACGCCGACACTTCCCGGCGATCAACTGGGACGAGTCGTACTCGCTGTACACCGATCAACTGGAGGACTGGTACCGGGAGAACGTCGCCGAGGACTTCCCCGAACTCCGCCAGTGGGCGGTCGACACGCTCGACGAGGAGTCCGAACTCGAGGAGATCGTCCAACTCGTCGGCAAGGACGCGCTGCCGGAGGACCAGCAGCTGACCCTGGAGGTTGCCCAGTACATCCGCGAGGCGTGGCTCCAGCAGAACGCGCTGCACGATGTCGACCGGTACTGCCCGCCGGAGAAGACCTACCACCTGCTCGGTGCGATCAAGACGTTCAACGACGAGGCCTTCGAGGCGCTGGACGCCGGCGTCCCCATCGAGGAGATTCAGAGCATCGAGGCGGCGCCGCGGCTCAACCGCGTCGGCACCACGCCCGACGACGAGGCCGAGGCGTTCATCCAGAACATCGAGGACGACATGAGCGACCAGCTTCGGGAGCTGTACTGACCATGAAGGAGTACCAGACAATCACCGAGATCAGCGGTCCGCTGGTGTTCGCCGAGGTCGACGAGCCGATCGGCTACGACGAGATCGTCGAGATCGAGACGCCGCAGGGCGAGACCAAGCGCGGCCAGGTGCTCGAATCGGAGGACGGCCTCGTCGCGATTCAGGTGTTCGAGGGGACCGACGGCATCGACCGCCAGGCCTCGGTCCGGTTCCTGGGCGAGACGATGAAGATGCCCGTCACCGAGGATCTGCTCGGGCGGGTGCTGGACGGGTCGGGCAACCCCATCGACGGCGGCCCCGACATCGTCCCCGACGAGCGCCGCGACATCGTCGGCGCCGCGATCAACCCCTACTCCCGGGAGTACCCCGAGGAGTTCATCCAGACCGGCGTCTCCGCCATCGACGGCATGAACACGCTGGTGCGCGGCCAGAAGCTGCCGATCTTCTCCGGGTCCGGCCTGCCGCACAACGACCTGGCGCTGCAGATCGCACGCCAGGCGACGGTGCCCGAGGAGGAGCGCGAGGCCGACGAGGACGAGGACGCCGACGCCGACGATGGCTCGGAGTTCGCGGTGATCTTCGGCGCGATGGGGATCACCGCCGAGGAGGCCAACGAGTTCATGGACGACTTCGAGCGCACCGGCGCGCTGGAGCGGTCGGTCGTGTTCATGAACCTCGCGGACGACCCTGCCGTCGAGCGGACGGTCACGCCCCGGCTGGCGCTGACGACCGCCGAGTACCTCGCGTTCGATAAGGGGTACCACGTCCTGGTCATCCTGACGGACATGACCAACTACTGTGAGGCGCTGCGCGAGATCGGCGCCGCCCGCGAGGAGGTCCCGGGCCGTCGTGGCTACCCCGGCTACATGTACACCGACCTGGCGTCGCTGTACGAACGGGCCGGCCGGATCAAGGGCCAGGAGGGGTCGATCACGCAGATTCCGATCCTGACGATGCCCAGCGACGACATCACGCACCCAATCCCGGACCTGACGGGGTACATCACCGAGGGCCAGATTCTGGTCAACCGCGACCTGAACAGCCAGGGCGTCCAGCCGCCGATCAACCCGCTGCCGTCGCTGTCCCGGCTGATGGACGACGGCATCGGGGAGGGGCTGACCCGTGGTGACCACGGTGGCGTCTCCGACCAGCTGTACGCCGCCTACGCCCAGGGTGAGGACCTGCGCGACCTGGTGAACATCGTCGGTCGCGAGGCGCTGTCGGAGACGGAGATCAAGTACCTCGACTTCGCCGAGCGCTTCGAGGAGGAGTTCGTCCAGCAGGGGTACGACACGAACCGCGACATCGAGGAGACCCTCGACATCGGCTGGGAACTGCTCTCGACGCTGCCGAAGACGGAACTGAACCGCGTCGACGAGGAGGAGATCGAGCAGCGCTACCTCGAGGACGCCGAGGCCGAGGAAGTCGCCGCGGACTAACCGCCCGCCGTTCTCGGAGTATAAACCGTTAACCGCCTGCGAACGGTATCAGGACACAACGAATGGCCGAAGACGTCAAACCAACTCGCAAGAACCTCATGGCCATCGAGGAGCGCATCGAGCTCTCCGAGCGGGGCCACGACACGCTCGAACAGAAGCGCGACGGCCTCATCATGGAGTTCATGGACATCCTCGAGCAGGCCAAGGACGTCCGCTCGAACCTCGAGGCGGACTACGATGAGGCACAGAAGACCATCAACATGGCCCGCGCGATGGAGGGCGACGTCGCGGTCCGGGGCGCAGCAGCGGCGCTGAAAGAGCACCCCGAGATCACCACGGAGTCGAAGAACATCATGGGCGTGGTCGTCCCCGAGATCGAGTCTTCGCGGGTGAAAAAGAGCATCGACCAGCGCGGCTACGGGCTGCTGGGCACCAGCGCGCGCATCGACGAGGCCGCCGACGCCTACGAGCAGCTGCTGGAGACGATCATCCTCGCGGCGGAGGTCGAGACGGCGATGAAGAAGATGCTCGACGAGATCGAGACGACGAGTCGCCGGGTCAACGCGCTGGAGTTCAAACTGCTGCCGGAGCTCAACGAGAACAAGGAGTACATCGAGCAGAAGCTCGAGGAGCAGGAGCGCGAGGAGATCTTCCGGATGAAGAAGATCAAGGACAAGAAGGAGGCCGAGGCGAAGGCCGAACGCGAGACCGAAGCCGCCGAGGAGCGAGAGCGCGAGGAGACCGAGACGCTCTCGGCCGACGACTGACCGATCTTTATCTCTCCGGGGTGAGCACCGGTTCGCATGGACTGTCCAGCCTGCGGCACGGCGACCGTCCGCGGGGCCGTCCCGGGGGCCTACCGCGAGTACGCGCCCGACGAGAGCGACGCCGTCGCGGTCTGTCGGCGGTGTCTGACGGTCACCGCCTGTGAGGACGCTGAGTCGGACCCGAACTGGCGGGCGATCAGCGACGCACTGCCGGCCGACGACCGCGCGGTGCCGACGCTGCTTCTCGTGGGGTTGCTGGACTCGCTGGCGACCAACCGCGGCGCAATCGCGGACCTGCTCGCGGCGCTGGAGCGTGACGGCGTCGACGCGTTCGCGACGATCGATCGCCTGGCGGCGGACCCCGACCTGGAGCCGGCGGTCGACCTGGGCCGGCGCCGCCACCAGCTCGAACAGCTGCTGTGATCCGGTTTATTTTCGGCTTCTCCGGCGAGCGCGCCACGTCGCGCTCCCGGGACACAGTGAGAAGAAACCGTATGACCGCTACTCGCCTGGGGGGTCCACCTGCCGGGCGTCGGCCCGGTGGCGGTCGTAGGTCGTCCGGCCCCACCCGACGGCGGCGGGAGCGTCGTTGCACACCACGCCCTGGAGCGAGCCGTGATCGTCGTGCACGACGACGATGAAGTAGGTCGTCTCGGCGGTGGTGAGCAGTCCGTAGTCGAACGGGAGCCCCGCCGTCTCGTGGAAGGTGGTCCCGCCCTCGTGGACCATCTCCCTGACCAGCGCGGGGCGCTCGGTCCAGAGGTACTCCCGCATCGCCGGCGAGATGAGGTACTCGACGTCGAGATCGCCCGAACAGACCCGGTCGCGGATCAGGTCTGGTGCGTTCGGTGTCGCCTGCTCGACGAGCAACCCTCGGTGGCGGACGGCGCGTCTGACGAGGCCGCGCAGGAACTCTCCGGGACGGTGGGGTTCCGGCCCCTCGGGGCGGTACACGTCGGCGCTCGCGACCGCGTTGACGGGCAGGTCGACGTTCGTCGGGAGATGCGCCAGCAGGTCGCCGACCCTGCCGGTGCCGGCGACGCGCTCGACGTACTCCCGCCGGGCCGACAGCAGGAGCTCGCCGGTCAGCGTCGCCCGGTACTCGCCGTCGACGCGTTCGACGAGGTCGTGGGTCTCGAGTTCCCGCACCGCCCGGTCGACCGTCGACCGGGACACGGGAAGGGCGTCGACGAGGGCGCGCTTGCCGCGGTGCTCGCCGACGAGCGCGGCCAGCACCGTCTCGCGCCTGCGGAGGACCTCGAGGATCCCCTCACCCGTGGGACCACGGACCATCGCTCGTCCCTACCGATGGTAACGACGTATATAAATGCTGTTGCTAACTCCATCGGTTGCGGGAGCAGTCGCCGGGATGGCAACGGCCGTGCCATAGTTTTAAAATGTTCTACCGCAGCGTGAGCGAGGCGTCGATCGTCGGGGAACGTCTCGGGCGATGCACTCAGTTGTCCCGGGGCCGTCAGCACCGTCTGGTCCATCACGGACCGGACGAGGGGGGATTCTCGTCGACGACCCCGTCCGCCGGGGTTACACCCCAGTCGAGTACCGCAGGAGGCCGGCGATACCGCCGAAGGCGTCGTACAGCTGCTCTCCCTTCTCGAAGTCCGTCGAGATGAACTTCGTCTCCGTGCCGCGCTGTTCGGCGATCCCGATGAGGTGGTCGATGACGTCCTCGCGCTCGGCGGCCTCGGGGTCGACCGTCTCGCCGCACTCCGAGCACTCGTGGGTGGGGGTGTCCTTGCGACGCTCGATCAGGTCGCGCTCTTCGTGGCCGTTCGGGCACTCGTAGGTGACGACATCCTCGCGAAGGTCCTCGCTGAGCAGCAGGCGGTCGACCGAGCCCATCACGAGGTTGCGGCGGGTCTGCTCGAAGCCGTAGGTGGCCTTGTCCCCGCTGTGGAGTTCCTCGAAGAACTCGTTCATCTCCGCCTTGTCCTTCATCACCTCGGCGTCGGCCAGGGCGTCCTGGGCGCTGTCGACGAGGTCGTACAGGCCGGACTCGTCGGTGTAGGAGACGTCGAACTTCCCGAGGACCTCGTCCTGAAGTTCGTGGTGGAGGTAGTCGCCGTCGAGGAACTCGTCTTTGGTCGGCGAGGGGCCGCCGACGAGGATGCCGTCGAGGTCGTGCCGTTCGGGGACGAACAGGTCGTTTGCCATCTCGGCGACCTCCTGGTAGAAGTTGTCGATGGCCTCCAGTCGCAGGCGGGCGAACCGCTGGGCGGACTGACCACCTTTGCGCTGCTTGCCCGGGACCAGCGAGGAGGCGGACTTGACGGGTTCGACGCGCTTGCCGCGCAGCCAGCCCACGTTGGCCTCCCGGCGGTCGAGCACGACGAGGCCGTACAGCCCCTTGTCCGCCAGCATCTGCTCTAAGGGCTCGGTGAGGAAGTCCGAATCGCAGTGGTAGCGGAACGACTCGATGGGCTGGGGCGGCGACTCGAGCACCCGGGTGATCATCTCGGTGCGACCGCCACCGGAGTCGACGGCGCCGGAGAACAGCACCATCCCGTTCTCGGGCGGGTAGGTGTCGTAGTAGCGCAGGCGGTCCTTGATGCTGGTCAGCGCGTCCTGGACGGCGGTGCGGGTCTGCTTGGACTTGATGTTCGAGGCCTCGCTGTGCTCCTGGGTGACGTGTTCGGCCACGTCGGAGATTTGGCGATCCTCGGGGACGTAGATGGTCACCAGTTGGGTGCCCGACCCCTCGAAATCCTCGAGTTCCTCGATCACCTTCCGGAACTCGTACTTCTGTCGGTCGGACTGTTCGCCCTCGTCCTGCTGGCTCATTGTCCGAATACAGTCGACCCCGGCCCAAGTACCTGTTGACCTCCCGACCGTGACCGCCGTCCCGGCGGCGCGCAGGCGGTCGTGCGGCCGGTCGACGACCCGATCGACCGACGTTCGAGCGGGGTCGATCCGGGGTTCGTTCGAGTCAGCGGCGAGAAGTTCCGGAAGTCCGTTCCGGTGGTGTGCCAATCCCTTTCGAATCGTAACAAGGTTTTTGACGGTCGCCGTCTTGAGGAGGCTGTAATGGGTATCCACGAAGAGGACGACGACCCCTTCGAGGAACAACGGGAGAACGCGGAGAACCCGATGAAGCGGCTGTTCCTCGAGTACGGGGCCGAGAACAAACTGGCGTTCGTCGTCGGGCTGGTCTCCAGCATCATCGCTCGACTGCTGGACCTCCTGCCGCCCGTCTTGCTCGGGATCGCGGTGGACTCGATCTTCCGCGACTCCCGACAGTTCGCCCTCGGCCCCGTCCAGTTGCATCGCTACGCGTCCGACCCCGAGTCACAGGTGATCCTCGCCTCGGGGATCATCGCGTTCGCGTTCATCGGCGGTGCGGCGTTCCACTGGACGCGAAACTGGGGCTGGAACTCCTTCGCCCAGCACATCCAGCACGACGTTCGGACCGACACCTACGACAAGATGCAGCGGCTGAACATGGACTTCTTCTCCGACAAGCAGACGGGTGAGATGATGTCCATCCTCAGCAACGACGTGAACCGCCTCGAGCGGTTCCTCAACGACGGGATGAACTCGGCGTTCCGCCTGTCGGTGATGGTGCTTGGCATCGCCGCCATCCTGTTTTACTACAACTGGCAACTGGCGTTCATCACGCTGGTGGTCGTGCCGCTGATCGGCTACACCACCTACAAGTTCGTCAGCATCATCCAGCCGAAGTACGCCGACGTGCGCTCGTCGGTCGGCCAGCTGAACTCCCGCCTGGAGAACAACCTCGGCGGCGTGCAGGTGATCAAGACCTACAACACCGAGGACTACGAGTCCGACCGCGTCGACGATGTCTCCGAGGACTACTTCGACGCCAACTGGGACGCCATCGACACCCGGATCAAGTTCTTCCCCGCGCTGCGGGTGCTGGCAGGCGTCGGGTTCGTCATCACGTTCCTGATCGGTGGGCTGTGGGTGTACACCGGCGAGGGGCCGTTCTTCCTCACCGGGACGCTCTCCGAGGGCGAGTTCGTCGTGTTCATCCTGCTGTCCCAGCGGTTCATCTGGCCGATGGCCCAGTTCGGGCAGATCATCAACATGTACCAGCGCGCGAAGGCGTCTTCGGCCCGCATCTTCGGCCTGATGGACGAACCGTCCCGCATCGCCGAGGACCCCGACGCCGAGGACCTGGTCCCCGGCGAGGGCGAGGTCGTCTACGACGATGTCACCTTCGGCTACGACGACGAGGAGACGATCATCGAGGACGTGAGTTTCGAGGTCGACGGCGGGGGCACCCTCGCGCTCGTGGGGCCGACCGGCGCCGGCAAGTCGACGGTGCTGAAGCTCCTCCTCCGGATGTACGACGTCAACGAGGGGTCGATCGAGATCGACGGCCAGGACCTGCGGAACGTGACCATCCCGAGCCTGCGTCGGCACATCGGCTACGTCAGTCAGGACACGTTCCTGTTCTACGGGACCGTCGAGGAGAACATCACGTACGGGAGCTTCGAGGCCGACCGCGAGGAGGTGATCGAGGCCGCGAAGATGGCCGAGGCCCACGACTTCATCACGAACCTCCCGGAGGGGTACGACACCGAGGTCGGCGAACGCGGCGTGAAGCTGTCCGGCGGTCAGCGCCAGCGTATCTCCATCGCACGAGCGATCCTCAAGGACCCCGAGATTCTGGTGCTCGACGAGGCGACCAGCGACGTCGACACGGAGACGGAGATGCTGATCCAGCGCTCGATCGACGAACTGGCCGCGGACCGCACCACCTTCGCCATCGCCCACCGCCTGTCGACGATCAAGGATGCCGACACCATCCTCGTCCTGGAGGACGGCCGGGTCGTCGAGCGGGGCACCCACGACGACCTGCTCGGAGAGGACGGCCTGTACGCTCACCTCTGGGGCGTCCAGGCCGGTGAAATCGACGAACTCCCCGACGAGTTCGTCGAGCGTGCTCGTCGCCGGGAGAACCGCGTCGAGGTCGACGACGACTAGAGCCGGAGGTTCTTTTCGCCGCGCCGCGAAGGGCGTCGCATGCACCTCGCCGAGGCGACCTGGACCGACGTCGCCGAGTCCGACCCGGAGCTCGCGGTCTTGCCGGTCGGTAGCACCGAACAGCACGGCCCGCACGCACCGCTCGGCACCGACAGCCTCGCGGCGACGGCGGTCGCGGAGGCCGGTGCCGAGCGGTACGAGGCCGAGGAGGAGACGGTGCTGGTGGCACCGACTCAGCGGGTCGGCGTCGCCGAGGAGCATCGCGCGTTCCACGGGACGCTGTGGCTCTCGCCGGAGACGTTCCGCGCGACCGTCCGCGAGACCGTCGAGAGCCTGGCCCACCACGGCGTCGAGGGCGTCGTCGTGGTCAACGGCCACGGCGGCAACGTCGACGCCCTGGGGGAGGTCTGTGCGCGACTCACCCGTGACGACGTCGCGCTGACGGTGCCGTTCACCTGGTTCGACGCCGTCGGGACCGACCTGCCGATGGGCCACGGCGGCGCCCGCGAGACAGCGATGGTCCGCCACGTCGCACCGGACCTCCTGCGGGAGGACCGCCTGGAGACCGCCGCAGCGCGAGCCAGCGACCGCTGGGGCGAGTGGGTCGCCGGGGTGAACCTCGCGGTCGACACCGACGAGTTCGCGGAGAACGGTGTCGTCGGCGACCCGCGCGAGGGGAGCGCCGAGGACGGGGCGGCGATGCTGGAACAGGCCGCCGAGCGACTGACGAGGCTGCTTGCCGCGGTCGACGAGCGGGCGGGCTGAGTTACTCCTCGTCGTCTTCCAGGGCGGACTTCAGCCCCGGTAGCGTCGAGGTGAGGTCGCCGACCTGCTCGTGGGCGTCTTCGATGTCCTCGATCAGGTCCTCGACCTCATCGATCTGGGCTTCCAGTTCGTCGGCGTCCTCGAAGGCGTCGGCACGTTCGCCCATCACGAACGCCTTCTTGGCGTCCCGGAGGTGGTCGGCGGCGTCGCCGACGTCCAGGGCGGACTTGAGGCCGTTGAGCACACCCAGCGTGTTGTCGCCCTCAGCGTCCCAGACGTCCTCGGCGGCCGGGAGTGCGTCGCGGGCCTGCTCCAGGGCGTCCTCGACGTCCGCGCGCATCTCCGAGGCCATCTCGCCGAACAGTTCGTCGTCGTCGAGCGTCGATTGACTCATACCCACGCGTTCGACGGCTGCGGGGATAAAGCGTCGCCCGGAAGTGAAAGTGAACGCGCGCGTCTCGGCGCCGCTACGCCGCCGTCATCGGGGTCACGGGGAACACCTACGCTCCGGTGGGGTCGTCGCCGCCGTCGCGTCACTCGCCGTTCTCCGCCTCGTCCAGCGCCCGGACCGACTCGACACGCATCAGCGGGTACCCGTCCTCCATCGCCATCCGGGTACGGACCTCGTGGCCCTCGTAGCCGACGACGATCTCGACGTCGGCGAACTCGCCGGTGAACTCGACGTAGTCGGCGGCGCCCTCGTCGATGGCCTGCTGCAGGGCCGCCCGACGGATCGACACCGACACCTCGCGGCAGTGCGGCTGGTTCTCGATCGCCTCCTCCATCGCCGTGGCGAGGCTGTCGGCGCTCGCCGGCGACAGCGGCGTCCCGGCGAACTGGTGGTACAGCGTCCCGAACTTCACGCCCGCCTCGAAACAGGCCTCCTCGCGGACTGACGGCTCCATGGCTGGCCGTTCGACCGGCGGCGGCAAGGGGGTTCGGGTCTCGACGGGCGGTGTGGCGTCCGCGACGGGACCGACGCGTTCATCGGCCCGGCGACCCCACCACGACACATGCGACAGTTCGTCCTGGTCGGCCACGAGGCGCCGACGACCGCGGAGTTTCCCCTCGACGGCCTGGCCAGCGAGGCCGGCCGGTTCGACCTCCTCGCGCGGTCGGTCCTGGCGGGGCTGTTGACCAGCCACGGCGTCCGCGAGGACGCCCGCGTCCACCTCGTGCTCGACGACACGCTGACGGTCAGCGTCGACGGCGCGACGGTGCGGAATCTCCACCCAGACGAGCGCTCGACGGCCGCCTTGCTGCGCTCGGCCATCGAGGCCCGCGAGGACGCCATCGGTCACCAGCCCGCCGAGCCCTCGCCGGGCCTGTCCGTCCGGCGGATGGGCCTCGCGGCGACGCTGGATCGGCTCGCCGACGACGGGCACCTGCTGGCGCTGCACGAGGACGGCAGCGACGCCAGCGCGGTCGCGCCGCCGCCCGAGTCGATCTTCGTCCTCTCCGACCACCGCGACTTCGCCGCGGGCGACCTGGCGGCGCTCGACGACCGCGGCGCCGACCGCCTCTCGCTTGGGCCGACCGCGCTGCACGCCGACCAGGCGGTCACCGTCGCGAACCACTGGCTAGACACCGACGGCTGGCGGACGTTCTGACGAAACGGAATTCTTAACAGGTGCCCGGACCACCTTTCGAGTGCGGGCCGGTGGGGTAGCTTGGTATCCTTCGGCCTTCGGGTGGCCGTAACCACGATTCAAATTCGTGCCGGCCCATTTTCCCCACTTCGCAACGACGAACGATAGTGAGGAGTCCGTAGTGTGTGAAACGCGGCCAAACGAATTTGAATGAGGCGAGACGGAGCGCCGACCGGAGGGAGGCGACCGTCTCGACGTGATTCATAAATTCGTGCCGGCCCACTTCTCCCGCATTCTCCGACGCGTAGCGGGCGCTCTGTGGTCGTCAGACGCGCTCGAATACACCAGCGCGTGGGGTGGAACCGAACCGAGTTCGCGAACTCGTCGTCGCCCCTGTGGCGTCGGAGACAGAGCACGTCCGCGTTCTCGGCCGGACGAGCCCTCTCCTGACGCCCGTAGCCTGGTACGCGGTGGATACCACCGGCAGACAGCGGTCCGACTCGCGCCAGCGGAGCGGTCGAAGTGCTGGCGTACTCCAGTTATCGACCGCGAGCAGCGCCCGTAACCGCCGGCAACCCGGGAAACAGTCGTCACGTATCATGAGGCCGGCAACCGACAGGAGAGCCTGATGGTACGGCAGCAACTCACTACGGTCGTCGTCGTCGCACTGCTCGTCGGCGCTGTCTTCGCCCTCGGCGCCCCCGGTCTCACGTCGCCGGCGGGCGCCGACGCGTCGACCCTCCAGGACACCTGTAACTACCAACAGCTGTACGACGAGACGGTCGACTCGGTGGTGTCGGTGACCAGAGGGCAGGGCGGCGGAACCGGGTTCGTCGTCGAGACCACTGGTAACGGGTCGGAGAATCTGCTCGTGACCAACGCTCACGTCGTCGGTGACGCGTCGACCGTCGACGTCCGGTTCAGCGAGGGCCGGTGGAGCGAAGGCGACGTCGTCGGCATCGATCCACGCACCGACCTCGCAGTGATCGAACTGCGGGAATCGGCACCGAAGCCGGAACCGCTGTCGTTCGCTGCCGGCGATCCGACCGTCGGGCAGGAGGTCGTCGCTATCGGCAACCCGTTCGACCTCGACGGGACGGTCACGACCGGAATCGTGAGCGGCGTCGACAGATCCGCGCCCGCGCCCACTGGGGCGCAGATCCCGGACGCGATCCAGACCGATGCGGCGATCAACCCGGGGAACAGCGGCGGACCGCTGATGTCGCTTGGCGGTCACGTCGTCGCGGTCATCAACTCCGAAACGGGGGAGAACATCGGGTTCGGTATCTCGGCCGCGCTCGCCCGGCGCGTGGTGCCGCGACTCGTCGAGAGCGGTTCCTACGAGCACCCGTTCTTGGGCGTCACGTTAGCCGGCGTGACTCCCGATCTGGCTCGAGCGCTCGGATTGTCCCGACCGCAGGGGATACTCGTTACCTCTGTCCTCGACGACGGACCGTCGGCCGGACGCCTCCGCGGCGACGACGAGACGCGTTTCGACGACGGCACCCGCGTCAGTGCCGGCGGCGACGTGCTCCTGTCGATCGACGGCGAGACGC
>ENA-ORCS01000208-ORCS01000208.1-marine-metagenome-genome-assembly--contig:-NODE-208-length-56887-cov-6.394842_pt1 | contig 56887 bp, 68 predicted proteins | sample MGYA00237781_ERZ508513 | MGnify/ENA primary metagenome ERZ508513 (study PRJEB26184, sample SAMN06268793) | marine metagenome | isolation source: Eden Landing Ponds, San Francisco, CA, USA | place...
GACACGGGCTCGGCCCGGCATCGGGACGCGTAGTACTGTGTCAACGAACCACTATTTGTCGACGATATCGGCCCCCGAACGAACACGACGACGGAGCCGACCACCGAGATTTAATTCCAGAAATGAAGGCATAATGAATACCTCGTATAGGGCCTGAGACGCCGGTATTCCCGTTAATATTAAATATGCAGTGGAACATATACTCTACTACGAATGACTTCGAATTTACTCGGCGACGAAATCGAGGATATCCTCCGGGAGAGCATCGACGACGCCGGCGACGAACTGCTGTTCGTCGACCCCGCCGCGGCGGCCGTCGAGGCGCTGATCGACCTCGGCACTGACTACGAGGGCGACCTCCCGTCCGTGAAACTGCTCGCCGACGACCGGATGTTGAAGGACGTGATGGACGACTTCCTCGTCGCGAGCAACGCCGCCGACCTGGTCGAGGCCGGCGATCTCGAACTCCGGAACCTCGGCGCCGACACCGACAACGCGCTGCTGATCACCGAGAGCCGCACCGTCGCCGTCGTCGCCGCCGGCGGCGCCGTCGCCGGGCTGGCGACCGACGACGAGGAGTTCGTCTCGTTGGCCTACGAGGACTACGCCGAGCGATTCGAGGCTGCCGAGCCGTTCAACCTCCGGACGCCCGCCATCTCCCGGGTGCGTGAGACGATGGCCGAGGACATCGGCGAGCAGTCCCGCGAGGACTTCGACACCGTACTCCAGTCCCTGAAAACCGCCCGCGGCGACGGCGACGGACTCGACGAGGTCACCATCTCGCTGCTCGTGGCCGCCAAGAACGACGTGCTGCTCTACGACATCAGCAAGTGGGGCGAGGACGTGGGCATCGCCTCGAAGGCGACGTTCTCCCGGACCAAGACCCGGCTCGAGGAGCTGGGGCTGATCGACACCGAGAAGGTGCCCATCGACGTCGGCCGCCCGCGCCTGCGCCTGAAGCTGGGCGACGAGCGACTCCACGACGCCGACGCCGCGGAGATCGCGAGCGTCGCCCAGTCGATGATCGCCAGCTAAGCCGGCACCCGTTCCTTTTTGCGACCGGCGCTCCCTCCCCGAGACATGGATATCGGAATCGTCGGGAGCGGCCCCGCCGCCGACGCGATCGAGGCGGCGATGGGCGACCTCGACGCGCGCGTGATCGAGGCCGGCAGCGACGAGTTCGCCGACGTTGGGCTCTGTTTCGTCGTCGGCGCCGCCGGCGCGGACGCGTTCGGCACTGCGGCCGACAGCGACGCGCTGGACCGGTGGGTCGCCGTCGAGATCGGTGGCGTCGGCGGCCACGCGGTCGACGCGGTCGACGCGGCTGTCTCGGCGTTCACGCCCGGCTCGGCCTGCTACCGCTGTCTGGAGCGCCGCGTCGCCGCCACGGCCAAGGGGGACGCCGACCCGTCCGCGCCCACGAGCGCCGTGCGCTACGCGGGCGCGGTCGCTGGCCGTCGGGCGACGAGGATCCTGACGGGCGAGGATCTGGGCGGTACGGTCGTCGAGGTCGGCGACGCCGACACCCAGCGCCGGTTCCAGCCGGTGCCGTACTGTCGCTGCGCCGGCGGGCGGGACCGCACGCTCTCGCTCTCCTATCGGGAGACCGACCTCGACGACGCCGTCGGTCGGGCCGAGATCGCAGTCGACGACCGCGTCGGCCTCGTCGAACAGGTGGGCGAACAGGCGTCGTTCCCCCTCCCGTACTACCTCGCATCGATCGCGGGGACGGAGGGGTTCTCCGACGCGAGTGCCGCCCCCTTCGCCGCCGGCGCGGCCACCGACTGGAACGAGGCGTACATGAAGGCGCTGGGCGAGGGGCTGGAGCGCTACGCGGCCGGCGTCTACCGCAACGCGGAGTTCCGGCACGCGCCCGCGACAGCGCTGGAGGACGCCGTGTTCCCGAACCGCTTCGTCACGAGCGACGGCTACGACCCGGACCCCGAGGCCGAACGCCCGTGGCTCCCGGGGCTGGATCTCGTCGACGAATCGGGCGTCTGGCTCCCCGCCGAGGTCGTCCAGTACCCCCCGCCCGAGCGGCGGATCAAACCCCCGATCACCACCGGGCTCGGGCTCGGGAGCTCGACCGTCGAGGCGGTTATCTCGGGGCTCTCGGAGGTGATCGAGCGCGACGCGACGATGCTCGCGTGGTACTCGGACTACGAGCCGCTGGGGCTGGCCGTCGACGAGAGTCGCTTCCGCGAACTCGAGAAGCGTGCTCGCGCCGAGGCACTCTCGGTCTCGGTCACGCTGCTCGCGCAGGACGTCGACGTACCGGTCGTCGCCGCGACGGTCCACCGCGACGGCGAGTGGCCGCGGCTCGCCGCCGGCTCCGGGGCGGCGCTCGACCCCGTCGACGCCGCGACGGGCGCGCTCGCAGAAGCACTCCAGAACTGGATCGAACTCCGAGACATGGGCCCCGAGCAGGCCAGCGAAGAGGGCGGTGCCATCGGCGAGTACGCCGACTTCCCCGACCGCGCCCGGGAGCTCACCCACCCCGAAACGACCGTGCCGGCCGAATCGGTCGCCGACGAGGCCGCCGAACTCTCGGGTGAGGCCGCGCTCGACGCGCTGGTCGACCGCGTCGACGACGCCGGGCTCACGCCGTACGCTGCCCGAACGACGACCCGCGACGTGGCCGCGCTGGGGTTCGAGGGCGTTCGCGTCGTGATTCCCGAGGCGCAGCCGCTGTTCACCGGCGACCCGTTCTTCGGCGACCGGCTGGAGCGCGTGGCGGCGTCGATGGGGTACGAGGCGCGGCCGGAGCGGGCATACCACCCGTTCCCGTAACCGACCACGGCGAGCGACCTGCCGCACGCTCCGTCGCGTCACCAGAACGCTGCGCGTTCTGGTTGGCGAACGAGAGTCAGCGACTCTCGTTAACGCGGCAACGGAGCGTGATGCCGTGATCTGTGTGAACCAACTCACGGCTCGTGACCGACTGGATCCTCTGTGGTCCAGTCACGGAACGCGTGGCTGGGTCTGAAATCCTATAGCAGTACGTCCTTTACGTCGCCCTCGCCCGCCCGGCGAACCACCGCACGGACCGGCTCCTCCGCGCCGGCGAGGTTGTCCGAGTCGCCGTCCAGCGTGAGCAGTTTCGCGGGTCTGCCCGCCTCGATCAGGCCGTACTCCTTGCCCGCCAGTTCGGCGCCGTTCCTCGTGGCCATCCGGAGCACCTCCGTCGCACTCACGTCGGCGAGCTTGGCGGCGAACTCCATCTCGCGGAACATCGACGGCGAGTTCAGCATCACGTTGTCCGTCCCGAGCGCGACCGTAGTGCGTTCGACCAGTTCGCGGATCGGGGCGACGCCGACGTTCGTGACGAGGTTCGAACGCGGGCAGACCACCACTGGTAGCTCCTCGCGTTCGATCCGGTCGAGATGCTCTTCTCTAGGGTGGACGACGTGGATCAGGAACGCCGGGTCGAGATCCATCGCCGGCGTGAGGTCGTGGGGGTCGCGTTCGCCGGCGTGGATCGCGAACGGTTTGCCCGCCGCCCGGCAGGCCTCCCGGAGGTCGCCGAACTCGCTGTCCCGAGCCCCGCTGGCGCCGAATCCGTCGGCGGCCCGCATGGCGTCGGCGCTCTCGCGGCCGAAGATCACGGGGTCGATCTCACGGTCGGCGAGTGCGTCGCGGATCGCCTCGACGCCCTCGACGCCGCCCTCGCGGAACTCCAGGAACGCCGCGGTGCCGGAGGACTCCATGAATCGGAGGCTCCGAGCCATCGCGTCGACTTTCTCCTCGCGGCTGGCCTGCCGCAGGAGGCGGTGTTTGAGGCCGTCCGGCGGCGCGACCAGCTCGTCCAGCGAGAGGCCGCCGCCGGCCTCCTTCGCGATCGAGTCGCCGATGTGGGTGTGGGCGTTGGCAAAGGCCGGGAGCACGATGTCCGTCGAGTCGGTCGCCGCCTCCTCGACGGCGGTGATCTCGCCGTCCTCGACGACGACGCGTCCCTCGATGGGCGTGAACGACTCACCCCGGAGGATCGTCCCTTCGAGCGTAGTAGCCATACCGGAGCGTGGATCCGTGGGGCCATGAACGCGACGCCATGGGGCGGCGGAAGGGTAACGGCCTTCCCCCCGCGGCGGCTACGCCCCGGTGGCCGATGACGACGGCACCGGGCCGAGCCGGACTCGGCATCCGGCGACGACGAGCCCTATGAGTGCCGAGGCCGTTCTCTCCGACTCAGTTCGTCCGTGACCGCTCCTCGACCGTCGCCGTGAACCCCACTTCGCGGAGCCGTTCCACCAGCGGCATCCCGATCCCCGACACGGGCGTCAGCACGCCGCCGTCGAGGGACGACGCGACGTCGTTCCGAACCAGACACACCGCCGACTCGCCGAGCATCCGGGCGGTCGCACCGTAGCCGGGTCCCCAGTCGGCCCCGAACTCGGCCTCGACAGTGAACGCGTCGTCCCCGGCGCCCCCGCGGCCAACGACGGAGACGGTAAAGTGACCCCGTTCGGTCTCCGCCTCCGTCGGCCCTTCGCCGGGCTGGGGGAAGGCGTAGCGCTCGAGCGCCGAGCGGAGCGGGCCGACCGACATCGCGGCGGTGAACAGACCGACCCCGCCGGCGACGGCTCCCGCGCCGACAGCGCCCTTCAGCCCGCGGCCGGTGGGGAGCACCTCCGAGCAGCGGAACTCTCGCCCCCACGGGTAGCCCAGGAGGGCGTTGCTCCGCCGGACCACGCGCTCGTTCACCATCGCCATCGGCGACGGCGCGGTCCAGATCGAACGGAGCGAGTCTTTCCGTGGCCTGCGCTGTGTGCCCGGGTCGACGCCGTCGCGCTCGCCGGGCGGCGCCAGCGAGTAGGGGTTCCGGAGCGTCTCCCGGGCCAGCGGATCGCTCGACGCCGCCTCGAACACCTCGCCCATGCTCGCGAGCGTGCCGCCGCTGACGCCGCCGCTGGCGTCGTCGACGTAGATCCGCACCGTCTCACACGGCGCGTCGTACGCCTCGATCGCGAACGACTGGACGAGCAGGGTACCGATGTCCGCCGGCACGGAGTCGAACCCGCAGCTGTGGACGATCCGCGCCCCGGCGTCGACGGCGGCGTCGTGGAAGCGGTCGACGCTCTCGCGGATCCAGTTCACCTCGCCCGTCAGGTCGCAGTAGTCGGTGCCCGCCTCGACGCAGGCCTCGACTAGCGGCGTGCCGTAGCGCGTGTACGGCCCGACAGTCGTGCAGACGACGCGGGTGTTCTCGGCGATCGCCCGGAGGCTCTCGGGGTCGGTCGCGTCGCCGACGACGGTCGGGATCTCCGCCCACGCGTCGGTCCGGTCCGCGAGGTCGGCCGCGAGCGAGTCGAGTCGCTCGGGATCCCGCCCGCCGATGGCCAGCGAGAGCGTTGCCGGCGTGTACTGGTCGACGAGATACGCGGCCGTCAGGCGGCCGGCGACGCCCGTCGCGCCCCACACCACGAGGTCGTGCTGGCGGTCGCTGGTGGACATCCGTGCCTCCCCGTTCGTCGGCGGTGGGGAAAAGACCGGGCTCGCAACGGGAGAGGTACCCCCCGGGTCGACGGAAATCAGTGCGCGTTATTCGCTGGTCGCGGTCGTCTCCGAGTAGGAGACCTCGGTGCCGGACGCGACGGGCTGGAGGAGGTACGAGCCGGTCTGCCCGCGCTTCACCGGCGTGAAGTCGGCGGTGAACGTCGTCCGCTGGTTCTCGCGGATCTCGAAACGCTCCTTGAACTGCAGCGGCGCCTCGCCGGGCGTCCCCACGTCGGCGTCCCCGCCGTCGGCGAGCGTCGCGTTGACGCCGGAAACGTCGAGCTGGAGGTACTCGTACGTGCTCGCTTCGAGTTCGCGTTCGTCGACCAGCGAGCTCTCCCCGTTCTGGAGCTGGACGAGGTCGGCCTCCTGCGCTTCGTCGTACTCGTAGTACGTCCGCTCGTCGCTCTGATCGACGTCTGCCTCGTCCTGCTGCTGGACACCGTCCTCGTCGGTCGCGGCGGTGTTGACCGTGGTAGACGTCCCCGCCTCGGTCTCCGTGCTTTCGGCCTCTTTCACCCAGAACCCCTGGATGGTGACGACACAGGACTCGAAGTCCGAGATGTCGCCCGGCGCGTCCTTCACTCGCGTCGTGAGCGTGCCCGTTCCGGCACTGCCCGAACAGCCAGCCAGTCCCGTGATACCTGCGAGGCCGATCGCACCCGCCGCTCGGAGATACGTTCGCCGCGATGTCGTTGTGTCGCTCATGCACTCGACAGGAGCGGCTGGACGGGGGTAAACCGGGGCGATACTCCGGCCGAGTTTGGGTCGGTTTTACCCCGATTAATCGCCGGTTCGATCGAGATAACCGCAAGACGTGTGAGAGTTCGTCGCACGCTTCGGGACTGTGGGGTGGTAGTCCGCCTTCGGACAGTCTCGCGCGCCGTTCGCCGCGCGTGGCCGATCACCCCAGCGCGATTCGGTCCCCCAAGCCGGCGCGGTCCGCGGCTCGATCCCCCGACGTGACCGGGCGCGGTGGCGCCAGTCTGTCGACTGGACGCAGTGAATTTTTATAACCCTCCGGCGGAGAGAGTGATTGTGAAATACACACATGGTATCTTTTGATGAGTACAGCGCTGTCGGCCGGACACTACTCGAACGGCCCGCAGTGGCCGCGTTGGGGCTCGTGATCGGCTACCTCCTCATCGATCTCGTTGCCAAGCTGGCCGGCGTCGAGATCGGCGCCGGCGGCGTCCATCTCCTCGGCGGATCGACCGACGTCTCGCAGGTCGGGCGGTACGTGCTGGACGGGCTGATCGTCGGGCTGGTGATCGGGCTGGCCGGCGTCGGACTCTCGATGACGTACAGCATCCTTAGCTTCGCGAACTTCGCCCACGGCGACTACATCACGACGGGCGCGTTCTCCGGGTGGTTCGCCGCCTATCTGGTCGCCTTCTTCACGCTCAACGTCGACGTCCCCTTCGGCGAGGCGTTTCTCGTCACCGCGCCGTCGCTGATCTCGGTGATCAACGCCCCGCTGGCGCTGCTGGTGGGGCTCGTCGCCTCGGGGGTCATCACCGTCGCCGTGGTGCTGCTGCTCGACCGGATCGTCTACGAGCCGATGCGGGACAAGGGCGGCATCCCCCTGCTGATCGCGTCCATCGGCGTCGCGCTCGCGATGCGGTACGCGATCGTGTTCGTGTTCGGCACGAGCACCCGCGGCGTGACCGAGACGGGGTCGATCCCCTCCGTCGACATCCCGATGATCGATGGCACCGTTCCGCTCAACGCCCACGAGGCCACGCTCATCGTCGCCGCAGTGAGCCTGATGTTCGGTGTGCACTTTCTGCTCCAACGGACGAAACTCGGGAAAGCCATGCGCGCGATGGCCGACAACAAGGATCTCGCACAGGTCACGGGGATCCCCACCGAGCGCGTCGTCCGCACGACGTGGATCGTCGGCGGCGGGCTCGCGGGGATCGCCGGCTTCCTGATGGTGCTCGAACGCGGGACGCTCAACTACAACGTCGGCTGGCGGCTCCTGCTGTTGGTGTTCTCGGGGGTGATCCTCGGCGGGATCGGCAGCGTCTACGGCGCCATCGGCGGCGGGATCATCATCGGCATCGCGTCGCGGCTCTCGCTGGTGTGGATCCCCTCGGACTTCGCGCGGGTCGTCGCCTTCGCCGTGATGATCCTCGTGTTGCTGTACCGACCGTCCGGGCTGTTCAGCGGGGTGAAAACCGCATGAGCGTCGCCGACCGCGCCTGGGGGGCTGTCCCGGGCTACTTCAAGGAGAACGACACCCGGCTGATCGCCGGGCTGTTGCTCGGGACGTACCTGTTCCACGGCCTGCTGGCGGGCTTTCTCGCCGGCGTCAACAACGCCTCGGTGGCCAACGCCGTCGCCAACTCCGTCAGCAACATCACGTTCCTGATCGCGGTGTACGCGCTGCTCGCGCTGGCGCTGAACCTCCACTGGGGGTACACCGGGCTGTTCAACATCGGTGTCGCGGGGTTCATGGCCGTCGGGGTGTACGCGATGTCGATCCTCGCGGCGTCGCCGACCGGCTCGCCGCCGGGGCTGGGGCTGCCGGTGCCGATCGCGATCGTCGGCGCGCTGGTGATCACCGCGGTCGTCGGCGGGCTGGCGGCACTGCCCGCGCTGCAGTTGGACGCCGACTACCTCGCGATCGTGACCGTCGGCCTCTCGGAGATCATCCGGCTGGTGCTCAACGCCAGCTACTTCGCCGGCACCGTCACCGATCCGTCGGCGAGCAGCTACAACGTCGTCGACGTGTTCGGGCTCCAGTTCGGCACCGGCGGCGGACAGGGGATCTCCACCCCGATCAACAGCCCGGCACGGGCGATCTACGAAACCGAGTCCGGGCTGACCGCGATCGGCGAGGTGGTGTACGGGCTCGCGGACGCGGCCGATATCGGGACCAGTGTGGTCGTCGGCGGCACGTACGCACTGGTGCTGCTGTTCGTGTTCGTGACGCTGTACTACGTGCTCCTCAGCCGTATCGGGAACTCCCCGTTCGGCCGCGTGCTGAAGGCGATCCGCGAGGACGAGCTCGTCGCCCGCTCGCTCGGGAAGGACACCCGGCTGTTCAAAATCAAGGTGTTCATGGTCGGCTGTGCGCTGATGGGGCTGGGCGGGATTCTCTGGCAGGGCTCTTACGGCTTCGTCAACCCCAACACGTTCCGGCCGATCGTGACGTTCTACATCTTCACGGCGCTGATCGTCGGCGGCTCGGGCTCGAACACCGGCAGCGTCGTCGGCGGCGCCGTCTTCGCAGCGTTCCTGCTCGAAGGACCCCGCCGGATCGCCGGGTTCGTCGACGCCATCGCACAGCTGTTCTTCGGCTCGCTCCCGCGACCGCCGAACTTCTACGAGGCGATGGTCACGCTCAATCCGCTGGCCTGGGCCGGCTACCTCGTCGACAACGTCGCCTACCTGAAGTTCATCTTCCTCGGCGCGGTGTTGGTGTACCTGATGCAGAACCGCCCCGAGGGGCTGCTGGGCGGCCGCAGCGAGATCGCCGCCAGCGTCGACCTCAGCGAGCGAACGGGAGGTGAGACCGATGAGTGACGCCGGCGGGCCCGAGAAGCCGGTCGACGCGACGCCGCCGGAGGAGCTCTCGGAGACGGAGGACAGCGAGGCCGAGCGTGCAGCACAGGAGGTGCCCCCGTCGATCCCGCTCCGCGTCCAGAACCTCGAGAAACATTTCGGCGGGATCACCGCCGTCGACGGCGCCTCCTTCGAGGTCGAGTCCGGCTCGCTGACGGGGCTGATCGGCCCCAACGGCGCGGGCAAGTCGACGACGTTCAACTGCATCACCGGCGTCCACGAGCCCGACGGCGGCAGCGTCATGTTCCAAGGCGAGGACATCACGGGCCGCTCGCCGCCGGCGATCGCGAACCGCGGGCTGGTCCGGACGTTCCAGATCGCCCGCGAGCTGGAGGAGATGACGGTGCTCGAGAACATGATGCTCGCCCCGCAGGATCAGCGCGGCGAGAAGCTGGTCAACGCCGTCCTGCCCGGGCTGCGCGACGACGTGATCGAACAGGAGATCGAGCTCCGGGAGGCGGTCTGGGAGATGCTCGAACTGTTCGAGATCGACCACCTCGCCGAGGAGGAGGCGGGGAACCTCTCTGGCGGCCAGCGCAAGCTACTGGAGCTCGCCCGGGCGCTGATGGTCGACCCGGAGATGCTGCTGCTCGACGAGCCCTTCGCGGGCGTCAACCCGACGTTGGAGGAGAAGCTGCTCGACCGCATCCACGAGCTGACCGAGCAGGGGTACACGTTCCTGCTCGTCGAACACGACATGGACCTGATCATGGAGAACTGCGAGCACGTCATCGTCATGCACCAGGGGAAAGTTCTCGCGGAGGGGACGCCCGCGGAGATCAAAGACGACGACCGCGTCGTCGAGGCGTACCTCGGGGGTGAGGTATGAGCGCCGACGGCGAGGCACAGCCGGCCGACCGACAGGACGGGGCGGTCAACGCCACCGAGTTCGTCACCAGCGAGGAGAGTCTGCTGCAGGTGGACGCGCTGGACGCGGGCTACGGCGACCTGCAGATCCTCGACGGCGTGGACATGAACGTCGAGGACGGCGAGTACGTCACGATCGTCGGCCCGAACGGGGCGGGGAAGTCGACCGTGATGAAGTCGATCTTCGGGCTCACCACGCTGATGGGCGGCACCGTCGAGTTCGACGGCGCCGACATCACGGGGCGGAAGCCCGAGGACATCATCCACCTCGGGCTCGGCTACGTCCCCCAGTCGGACAACGTGTTCCCGACGCTGTCGGTGCTGGAGAACCTCGAAATGGGGGCGTACATCCTCGACGAGGTGCCACAGGAGCAACTGGACGCCGTGTTCGAGCGGTTCCCCATCCTCGAAGAGCGCAAGAGCCAGAAAGCGGGGACGCTCTCGGGCGGCCAGCAGCAGATGCTCGCGATGGGGCGGGCGCTCATGCTCGACCCCGACCTGCTGTTGCTCGACGAGCCCTCGGCGGGGCTGGCGCCCGATCTCGTCGAGGACATGTTCGACCGCATCGACCGGATCAACGACGCCGGCACGGCGATCCTGATGGTCGAGCAGAACGCCAAGGAGGCGCTGCGGCGCTGTGACCGCGGCTACGTGCTCGTCCAGGGCGGGAACCGGTTCATGGACGACGGCGACACGCTGCTCCACGACGAGCAGGTGCGACAGGAGTTCCTCGGCGGCTGATTCGGAAAAGCGGAAAGTCGGGGTCGGCTACCCGCCGAAGGCGATCGAGTCGACCTCGGTGAACTCCCGATCCTCGACCTCGTAGATACCGTAGGAGACCGCGGTCATGTCGCCGTTGTCGTCGAAGTTGACGGCCGACGACGCGCCCTGATAGTTGATGTCGTCGCCCGCCGCGGCGGCCTCGACGGCCTCGACCAGTTCGCCCGGGCCGAACTGCTCGCCCTCGGGGTTGGCCGCGCGGCGCATGTTGTCACGGACGGCCGGGCCGTCGTTCTCGCCGGCGTACACGTTCGCGAGGAAGCTGACCGCCGTCGCGTCGTAGGCGTGGGCGTTGAACACGCCCGGCTCGCGGTCGTACTCCTCCATGTACAGCTCGTCGAACGCGTCCCGTCCGGGGCCGGACGCCTTCGGCCCCGTCCCGGTGACGTTGCCCATGTCGTTGTCGACCTCGTCGGGGAGCTGGTCGTCGAGGAGCCCGTCGGTGACGACGATATCCTCGCCGGTGTCGTAGTTGCTGTAGTAGTCACGGAACAGCTGGATCCCCGAGGCCGGGTAGCCGATCACGACCAGCGTGTCGGGCTCGCCTTCGAGTGCGGACTCGAGCTGTGAGCTGTAGGAGTTCTGCTCCTGCTCGAAGGAGACCTGATTGGAGACGCTCCCCCCGTGTTCCTCCTCGAACGTGCTGGTGAACGACTCCGAGAGCGCCTGCCCGTAGTCGTTGTTGACGTACATCGTCGCGGCCGTGCTGTTGCCGAGCTCCTCGGCGGCGACCTGTGCGATGACCTGCCCCTGCAACGCGTCCGACGGGGCGGTCCGGAAGATGAAGTCGTCGTCGTCGAGATCGGTCACCGCCGGGGAGGTCGACGACGGCGAGCAGCCGACCGTCTCGTTGGGGATGAGCACCTGCTGGGTCACCTGCATGTTGACGCCGGACGACGCCGGCCCGGTGATCGCCGGGAACCCGTTGTTCACCAGCGTTTCCGCGCCGGAGATCCCCGCCTGCGCGTTCGTCTCGGTGTCCTCCTCCTGGATGTCGAACGTGAACTCCGTCTCGCCTTCGAGCTCCGACGCCGGGAGAGTCGCTCCGTCCCGGATCGGGCCGCCGAGGTTCGCGAGGTCGCCCGTCAGCGGCAGGAGCACCCCCTGCTGGATCGTCCGGCTCCCGCCACCGCCGCCGCCGAGACAGCCGGCGACGCCGGTCACGCCGGCCGCCCCGACCGCACCGGCACCTTTCAACACGTCACGTCGTGTGACATTTCGTACCATAGCGGGCGTGTGTTCACTGTTCACCCCTATAAATGTGTGTCAACATCAAGCACGAATCGGGCGAGAACGGATCGTCGGCCGCCGTTTCGACGCCTCAGCGCCCCTCGTCGAGCAGCTCGCGGGCGACGATGTTCTTCTGAATCTCCGTCGTCCCCTCGTAGATCTGGGTGATCTTCGAGTCGCGGTAGAGCCGCTCCACGTCGAAGTCGTCGACGAACCCCGCGCCGCCGTGGATCTGGACCGCCTCGTCGGCGGCATCGGTCGCCACGTCCGACGCGAACTCCTTGGCCATCGACGCCAGCATGGTGAGATCCTCCTCGGCGTTGTCGACGCTCCACGCCGACTTGTACGTGAGCTGGCGGGCGGCTTCGGTCCGCGTGTGCATCTCCGAGAGCTTGTGCCGGATCGCCTGGAACTCCGAGATGGAGCGGCCGAACTGCTCGCGCTCCTCGGCGTACTCCAGTGCCCGCTCGGCGGCGCCTTTCGCGATGCCGACCGCCTGCGCCGCGACCATGGTTCGGGTCTCGTCGAAGAACTGCATCAGCTGGGGGAACCCCATCCCGCGCTGGCCGACGAGGTTCTCCTCGGGCACGCGCACGTCGTCGAACCGGAGTTCGGCCGTGTCGCTCGCCCGGATCCCCATCTTCCCGGTGATCTTCTCGCTCTCGAACCCGTCGCGGTCGCGCTCGACGAGGATCTGTGAGAACCCCGTGTAGCGGTCGCCCACGTCGGGGTCGGTCTCACACATCACGACGAAGTAGTCGCCGACAGAGCCGTTGGTGATCCACATCTTCGAGCCGTTGAGCACCCACTCGTCGCCGTCTTTCCGTGCGCTCGTCGAGATCGAACTCACGTCGGAGCCGGCGTGGGGCTCGCTGATCGCCGCGCCCATCACCGCCTCGCCCTCGGCGATCGGCCGCAGGTACTCCTCTTTCTGTTCTTCAGTCCCGTACTCCATGATCGCCTCGGCGCCGAAGCCGGCGCTGGTGACACAGAGCCCGATCCCGGGGTCGACCGCGAACAGCTCCTCGGTGATCAGCGCCATCTCCAGCGTCGAGTAGCCGACGCCGCCGTACTCCATCGGGAAGTGTGCGCCCGTCAACCCCATCTCGGCGGCTTTCTCGACGATCTCGGCGGGGTACTTCTCCTCGCGATCGTACTCGCCGGCGACGGGCGTGATCTCGTTCTCCGCGAACCGACGCACTTCCTCCCGTAGCTGCTCCTGCTCCTGGGTCAGTCCGAACTCCATACCGAATACAACGAGAAACACGTGAAGAATTTTTCGGCGAACACGGTGGCCGAATCGCCGATCGAGGCCGGAGCTTCCCACACGGTGTCCGGCTTCGGCGTCCGGACACCCGTTCGGAACGAGGAGCTGTTTAGAGGTGTCTAAATATTGGGTTCACCGAAGCTATTTTGAGTATTCAGTTCCCCTCTCCACTCGACAATGAGTAACACGAACCGATCGTCGACGGCGAACCAGCTCTCGCGCCGGGCGGCCATCGCCGCCGGTGCCGGAGCGCTCGCCGCCGGGTTCGCGGGCTGTGCGAGCAGTTCCGGGCGCACCGCAGCGGACGAGGGACCGGTCGTCACGGCGTCGTTTTTCAGCTTCTACGACTTCGCGCGCGTCGTCGCCGACGGCAGCCCGATCCGGGTAGAGAACCTCGTTCCGACCGGGCTCCACGGTCACGGCTGGCAGCCGAACGCGAGCATCACGCGGGAGATCATCGAGTCCGAGGCGTTCCTCCACGTCGGCGACGGGTTCCAGCCCTGGGCCGACCGCGCGATCCAGACGATGGCGGACGACGACGTCGACACGGCACTCATCAACGCCCGCGAAGGTATCGAGCTGCTCGACCTCGCCGCCAGCCTCGACCGGGACGAGGAGGGCGTCGGCGCACAGCAGGGGAAGGACCCGCACTTCTGGCTGGACCCCCAGCGCGCGAAGATCTCTATCGACAACATCACCGAGGGGCTGGTCGACCTCGCCCCGGACGCCGAACCCACCCTCCGGGAGAACGCCGAGCGCTACAAATCCGAGACCATCGAGGAGATCGACGCGTCCTACCGGGCAATCTTCGATGCCGCCGACCGTGACGTAGTCCAACTGGCGGCCCACAACGCGTTCCAGTACATCGGCGCCCGCTACGACGTACAGATGCGACCGCTGGTGACGAACCTCGCCGCCAGCGGCGATGTCGCGCCCGAGGACATCCGGCAGGCCCAGGAGATCATCGCCGAGAACGACATCCGCTACGTCGCAAACGGCGTCTTCGAGTCCCGTCGCCCCGCGAAACAGCTGATCGAGGAGACCCGCGCGGAGGCGTACTTCCCGGTCACCCCATACGCCGGCGTCCGCGAGGACTGGGTCGAAGAGAACTGGGGGTACGCGGAGATCGCGTACAACATCAACATGCCCACCTTCGAGGTCGTCCTCGGGAACAAACCGCCCGCGGAAGCCGGGCCCGAGGGCTGGGGCGAGGAATGGAGGAACTTCGAATGACCGCCGACACCGTCGTCGATCTCGCCGACGTCGAGTTCGGGTACACCGCGACGCCGGTCGTACGGGAAGTCTCACTGCGGGTCGAACCGGGCGAGTACGTCGCCATCGTCGGCCCGAACGGCTCCGGCAAATCGACGCTGATGAAGCTGATGCTCGGCCTGCTCCAGCCCGATTCGGGAACGGCCAGCCTGTTCGGCGAACCGGCCCACGAGTTCGACGACGGCTCGCGGCTGGGCTACGTCGCCCAGCACGCCAGCGCGTCGAAGGAGATGCCCATCACGGTCCGTGAAGTCGTCAAGATGGGGCGGTTCCCCCACGTCGGCTTTGGGCGGCTCCGGGACGACGACGGGTCGGTGGTCGAGGACCTGCGCGACGATCCGCTGGGTACGGTCCGGGACATCGCGAACGCCGCCTCCGGACGACTCTCCGCGTCGGACTGGGAGCGCGTCGACGAGGCGCTCGACACCGTCGGGATGAGCGCGTTCGCGAACCGCCGGGTGACCCAGCTCTCCGGCGGGCAGCGCCAGCGAGCGTTCATCGCCCGGGCGCTGGCGAGCGAGGCCGACCTGCTCGTGCTCGACGAGCCGACCGTCGGCGTCGACGCCGAGTCCGTCGAGGCGTTCTACGACTTGCTGGCGTCGCTGAACGAACAGGGTATCACCATCCTCCTGATCGAACACGACCTGAGCGCCGTCATGAACCACGCCGAGCGCGTGGTCTGTCTGAACAAGGAGATCTACTTCGACGGCCCGACCGACGAGTTCGTCGAGAGCGACGCGCTGGCCCGCGCGTTCGGCGGCGCCGCGAGCATCGTCGGAGGTGCGGAATGAGCGCTCCCGTGCTGCAGGGGGGCGGACTCGACGCGCTGCTCTCGCCGCTGTACTGGATCCTCGACGTCTGGTCGGGGCTGCTGTCGTGGCTCGGCGAGGTGACCGGGCTGGGGCTGCTCCAGTACGGCTTCATGCATCGCGCGATCCTCGTCGGCCTCTGTGTCGGCATCATCGCGCCGCTGATCGGGACGTTCCTCGTCCACCGCCAACTGGCGCTGATCGGCGACGCGCTCGCACACACGGCCTTCGCGGGCGTCGCCGTCGGCCTGTTCCTCAACGCGGTCATCGATCTCGGGGTGAGCCCGTACCTGACGGCGGTGATCGTCGCGATGCTCGCGGCGCTGCTGATCGAGCTCATCTCGGAGACGACCGACGCGTACAACGACGTGTCGATGGCGATCGTCCTCTCGACGGGGTTCGCGCTGGGGACGACGCTCATCAGCATCAACGCCGGCGGGCTGACCGTCAGCGTCGACCAGTACCTGTTCGGCAACCTCTCGACGGTCACCAGCCAGAGCGCCGCCATCCTGCTGGTGCTGTTTGCCGTCGTCGTCGGCGTCGTCGCCGTCACCCGGAACCAACTGCTGTACGTCACGTTCGACGAGACGGCCGCCGCGGTGTCGGGGCTGTCGGTGAGCTGGTACAACCGGATCATGGTGATGCTGACCGCGCTGGTCGTCGTCGGCGCGATGCAGATCATGGGCGTGATCCTCGTCGCCGCGATGCTGGTCGTGCCCGTCGCTGGCGCGGCGCAGGTCTCCCGGAGCTTCACCGAGTCGCTGCTGGTCTCGGTAGTGCTGGCCGAGATCGCGGTGCTGCTTGGGATCGCGATCTCCTACTACGCCGGCGCGACCGCCGGCGGCGTCGTCGTGCTCGTCGCGGTCGGCATCTACGCTCTCGCCGTGTTCGCCGGAAAGATCCAGACCGCGATCGGCGAGGACGCCACCCCCCAGATGGGGAGCATCGACGCCGGTGACGCCCCGGACGGGCACCCCGCCGGGAGTCAAACGCCGTCTGAGGACGCCGAATAACGGCGAGCGGCCGCAGCCGGGTTACCAGAAGAACCGGAACAGGATCGTGAACGCGACGTAGGCGCCCACCGTCGAGAGCACCGGCACGACGTTCTGCATGATCAGCACCCGACCCGTGGTCGACGGGTCGAACAGGTCCGAGGCGGCGGGAATGTCCTCGGGCTCCTCGTCGCCGATCTCCGGGGGTGCCTCCCCCGGCTCGTCGGCGGCCAGCGCGCCGACGGAGACGTTCGGCGACTCCTCGCCGCGGACCCCCTCGGAGATGGTGGCCGTCCGGGTCGCCCGCCCCCAGCCGAGGCCGACGATCGAGGTGGTCGCGATGATGACGAACGAGGCGGGGATCCCGATCGCCGAGAGCCCGATCACGATCGTCGAGGAGACGATCGCGACGACGATCGCCGCGGTCAGCGGCAGGTCGGTGATGTCGTTGCCCAGCGTGTCGAGCGTCCGGCGGGCGATCGTGAACGCCCCGACGGCGACGGCGACACAGCCCAGCAGGATCATCATGTTCATGTCGACGCCCGCGCCGACCAGCGGCGCGATCGCGTTCGCGATGTTCGACGTGCCCGAGGAGAACGCCATCAGGCAGCCGATCAGGATGACGACGATCCCGCCGAACAGCTCTCGGCGGGTCGTGTTCGGGCCCGGAACGGGCCGCGGAACCACGCCGGGACGCTCGACCTCCATCAGCGGTCCCTCGCTGCTGTTGATCGCGACCCACTGATTGATCCGCGGGTAGAGGTAACGGCCGATCATCCCCGACACCCAGAAGCCGACAATGGGCGCGACGATCCACCAGACCGCGATCTCGCCCATCACGACCCAGTCGAGTTCGCCCGTCGCGACGCCCAGCCCGGCGATCGAGCCGACCGCGGTCATCGACGTCGACGCCGGGACGCCGAAGTAGTTGCCGACGAACAGCGCGCCACCGATGAAAAAGAGGACGACGATACTCGTCTCGATCGTGAACACGCTCGCGCTGGTGATGAGCTCCTCGCCGAGCTTGTCGACCACGCGGCGACCGATCGTCCACGCGCCGACGAAGAAGAACACGCCCATCAGCGCCGCGGCGCCGGTCTTGGAGATCGCGTCGGAGCCGACCGCCGGCCCGAACGCCGGCCCGGTGGTCGACCCACCGATGTTGAACCCCACAAACAGCGCCACGACGATCCCCACGACGAGAAAAACATCGACCATACAGGAGGGAGTGGCGGCGTGCTCTTAAGCGGCAGGAACGGCCTGCCCCGCGGGGCGGCGCTCCCCAGCCGGGGTCGGCGGTCGCCGCCGGGAAAGATGGGTATACCCGTCTGGAACTCGGTAGTCGGGTATGATCGTCTATCGACAGCGCGAGCGCTCGGCGGAGGTATCTCGATGAAGGCGTCACGGGTCGACGCAGTCGTCGACATCGCCTACGGTCTGACTATCTTCGTGGCTATCGTGTTGATCCTCGAACTCGGCACGCAGGTCGGGGTCGCGTTCGGGCTCGGCGCGTTGCTCTCCTACCTCATCCACATCGCCTGGAAGATGGCGCGGTTCGACCCCGAGTGGATGACCCAGGAGGTCACCGAGAAGGTGTCCGAAGAGGTCGAAGAAACCGTCAGCGAGACCGTGAGTCAGGAGGTCGAGCAGACCGTCAGCAAGGAGGTCGATCAGGTGAGCGACACCGTGACCGAGAAAGTGTCTGAAGAGGTCGAGGAAACCGTCAGCGAGACTGTCAGCGAGACGGTCAGCGAGGAGGTCGAGGAGACGGTCAGCGAAACCGTCAGTGAGACCGTCAGCGAGGAAGTCGAGCAGACCGTCAGCAAGGAGGTCGACGAGGTGGCCGACAAAGTCAGCGAGGAAGTGACCGAGGAGGTCACCGAGAAAGTCACCGAGGAGGTCGAACAGACCGTCGAAAAGACCGTCGCGGAAGGCGTCGAGGCGGGCGACGGCGCCGAGGAGAAACCGCGAACCGACGACGAGACGGCCGAGGATGAACCCGAGAGCGACGACGAACCGGAAACCGACGACAAGACGGCCGACGACACCGACGACGAGGACGAGCCGGGCGACGACGAGCCCGATCCGGAAGACCGGAAGTAGCTCGCCGGCGTCGCGTCCGTTCGGGCGGGGAGAGCCGTGATCGACCCACGAAAACTCTTTTTGCCGGTCGAGAACGCCTCTCGAAACCGATTGCGAACGGACACCGCGTGGGGACGGCCCCCGATACGTTCATAGGTATCTGACCGATAGAGTCCGACACGATGATGCTCCCCACCCACGCGCTGTTCGGGATGGTACTGGCGCTGCCGGTGGCCGTGGCCGCACCCGAGCACGCCAGCGTCGCGCTCGGCGCGGGGCTCGCCGGCGGCGTCCTGCCGGATCTGGACCTCTACGCCGGCCACCGGCGCACGCTCCACTACCCCGTCGGCTACAGCGTGCTGGCCGGCGTCGCCGCGGTCGTCGCACTCGGTTCCCCGTCGCCGCCGACGATCGGCGCGGCCCTGCTGTTCGCGGCCGCTGCGAGCCACAGCCTCCTCGACACCCTCGGCGGCGGGCTGGAGCTCCGGCCGTGGGAGGCGACCGACGACCGCGCGGTGTACGACCACGTTCGCGGGCGCTGGATCGCCCCGCGGCGGTGGGTCCGCTACGACGGCGCCCCGGAGGATCTGCTGCTCGCGGTCGGGCTCGCGATCCCGCTCCGACTCCACGTCGCGCCGGCGTTCGAGCGCGTCGTGGTCGCGTCGCTGGTCGTCGCGGTCGCGTACGCTGCCACGCGCCGTGTGCTCCCGCGGGTCGCGCGGGCGCTCGCGACGGAGGTGCTTCCCGGTCGCGTCCCGCCGTCGCTGCTGGCACGGGTGCCCGAGCGGTACGTGGAAGACGCCGACGGCACCGACCCCGTGCCGGAACTGTGAGGCGTCCAGAAGCTACTTCCGTGCGGTGTGACCTTTTCGACCCATGCAGCCGCTGACGGTCGGTGTCGCCGCTGTCGAGGGGGCGCTGCTGGTCGCGCTCTGGGTCGCCTACCGTCGGGGGAACACGGCGGCGGTCGTCAACACCGTCGGCGCGATCTCTCTCACGCTCGTCCCGCCGCTGCTGGCGGTGACAGTCGGCGCCGCCGGCCCCGAACTCCGCGGGCTCGCGTTCTGGATCGCCGTCGCCGGCTTCCTCCACGCGCTCGGGATGCTCGGGCGCTACGACTCGGTGTGGTGGTGGGACCACCTCACCCACACGCTCTCGGCGGCGCTGGCCGCCGCACTGCTGTACGCCGGCCTGCTCGTGGTCGCGCCCGCGATCGCCGTCGCCGGCACAGTACTGAGTATCGTCGTACTCGGCGTCCTCTGGGAGGTCGGGGAGCTGTTCGCCCGCGAGGTCGGCGAGCGCTACGACATCGAGCCGGTGCTCGTCCACTACGGCTGGCGGGACACCGCGCTCGATCTGCTGTTCGACGTCGTGGGCGCGGGGGTGGTCGTCGCGCTCGACGTCCGACTCTTTCGCCCCGTCGTCGAGGCGGCCGTCGGCGCCGTCTGAGTCCGTTAGTCGGCGGCTCCCCGCCCGCTTCTGTCGATATCCGGCACGTCGATCGTCGAACACGACGACGAAAGAAGACCCGTTATCAGTGCGGAGTACGAGCGTGGGAGTAACGCTCACATGTCCGAACAGTACGACCTCGTCATCGTCGGCGGCGGCATCAGCGGCGCGTCGCTGCTGTACACGACCGCGAAGTTCACCGACATCGACTCGATCGCCCTCGTCGAGAAGGAGCCGGAGATCGGCGCGATCAACACGCACCACACCAACAACTCCCAGACGCTGCATTTCGGCGACATCGAGACCAACTACACCTTAGAGAAGGCCGAGGAGGTCAAGGAGGGCGCCGAGCTGCTCGCGGGCTACCTGGAGAACCACGACCCCGACCGCGAGATGCACGCAAAGCGGAGCAAGATGGTGCTCGGTGTCGGTCGCGAGGAGGTCGACAGCCTCGAACAGCGCTACGAGGAGGAAGGGTTCGGCGACCTGTTCCCCAAGCTCGAACCGATCGGCCGCGAGGAGATCGCCGACCTCGAACCCAAAGTCGTCGAGGGCCGGGACCCCGACACCGAGATGCTCGCGCTCCAGACGCCCGACGGCTACGTCGTCGACTACGGCGCGACCGCCAAGTCGTTCGTCGAGGCCGTCGACGACGACGCGGTCGACGTGTTCACCGGCACGACGGTCACCGACATCACCCCCAAGCCCGACGGCCACGAGATCGAGACCGCCGGCGCGGGCACGCTCGACGCCGACGCGACCGTCGTCGCCGCCGGCTCCCACAGCCTCCAGATGGCCAAGGAGCTCGGCTACGGGCAGGACAAGGTGCTGCTCCCCGTCGCGGGCAGCTTCTTCCTCGCCGACGACCTGCTGAACGGGAAAGTGTACACGCTGCAGATGAAGAAGCTCCCGTTCGCAGCGGTCCACGGCGACGCCGACGTCCACGACGGCAGCATCACTCGCTTCGGTCCCACCGCGAAGCTGGTGCCGGCGCTCGAACGTGGCCGGATCTCGACTGTCGGCGACTTCCTCGACGTGTTCGGGCTCAACGCCGCCTCCTTTTTGAGCTACGCCAACATCCTCGCCGACCGCATCCTGCTGCCGTACGTGCTCCGGAACCTCGTCTACGACGTGCCGGAGATCGGCCCGCGACAGTTCCTCCCCCACGTCCAGAAGGTGGTGCCGAGCGTCGAGCTCGACGACATCGAACGCGCGAAGGGGTACGGCGGCGTCCGCCCCCAGATCGTCGACACCGAGAAGAAGTCCCTCGACATGGGCGAGGCCAAGATCGTCGGCAACGACGTGATATTCAACATCACGCCCTCGCCGGGCGCGTCCACCTGCCTGAAGAACGCGATGCGGGACACCCACACGATCGTCGACTTCCTCGACGACGAGTACGAGTTCGACGAGGACGCGTTCCGCGAGGACACGATCGGCGAGTTCCCGCGAGCGGAGTAAGCGATCGAGGTCTCGAACGCGACGCTCCCTCGCGGCGTTTAACTCCGGCCGGCCACAACCCCCGGCAATGGCAGACGACTACGGCGGCATCCTCGGCGCGTTCCCCTACGCGTTCCGGCGGAGCGACTCGCTGCTGTTCCGGTCGTACGTGCTCGTCGCCGGCCTCGCGACGCTGCTGCTGGCGCTGACCTGCGTGCTCGCGATCGTCGTCGTGTTCGGGCAGACCGCCGGCGCCCGCGGCGGGAGCTTCACGCTCTCGCGGTCGTTCATCGCGCTCCTTGGGCTGCTGGCGGTGCTGCCGATCGTGGGTCCCGTACTGCTCGCGGCTCGAACGCGGCGGTACGGGCGTAGTCTCGATGGATCGTTCGACCCGCCGGCGAACTACGAGCCGCTGCTGGCGGTCGGCGGCTACGTGTTCCTGCTCTCGCTGTACCTCGGCCTGATCGCGTCGATGCCCGAGACGTTCGTCCTCGACGGCGAGACGATCGCCCGTCCCGAACCCTCGGGCCTGTTCGCCCCCGTCGTCGCCGCGCTGTACGCGCTCCCCGCGGCCGCCTCGCCCTTGCTCCCCGTCTCGGCGGCCGCGCTGATCCTCGGGATCCACCGCTGGCTGCGCTGAGCCGCGGGCGAAATCCGGAAAGGGCTCGGGCGCCCAGTCGAGGTATGAGCGACACCGAGATCGACGGCGAGACCGAGGGCACGTTCCTCGTTACGCACGCCGACGACGACAGCGCAGTGTTGCGGGACGTGGAGCGCGGGCAGGTGCACACGCTCTCCTCGAACCCCGGGCTCTCCGAGGACGACGCCGTGGAGGGGACGGTCGCGCCCGAACCACCCCTCGAAGTGACCGCGGAACTGGTCGAAGTCGAAGAGCGACGCCCGCTGTCGATCAGCGAGAGCCGCGAGCCGCCGACGAAGCAGGAACGGGAGATCGCCGCCGAGCAGTCCGTCGGCGAGCTCACCAAGGAGGAACGCGCCGGCATCGGCGAACTCCACGTCATCAGCGTGCCCGAAGACGAGACCGAGGCAGCCGTCGAAGACGTGCTCGACGACCGCGAGGCGACGCTCGGGCGCGCCGCCCGCCTCGGCGTGAACCGGGTCGAAATCCGCTCGGAGCCGGGGGTCGTCAGCGTTCGCTACCTGCCGTAACCGACGGCGAGGCCGACGAAGAAGAGGAGCAGGACCGACGAGGATGTGCGCCGGGATCACCGAGTGCCCCACCCGGAGTGCGAGCAGGCCCCCACCGCCAGCGCGGTCAGGAAGATCCCCGCGGTGAGGACGAGGTCGCCTCGACCATACGCCGAAAGAACACGCGGACGGAATGACCGTTGCGGTGGACCGGGTCGCTACGCGGCGCCGAACGCCGCGGCGAGCGTCGCGACGTACAGCACGCTGCTCACGGCGGCGAACGCCGCGTAGACGAACGCAGGGACGGCAAGCGACTCGCTCGCGTCGTACGCCGCGGCCGCGACGCCGATCACCGCGGTTCGAGTGACGGTGACGAGCACGCCGCCCGGGGAGTCGACGTCGGGCACGAGAACGGCGGCGACGAGTCCGAGCGCGAGGAGGACGGGCAGCCACGTCAGCGCGCCAGCCGGGCCGTCGCGGTCGCTGGCGGCGACACCGAGTGCGAGGACGACCAGGACCGCCACCGCGGCGCGAGCCCCCCAGATCGACAGCCACGGCCCGTTCGCGAAGCTGCCGTAGGTGACGACGGTCGGCGCGGCGAGATAGCCGCCCAGCAGCGTCGTCGCGACGACGGCGAGGGAGCGCTTCCCGTCGAACGCGTGCTGGAGCGCGCTCTGAATCAGCCCGTGGTACAGCAGCGCCATCCCGGGCACGAACAGCGCGATCCGGGCGAGCGTGCGGACGGTGAAGACGCTGCCCGGATCGGCGAGCGTCGACGCGACGTGATCGACTCCCGTTCCCGTCCGAACCGCGAGAAAGAAGAACGGGATCGTGGCGAGAAGCGCCGTCACGGCCACGGCGCCGGCGACGAGCCGCCCGTCGCTCCGGCCGGGCATCGACACCGGGAACGAGTAGCCGCGCCACGCCGCAGCCGAGGCGGCGAGCACGCCCGCCCAGCCGAGGGAAAGCGCGCTCCGGACGAGTAGCAGCGAGGTGTCGCTGTCGAGGAAGTACGGATCGAGGACAGCGTCGAGGAGGACCGTTCCGGCCGCGAATCCGAGCAACAGCGTGACGACGATCGCGAGTTCGACGACGACCGCGGGCTGGCGCAGCGTGTCGAGGGAGGTGCGGACCGCGCGACGGGGAGCCATACGGTGAGCCGACGGCAGGCTCGTAAAAATATCTTCCCGTGGTCCTACTGGCCGTCCTCGAACTCCAGCGCGACCGAGTTGATGCAGAAGCGCTTCCCGGTCGGCTCGGGACCGTCGTCGAACACGTGGCCGAGGTGGCCCTCGCAGTTGGCACAGACGACCTCGATCCGGGACATCCCGTGGCGGTCGTCCTCGCGGGTCTCGACGGCGTCGTTCTCGGCGGCGTAGAAGCTGGGCCACCCGCAGCCGGAGTCGTACTTCGTCTCGGAGTCGAAGAGGACCTCCCCACAGCCTTTGCAGCGGTAGAGGCCGTCGTCGTCGCGGTTCACGTGCTCGCCGCTGAATCGGGCCTCGGTGCCGCGCTCGCGGAGGATCTCGTACTCCTCGTCGGTGAGCTCCTCGCGCCATTCGGCGTCGGACTTCTCGGTTTTCGTGTCGGGCTCGCTCATGGATGGTGTTGGGGCTGTACGGGTCTAACGCTTCCGCCGATTTAGTCGGTGAGTGGTCCGTCGGTGCTTGACGGGGCGTGGCTGCTGTGACTGCAACGGTAGTTGTCTACAGCGACGGCGACAGCAGCTCGATGCTTGACCACTTGCGACCGCAACCGCGGCCGGACAGCACCGCGATGGTTTTCCCCGCATCCTCCCCACGGGCTCGCCGACCGGTGGCGAGCCCTCGCGTCCACTGCCACCGCACCGCGGTTGCTGTCGGCGCGAAACGTGAGCAGGGCGGGACCGGCGGTCCCGCTGGCCGTGCGGGCGACGCGTGAGTCGCCCGCACAACGCCTCCGTCCGCGAGCCAGCGCGAGGGACGAGCGACCAACGGGAGCGAGTCGGCTGGGGAGGAAGCGAGGCGGGTAAACTCGCCGAAGGCGAGGCAAACCGCCTCGAAGCGAGCGGGGAGCGAAGCGACCCGCGAGCAGTGAGGGCTGTGCGGGGCGGTGCAGTCACAAGGTGCCAGCGGTCGAGCTGCTGTTGCTGTGTCTGGAAAACCTTCTATCGCGGTCCATTGCGACGCCCGAGAAAACACACCCGACTCACCGACAGAACCCCTACAACTCCGAGTCCAAGAACGCGAGCTCGTGGTTCAGCGTCCGCTCAAGCTCCACACCGTCCAGCGCGGCGTAGTGCGAACTCGGGACCCTGACCAGCGAGGCGTCCCGGACCGACTCGCTCGCCGCCGCGACCGCTTCCGGCGGCGCTACCTCGTCGTGCTCGCCGGCGACGAACAGCGTCGGGCAGTTCACGTCCGACACGACCGACTCCAGATCGTGGCGCTGGAGGTTCACGAGCGAACGTGCGGGCGTCGTGCCGGGATCGCGACCGAGCAGGTCGCGCACGTCTCGGGGCGCGTTGGTCGCGGCGATCGCGGCCACCTCGCTCGTGTCGCCGAACAGCGGCACCCTGACCCCCCGCTCGTCGGCGTCGACGCCGCGGATTCGGCCCAGCGCCGAGGCGGGGTAGTCGGCGACACCGCGGGCGAGCCCGCGGAGCCGGGGGCGGAGCCACGAGGGGAGCAACGTCGCGCCGTCGAGCACGGGGAACCGAGCGACCACGGCGTCGACGTCGAACGAGTCGGCGGCGGCCGCGAGCGCGGTGCCCGCCGAGAGATCCATCCCCCACAGCGCGAGGCGGTCGCCGTCGACCTCCGGAGCCTCGCGGGCGGCCTCGATCGCGGCGTCGAGATCCGCGCGCTGGCGGCCGGGGGAGAGCAGGCGGTCCCCGCCGACGCTGCCGAAGCCGCGATGGTCGAACGCAAGCGCCGCGTACCCCCGCTCCGCGAACCGTTCTGCGGTCGCTTCGAGCGTCGGCCGCCACGGCAGCCCCGCACCGGGCGCGAGCACGATCACGGGCGCGTCTGCCGGTCGGTCCGGCGTGAACAGGTGGCCGTGCCGGCCGTCGAGCCCCACGTCGCGGGTCGAGAACGCGTAGCGGCTCGGCTTCCCGCGGCGGGCGTGGCTCCCGCTCACGGCGACCACCCGGAGGATCGGGGATCGGGACGGAGTCGGTTCATGGCGGCGATTGCGCCGGCGTGGAGTAAAGCGTTCCCGTGGACGGCGCCTCCCGAGGCAGGCGGCGAGCTGCAGGCTCGGTTCCGAACTCCCCGCCGTTCACTCGGTCCGGCCCGGCAGCGTGATAACCGGCCGGTTCGCCTCGGTCACCAGCCGGAGCGTGCGGTCGCCGGCGAGGAACTGCTGGAGGCGGCTCCCCTTCCGGGGCTGGAACGCGATCGCGCTCGCACCGATCTCGGCGGCGGTGTCGATGACGCCCGCGACGACGTCCCGGCGGTAGACGGTCTCGGTCTCGGCGTCCGGGAACCGCTCGCGGAACGCCTCGAACGCCCCCTCGGCGACGGATTCGGACTGCTCGACGGGCGTCTTGTCCGGGACGCCGCCGCCCTTCTCGACGACGTGGACGACGGTCACGCGCTCGGGACCGTACGGCGCCAGTGCGACCGCCGTCTCCCGGGCGTCCTTTTCAGTCGCGACCGGAACGAGCAGGTGCGACATAAGTGCGGCTGACGAGTCGTCGGTCATGGGGGAGGATACCGTCGCCGTCCGTTTAACGCTATCCTCTGCGGGGGGATCGCCACGGCGGTCGGTGGACTCGCTCGCGGCTACCGAAGGGGAGCTCTACGGCACAACGGCGAGAGCGGTCGCAACAGTGAACGCAGAAAGGGGGTGGCTACCGGAGTTCGTCGAGGGAGACGGCGCTGTCGACGTCGGCGGTGACCCACTCGGTGGTCGACATCTCTTCCCCGGGGAAGACGGTGACCTCCGAGGGGTCGTCGTCGTCGTCGTACAGACAGCTCAGCCCGAACACGGGGTACGATGCCAGCGGGTCGCCCGATGGCGTCTGTTGTACACTCATGGTGGTCCCTCGTTCAGCGCGTCGGCCGCCACGCTTCACCTGACGATACACACGGTAGACAGATAAACGCTTCAGTACCGATCGGCGTGAATCGAAGTCTCCCCGAGCGAGAACCGGTATCGCAGTCGCTGTTCGATCTGTCGAGCGGATCGGACCGCGGTCGGGAGGATCAGTCGGCAGTGGCGGCGATCGTCTCCGTCTCCGCCTCCTCGTCGTCCTGAAGTTCGTCGGTGACGCCGTGGATCAGCGCAAATACGGCGGCTTTGTGGTCGGTCTTCGATCGGTGAATGGATGTCGGCTGCACGCCAAGCTCCCGGTACTCTTCGGAGACAGTGTCTCCCGCTGCGTCGAACTGGCTCTGAAGCTCCGCGAGAAGGCCGTGCAGGTGGATGAGCTCCTGCTTCTTCATGGTCACCGACTATATCGGCCGGAGGGTTATAACCTTACTCTGAGTCGGAGTACCACGGTCCCCGTCGGTCCGCCGGCTCGGGGGCGCACTGGCGGGTTTTCACGTTACGCAGTTGTCTTGTTTTCCTCGGGAGCGGACGCCACGGATCCCGATCGAATCGGTGCAGAAGCCGGGTGGGAGCACGGTTCGGCGTGTCCTCCGACGTTCATCGGCGCGTGGTTCAGCAGCCGCTGACGGGTGTCGCGTCGATGTGGAAGGAGAGAAAGGCTCAGACGGCGTTATCGGGGGTTTTGAGACCCGATACTGCTCATTCTGAACCGAACATCTGGCGCATCATCGGGTGCATCTCCATCAGCTGCTCCTCGGCGATCTCCTCGTACAGCTTGTACGTAATGGAGACCGTCAGCAGCAGCCCCGTTCCGGAGACCTGCCCGATCGTGCCGAGCATGTTCGCCATCACCGCCAGCAGCCCGACGAGGGCGCCGCCGATGACGGTGACCTGCGGGATGTACCGCTCCATCACCTTCTCGATCACCTGCGGGTTCTGCCGGAAGCCGGGGATCTGCATCCCGGAGTTCTGGATCTGCTGGGCGGTGGCCTCCGGGCCCATCCCGGTGGTCTCCACCCAGAAGATCGCGAAGACCGCACCGCCGACGATCATGAACGTCAGGTCGATGCCGATCCGGAGCAGCACCTGCCACCAGTCGGCGGTGACAGTCGCGCCCACAAACCACATCCACTGGTCGGGGCTCTGGATCGGCTTGAGGTACCAGAACAGCCCCTCGGTGACCTGCCCGGTCTGGGTGTCGTACTCGCCCAGCCAGACGGGCATCCCGCCCCACTGGCTGTGGAGGATCTGTCCGAGGAACTGCAGGTTCGCCTGCAGCGCACGGACGAGGATCATCGGCAGGACGCTGGCGTAGATCAGCTTCACGGGGAACTTCCCGCGAGCGCCCTTCACGCGAGCGTGCGAGAGCGGAATCTCGATACGGACGCTCTCGGCGTAGACGACCACGACGAAGATCAGCACCGTCGTGATCATCGCGAGCACCATCCCCTGACCGAGGAAGATCGCGCTCAGCCCCTCCGTCGTCAGCGGCGAGCCCGGGAGCTCGGCGCTCCCGGTGATGATCCCGATCCACGAGGAGACGAAGCCGCTGTTGCCCGTCAGCCCCTGCCAACCGAACAGGCCGCTGACGAGCCGCTGGCTCACGCCGGCGATGATGAACAGGCCGACCCCGGAGCCGACGCCCCACTTGCTCACGATCTCGTCCATGAACAGGATCAGGATCCCGCCGACGAAGATCTGGGCGAACAGCAGCGCCTCGACGCCGCGGAGACCGATCCCCAGCGACTGTGCGACCTGCGGGTCGGCGCTGAGGATGGGGCTCGCAAACACCATCGGCGCACCGGTCAGGACGATCATCACGGCCACCAGCAGCTTCTGGAGCCCCTGGTACAGCACCTGATCCCGCGGGTCGTTCTCGGTGTCCAGCCCGAGCAGGTCGGCCCCGCCCAGCAGCTGGAGCACGATCGACGCCGTCACGATCGGTCCGATCCCGAGCTGCAGGATCGAGCCGGACGCGCCGGCGAGGATCGAACGGAACTGCCCGTAGAAGTCAGTCCCGCCCGTCTGGAGCCCGTACAGGGTGACGTTCGTCAGGAAGAAGTACATCACGAGGATGCCGGCGGTCCACAGCAGCTTGCGCTTGAAGGGGACGTGCCCCTCCGGCCGTGCGACCGTCGGCATCCGCGTGAGCACCGGTTCGGCGGTCTCCTTCCAGCCCATTGTCAGTCCTCGCTGGCTTCGTCAGATTCGGCGGCTCGTTCGGCCTCCCGCTCGGCACGCTCCTCGGCGCGCTCGGAGACGGTCGTCGAGCCCCCGGCGTCCTCGATCAGCTCGGTCGCCGCGTCGCTGAACGCGTCGGCGGTGACGTGCAGCTCCTGGCGGACCTGCCCGTTGCCGAGCACCTTCACCACGTCGGCCTCCCAGCCGTCCTCTGCCACGTCGCGGGCGTCGATCGTGTAGGCGCCGTCGTCGTTCTCGGCGACGCCCTCCGCCGCCAGCAGCGCCGCGTCCTCGTCGATCTTCTGGACGCGCACCTCGGCGACGTTGTCCTGTACCTCGTCGGGCTGGGTGAAGCCGTGCTTCGCCCAGGGCCCGTAGTGGTGCATCTCGTGTTTGCGGCTGCCCGCCTTGCCGCGACCGCCACGGTGGCCGGCGCCGCGCCGGTTCTTGTGGCTGCCGCCGCCGTGGGTGCGGGAACCGCGCTGTCGTCGTTTCTTGCTGGTCATTATCGCATCGCCTCCAGGAGCGGGTCGATGTCCTCGTGAGGACCGAGCTCGCCGCCCGTGCTGTCCGGATGCTTGATGCCGTCGTGCCCGCCACGGGGCGGGTGGAGTCGCAGCGTCGGGGAGATGTTCTGCTCGCGCAGCGTCGTCTCCTCCGCCAGCAGCGCCTCCGCCAGCGCCTCGAAGCTGTCGTAGTCGGTCTCCTCGGCGAGGTACTCCTCGTCGACGTCGGCCTCGGCGTCGAGCGCGTCCGCACGCGTCTCGAGCACGAGCGCCAGCGTCTCCACGGAGGGCTCGCCGAAGGCGACGAAGTCGTTGACCTTCGCGACCATCCCGTCGTACGTGTCGGTCTCGGGGACGAGCGCGGCGTGGTTGACGCGACCGATGTTGAGCATGTCCAGCGTGTCTCGCTGGCCCGCGGTCATGTCGATGTTACCGCGGAGTTGGACGACTGCTCGCATCAGTTGCTCACCCCGTCCTCGGCCTCTCGCTGGACGCGTCGCGCGCGGTCAGGCGTGCGTGCCTGCGAGGCGTTCTCGAGCGCGTTGAACGTCGCCTTCGCGAGGTTGACCGTCGTCCGCGTGTTCCCGTTGGACTGGGTCCAGGCGTCCTGGATCCCGGCCAGTTCGAGGATGTTCCGGACGGTCTCGGCGCCGGCCAGCCCGAGCCCCTGCGGGGCCGGGATGACTTCGACCTCGACGGAGCCGGCCTTGCCTTCGGCACGCCGGGTCAGCGAGTTCACGCCGCCGGCCTGGTCCTCCCAGGAGCCGGAGCCGCGGTCGACGCTGATCACGTTCAGCTTCGCGACCTCGATCGCCTTCTGGATCGCGCCGCCGACCTGATCGTCTCGCCCCTCGGCGTAGCCGAGGTAGCCGTCGCGGTTGCCCACGACGACGACACAGCGGAACTTCACCCGCCGGCCGGAGTCGGTCATGCGCTGGACCATGTTGATGTCCAGTACCTCGTCCTCCATGCCGGGGAGGAGCTGGTCGACGATCTCATGCTCCTTCAGCGGGAGCCCGGACTCCAGCGCCTCCTGCATGGAGGTGATCTCTCCGTCCTGCACTTGCTTGCCGAGCCGGGTTACCGGCTCCCAGCCGTCGTTCTGGCTCATTCGTGGTCCTCCTGGAGCATCTCGCGCACGTCGTCGAAGTGCTCGGGCAGCTCCGTGGCGTCGAACTCCCCGCTGTACAGATCGTCCTCGAGCTGCTCGGCGTACTCGGCGATATGCTCGCCTCGGTTGCGCGACCAGTCCGCGAGAACGCTGTCACTGTGGGGGATCTCGAGCCCCGCGTCGATTGCACCTTCCTGTACTGCGAACGCCTTGTTGCCGGGCGTCGCCGTGTTGAGACCCAGGTCGAGCACGGCCTCAGTGAGGCCGGCATCGATCGCTCGCAGGCCCGCGAGATACCCCGTCAGGTACGCGCTCGGGAGATTGCCCGTGGGGGCCTCCCAGCCGTACTCCGACAGGTCCTCGCTGGACGCTGCGGCGTGGATCTCGTCGCCGTCGGGTCCGGGACTGGCCAGCTGCGCCCTGACGTGCTTGTTGCTCACCCGGGCGACCAGGCGAGGCTTGCCGGATTTCAGCAGGCGCAACCGCTGATGGTAGTCCGTCCGAACCTCACGGCGACGACGCATCGGCACCTTGTATCGTGGTCCTGTTGCCATTAGTCGTCGCCTCCGATCTCGACGTCGTAGTTGTTCTCCGCGAAGGCCTCCAGTCGGGCGACGCTGTCGAACTCGCCGCCGCTGGCCTTGTTGTAGAGCTCGCGGTACTGGGAGGCGTCGAGAACCTCCTCGTCGTCGCGAAGCTCTTTCAGCCGGGAGCGCTGTGCGCGAATCCGGCTGACCCACTCGTCCTTCTCGCTGCGCCGGGCGCCGGACTTCCCCTTCCGGGAGCCGGCACCGGTCTGGTGCCCGTAGTCACGCTTCGCTTTGCGGTCGCGGGCACGGCCGCGGGAGTTGGACTTCTCGTCCTCGGCGCGGATCGTTCCGTCCGCGATCAGGTCGCGGATGTCCTCGCGGGTGATCGCGTCCGCGAGCTCGTCCTGTGCCTCCGGATCGAACCAGACGCGGTTCTCGCCAACGTCCAGCTCTTCGGCTGCGAGTCGCTTCTGTGCGCTCAGATCCGTCATTCCTCTACCTCCACTTCGACGTAGGTCGGGTTGAGGACGCGAATACCGGCGTCCTCACACTCCTCCTCGATGCGCTCGCGCTTGCGGGCGCCGACCTTCGAGGCGATGCGGACCGCTTCCGTGTCGCCGTCGACGCCGTCGAGGTCGTCGACGTTGTGGACGTACACTTCCTCGAATCCGCTCGGGTGCAGGCCGCGGGCGGCCGTCGGCGAGCGGAAGCCGGCCTCGACCTTCGGGCCCTTGCCCTTGATCGAGCGGCGCTGCTTCGAGAGGGTACCACGGGGGCGCCGCCACGAGGTGGGGACGCGCTTTTTCTTGTGGTAGTCCTGTCGGTTGAACTGCGGCTTGCCCTCGCGGTGCTTCTGTGCGAGCGCGGCCGCGGTGTCGTCGTCGAGGTCGGGCGTCTTGTCGGCGTGGCCGCGAGGCTGGAGCTCCGTCTCCACTTCTTCGTCCTCGTCGGCCTCCTCCTCGTCTGCCTCGTCCTCGATCTCGGCCTCGGTCTCCTCTTCGACTTCGAGACCACCGACGTCGGCCTTGATCCGGGCCGCGAGGGCGTTGCCGACCCCGTCGACCTCGGCGAGTTCGGACTGCGAGGCGGCCTTGAGGTCCTCGACAGAGTCGTAGCCGGCCTCCGCGAGCGTCTCGGCCTTGGAGGGCCCGACGCCGCTGATGTCCTCGATTTCCTCGGGTGCGTCGTCAGCCATCAGGCATCACCCGTGGGTTTCTGCGTGATGTACACGCCGTCCTGGAACACGCGGTTGTCCTTGTCGCTGACCCGCGTGAGCTGTTCGATGTCCGCTGCGGTCTGGCCGACGGCCTCCTTGTCGGAGCCCGACAGGGTGAGCTGCTCGCCGTCGACTTCGACCTGCGTGTCGCCCCGGATCGGCGTCCGCCGCGGGGCACGCTCGCCGAGGAAGTTCTCGATGACGATCTCCTCGCCCTGCACTTCCACCTGCATCGGGAAGTGGGCGTAGAAGACCTCCATCTCGTAGGTCCAGCCCTCGGTTACGCCGTGGAACATGTTCCGAACGTGACTCTCGAAGGTGCCGACCGTCGCGCGGGTGTTGGCGTCCGAGTCCTCGGGCGCCGTGATGACCACGCTGCCGTCCTCGACGGTGACGTCGACGTCGGGGTACCAGAGGCGTCGGGTGACCGAGCCGTTGGGACCCTCGACGGTCAGGTCGAGGTGGTCGAGCTCCGCGGAGACGTCGTCCGGGATAGTGAGTTCTGTCCTGCTCATCAGTAGACGTATGCGATTATCTGGCCACCGATGCCCTGTTCGCGGGCCTCGTAGTGGCTCATGACGCCGTGGCTGGTCGTGACGATGAGCGACCCGTAGTCTCGGGCCGGGAGGAACCGCTTCTCCCACTGCTCGTACTCGTCAGCGCCGACCGAGTAGCGGGGCTTGACCGCCCCGCAGTCGTTGATGGCGCCACTCAGTTCGACCTCGAACTTGCCTGCTCGGCCGTCGTCGACGAACTCGAAGCCGCCGATGTACCCGCGGTCGTAGAAGACCTCGAGGATACTGCCGATCACGTTCGAGGCGGGTGCTACCGTGTGGTCGAGGTGCCCGACGCTCTCGGCGTTGTCGATGCCGGAGAGGGCACTCACCAGTGGGTCGTTTCCTGCCATAATTATCGATACTTCCGGAAGCCCATGCTGCGGGCGATCTCTCGGAAACACTGCCGACAGACGAAGACGCCGTACTTGCTCACCAGCCCCTCGGTGCGCTCGCAGCGTCGGCACTGCCGCTCCTGCGTGCTGCCCTGGGTGGCGTGCTCGCCGGTCTCTTCGTTGCCGGTGTGTTCGCCGTCTAGTTCACTCATTCGTCGATCTCCACGTCGAACTCGGTCTCGAGGAACGCGATTGCGTCCTCGGCGGTCATGCGGTGCGTCTCGGGGATCGAGCGGGTACCCTGGTCGCGCTTGGCGACGCGGTAGCCCGGTCGGACCAGCGTGACGGTCACGTCGAGCCCGTAGATCCCCGTGTTGGGGTCGTACTCCTGACTCGGGAACGCGGTGTGCTCGTCGACGCCGAAGCTGACGTTGCCGGCCTCGTCGAACTGCGAGGCGCTGATCTCCGCCAGCGGCAGCGCCGTCTCGAGGAACTCGCGGGCGTCCTCGTTCCGGAGGGTGACCTTCGCGCCGATCGGGTCGCCCTCGCGGATGTCGAACGCCTGCACCGTCCGCTTCGCGGAGGTCCGGACCGACTGCTGGCCCGTGATCTCCTCGACGATCTCCTCGGCGTTCCCGAGGTCGCGCCCGCCCTGGCCGACGCCCATGTGGACGACGACCTTCTCGATGGACGGCTCGCGCATCGGGTGGAACTCCGCTTCAGCCTCACTCATCGTCATCACCCACGAAGTTCTCGTCGATGGTGACGACGTACTCCTCGACGGTCTCGAAGGAGCCGTCGTCGGTGGCGACGGTCACGCTGTTGCGGCCGGAGCCGGGCGTGACGAGGATGTCCTCGACCTCGCCGATCTCGCCGGCGTGCTGGCCGTCGACGGCGGTGACGAGCGCGCCCTCGCCGTACTCGAAGTGTGCGACGATATCCTTGTCCTCGTTGTCGATCACCAGCGAGTCGCCCGCGCTGTACTCGTCGGCGTCCTCCTCGTGGAGGGTGGTGCCGTCGTGCAGCGAGAGCTGGAACGCGCCGCCGCTGACCTGGCGCTTGTCGGTGATCTTCCCGAGTCGGGAGGCCGCGCTCTCCTCGTCGATCGGGGTGAGCGCGAGGCGGCCGCCCTCGCCGGGGAACACGCGGAAGTACTCCTCGCGGGCCGGGAACGCCAGGATGTCGAACATCCCGATCGGCCGGGCCTCGTCGGCGACGGCGTCGCCGTTGACGAGCACCGCGTCGTTGTTCAGTGCGTAGCGGGCCTCCTTGCGGGAGTCCACGTAGCCGAGCACGTCCCGGAGCACGATGAGCAGGGGAACCCCGTCCTCACCGTGGGGGCCGGCGTCGGCCTTAACCGTGAACGTCTCCTCCTTCCGTTCGACCGGCCAGGAGTTCGGTACCGAGAGTCGCTTCTGATGGTTCGTCATTCGTTGTCCTCCTCGAGACGCGCCTGCCGAATCTCGTCGTCGAGATCCAGTTCGGTCACGCGGACGTTCGAGGCGTCGAGCGGCCGGGGAACCTCCTCCCCGTCCGTCTTCTCCACGGTGACCTCCTCGACGTGGATGTGCTCGCCCCGGAGGTCGACCTCCAGGACTTCGCCCTCCTCGCCGGCGTGGTCGCCGCGAAGCACCTCGACGGTGTCGCCCGCGTTGACGCGGACGTTCCGCTGGCCGTACTCCTCGCGGAGGTCGGCCGTCAGCGTGGCCCGAACCTGCTTCTGCTTCTCGTGCAGGGGGGCGTCTCGCTTCTGGTTTCGTTGTTTGCGTGGCTGTCGTGTCATGCTTAGACGATCATCGTCGCCGTGCTGGCGATGGTGCCGAACCGCTCTGCGACCTCACGCGCGACGGGCCCTTTGATCTCCGTACCGCGGGGCTCCTCGTTCTCGTCGATGATGACGGCGGCGTTGTCCTCGAACTTGAGGCGCTCGCCGTTCGGTCGCCGGATCGGCTTTCGCTGGCGAACGACCACCGCTTCGAGCACCTGGCGGCGCATTTCGGGCGTGCCCTTGGTGACCGAGACGGTGATCTTGTCGCCGATGCCGGCTTTCGGGTGACGGTTCTTCGTCCCCGAGTAGCCGGTGATGCTGATGACCTTGAGCTCGCGGGCGCCGGTGTTGTCGGCGCAAACGATCTTCGAGCCCTTCTCCAGACCCTGCGTGACGTCGGCTTTCAGCGCCTCCATCATTCACCCCCGTCGTCGAGAACGTCGACGACGACGTGCGATTTGGTCTTCGAGAGCGGTCGTGTCTCTGCGATGCGAACCGTGTCACCCTCCTCCGTGTCCACACACGGCGGCAGGTGTGCCGGGACGCGGGATCGACGCTTCATGTACCGATCGTACTTCGGCACACGAACGTCGTACTCCCGCTCCACGACGACGGTCTTGTCCATGTCGGTGGAGGCGACTTCACCCTCGAGCGTCTGCCCGCGCACGGAGAGGTCCCCGTGGAACGGACAGTTCTCGTCGGAGCAGGTCTCCTCCGGTTGTTCTACGTTTAGTCCGATTGCCATGTCGAATCACCCCCGCGCTCGGTTCGCGCGGTGGGTCGTGAGAGCAGTTTCTCGCCATCCACCGTTACGTAGACCGTATCCTGGCACTCGTCCGTTCGGGGGGAGTCCTCCCCGTCGAACCGACTCGCCCCCCGACCCTGACTCCGGGGCGGGGTGGACGGGCCAGACTTGCCGGGGCGGACCCCGGCAGTTTCCGTCCCGAGTTGGGATACGGACCCGGACGCCTCGGCGGCGCCCGCGGCTTCATCTGCGGCGGGAGCGACGCTGGCTCTCGCAGCGTCCTCCGCGTTCGTGATAGCGAACTCGAAGCAGCTCCCCGACTTGGGGACCTGCCGCACCCGACGCCCGTCGTCGACGTGAAACGTCTTCATCGTCTCGACCACGACGCGGCCGCTGATCCCGACGAGGTCGGGGTTGGCGGCGTCGGCTACCCGGACGGGTAGCCCGTTCAGCTCGTGTCGTGTGAGGGTGTCGGGTGTGAGTGCCATCGTGCGTTACTCCTGAGTGTCGGCCGCTTCGACGTCGTCGCCTTCCTCGTTCTGGATCGTCTTGATCCGGGCGATCGTCCGGCGAAGCTCGCCGACGCGGCCGGGGTTCTCCGGCGCGCCACCCGCCGCCTGCACGGCGCGAGCGTTGAGCAGCTCGGTTTCGAGCTCCTCCAGCTCGGCCGCCCGCTCGGCGGGCGTCATGTCTCTGATCTCTTCGGTGTAGAGAATCGCCATGTATTACTCCTCCGTTTCCTCGTCGTCTTCGGCGTCTTCGGCCTCCTCCATCTCGGAGACGAGGTCGGCCGCTTCCTCTTCGACGTCCTCGTCGAGCTCCTCCTCGTCGGCCGTCTCGACGGCCTCCTCGGACGCGGTCTCGACATCGTCTTCCTCGACGGCTTCGGTCTCCTCGGCGGCCTCGACGACCTCCTCGACGACCTCCTCGTCGATGACTTCCTCGGGATCCTCGTCGGGGAGCTCGGGCTCCTCGTGCTCGGGCGCCTCGGGGATCTCCTCCTCGTCGACGTCGGCGAGCAGCTCCTCGACGCCCTCGCCGGTCTCGACCTGCTCGACCTCCGGCGGCTCCGAGGTCTCGGTGATCTCGAAGTCGTCGGGGAGCTCCGCGTCCGGACCGATGACCTTGACGTTGACCCCGATGGTGCCGAGCTTCATCACGGCGACGCCCTGCCCCTCGTCGACGACCGACTGGGCGGGCTCACCGTTGTGCTTGATGTAGCCGCGGTTGAACTTCTCCACGCGCGAGCGGGCGCCGGTGACCTTCCCCGACAGGACGATCTCCGCGCCCAGCGCGCCGGCCTCCATCATGCGGTCGATGGTGGTGTGGCCCGCCTTGCGGAAGTACCAGCCACGCTCCAGCGCGTTGGCCAGTCGGTCCGCGACGATCTGTGCGTTGAGGTCGGGTTCGTCGACCTCCTGCACGTCGATCTGCGGGTCCTCCATGTCGAAGCGGTCCTCGAGCTCGGTCGTGATCTTCCGGATGTTCTTCCCACCCTTCCCGATCACCATCCCGGGCTTCTCGGCCTTGAGGACGATCTGGGTCCCCATCGGCGTCTTCGCGATGTCCATGCCGCCGTAGCCGGCGCGGCTGAGCTCGTCCGCGAAGAACTCGTCGATCTGGCTCCGCTGCAGGCCGTTCTCGATGAACTGCTGTTCGTCCGCCATCAGTTATCCTCCTCCGGTTCTTCGAGGACGATCTCCACGTCCACTTCGACGGTGTTCCAGGGGTCGGCAGTCCCCATCGCGCGGGGGTTCCGGCCGACCTGCTCGCCGACCTTGTGGGCCGCGACGTGGGAGATGGTCATCTCCTCGCCGTCGAACCCCTGATGGTCGGCGTTGTTCTTGGCGTTCGTCAGCAGCTTGAGGAAGTCCTTGCTGGCCTTCTCCGGGAAGCGGCCGGCGTCCCAGCCGTCGATGTCGGATCGGTGTCCGACGCCGCTGTTGTGCTGCTTGAACGGCACCGAGCGGTCGCCCTCGATCACTGCGTCGAGGTACTCCTCGGCCTCGGTGACCGTCTTGCCTTTGATGGCCTTCGAGATGGCCTTGCTGTGCTTCAGGCTGATCTGACGCTCCCGCAGCATGGCTTTCGCCGTGGTCTCCGGGTCGGCGTCGACGCTGTAGCTGATTCCCATAGGTTACTTGAGTGGCACGAACTTCGAGGACCGGGTCGCGCCGATGCCGGCCTGACCGTGCTCGACGGTGGATCGGGTGAGGTGGAACTCACCGAGGTAGTGGCCGATCATCTCCGGCTCGACCTTCACGCGGTCGAAGCTGTGGCCGTTGTACACCTCGAAGGTGAGGCCGACGAACTCGGGCAGGATCGGCATGTCCCGGAGGTGCGTCCGGAGCGGATCGTTCGCCGTCTCCTCCTCGGTCGCGTCCCGGGCTGCCTCGACCAGCTTGCGGTGGTCGACGCCGAGTCCCCGGTCGATGGTTCGCCGCACGCGGGCGGGTAGCAGTTCCACGACCTCGTCGAGATCCATCTCTTCGAGGTCCTCGAGCGTGTGACCGCGGTAGGTGAACTCCCCTTCGCGGCCGGTTCGGTATTCCGAGCTCATGGTTTACTCTCCCCCCTTGCCACCGCTGCGGCCGGTGCGCTTGGAGGCGATGTCGCCCACCTTCCGTCCCGGCGGGGCGTCCCGCGAGACGGACTTGGGCTGACCGGGGTGCTGGCGGCCGCCGCCACCGAACGGGTGGTCGACGGCGTTCATCGCGACCCCGCGGACACGCGGGTATTTGGTCCCGCGGGCCTTCATCTTGTGGTGCTTGTTGCCGGCTTTGACGAACGGCTTCTCCGTTCGCCCACCGCCGGCGACGACGCCGATGGTGGCTCGGCAGGCCGGCGGGAGCCGGCGCACCTCGCCGCTGGGCAGCTGGACGACCGCCACGTCGCGGTCGTGGCTCATCAGCTGCGCCGAAACGCCGGAGGCGCGGGCGAACTTCCCGCCGTCGCCCACCTGACTCTCGACGTTACAGATCGGGATCCCCTCCGGGATCTCCGCGAGCGGCAGCGTGTTACCGGGCTTGATCTCGGCGGAGACACCCACCTGCAGGGTGTCGCCGACGGCGATACCTTCGGGAGCGAGCACGAGCCGGCGGTCGCCGTCCTCGAACTCGACGTCCGCCAGCGGCGCGCTGCGGGCGGGGTCGTGTTCGATGTCGACGATCTCGCCGGAGATCGTGTCGTGCTCCTCGCTTTTCTTGTGTTCGAGGTCAGCTTTGTAGCGGTGGGAAGGCGCCCGGAACGTGGGCGTCCCGCGGCCACGCCGCTGCCCCTGAATTCGTCGTCCCATGTGTCAGAACACCCCGATCCGCGAGGCGATCTCCTGTGCGTCGTCCTCCTCGGAGAGGCGGACGATCGCCTTCTTCTTGCCCTGCGGCGTGACCATCGTGTTCAGCGAGTCGACGGTCACGTCGTAGCTGGACTCGATCTCCGCCTCGATGGTGGGCTTGTCCGCGTCGACGTTGACGATGAACTGGAGCGTGTTGTCGAAGTCCATCTGGTCCATCGCCTTCTCGGTGACCAGCGGGTGTTCGATGATGCCCGTCATCGGTCGGCCACCTCCTCGACGGCGCTTTCGGTCCAGAGCGTCAGTCGGCCGGCGTCGGTGCCGGGTGCGAGGTCCTCGGTGTTGACGTCCGCGGCGGTCGCGACGTCGACGCCCGCGAGGTTACGGGCGGCACGCGAGGGTTCCTCGCTGGTGACGACCAGCACCGACTTCGGCTCGGTGTACTTCCGGCCACGGGCTTTCCCCTGACCGGCACGCACGCTCTTGCCGTCGTCGGCACGCTCGACGTCGTCGTGGATGCCCAGCGCCTCGAAGGCCTCGACGGCCTCCTTGGTCTTGTTGAGCTCCTCGAACTCGTCGCTCACGACGAGCGGGAGTTCGAGGTCACCGTCGAAGTCGTGACCGCGCTCGGTCACGAGGTCGGGGTCGGCCGTGGCGGCGATGGCAGAGCGGGTCGCGAGCTTGCGCTCCTTGTCGTTGACCTTCTTGCCCTGGTCCTTCTCGGCTTTCGGCGGGTGTGCCGCGCGGCCACCGACGGCCTGCGGGACACGCCGCGCGCGTCCGTTCTCCTGTGGCACGTGCGCCATGCCGCGGCCCGACCCCATCGACTCGGCGGGGGTGCGGAGCCCGGCGTACTCGTCGGCGCCGTACGCCTGCTTTCGGTTGGCCTGGGCGGCCTGCACGGCGCCTTTGATGAGGTCCGGGCGGAACGTCGTCTCGAACACCGCCGGGAGCTCAACCTCGTCGCCGTCCGAGCCGTCCAGGTTTCGGATAGTTGCTTGCATTGTGTGTTACCCTTGGTTCGAGGCCGTGGAGACGTAGCGCACCTCGGGATCGAGGCGCGGCTGGTCGTTCGGCCGGATCGCGGGGCGGAAGCGCAGGAGGCGCTGATCGGGGCCCGGCAGCGAGCCCTTGACGAGCGCGTACTGCCCGTCGACCTCGCCGTAGTTGACGAAGCCGCCGTCGACGGAGGCGTCGTCGCCCTCGCCGAAGTCGATCAGGCGCTTGTTGAGTTCCGTCCGCTGGTGGTAGCCGGTCTGGCCCTGCTGGGGAACCGTCGAGCGAACGCGGCTCGGGTTCCACGGGCCGAGGTTACCGATGCGGCGCCGCCAGCCCTGACGGGCGTGCTTGCCCTTCCGCTTCTGGACGCCCCAGCGCTTGACGGGACCCTGCGTCCCTTTGCCCTTCGTGATCCCCGAGGCGTCGAGGTACTCGCCCGCTCGGAAGACGTCGCCGAACTCGTGTTCGCCGCCGTCCTCGACCAGGTCGAGCGCGAACTCGGCGCGCTCCTGCAGGGAGCCGCCGCCGACTCGCGTCTCCATCACGTCGGGTTCCTTCTTGGGGATGTTCTGCAGCGTCGCGGGGGTGGTGTGGGTGATGACCCGAAGGTCGTCGACCGCACCCTCCTCGACGAGCGCTCGCAGTTCCGCAGCGTCGCCCTCGAAGTCGTTCTCCGCCGGCAGGTCGAGCGCGCGGTCGAGTTCGTCGTGGAACTCGGTCGCCCAAACCTCGGTTGCCGGCTTCGCTCCGTACGCCGTGTCCTCGTAGGCTCGCACGGCGATCGCGTGCATCGGGGGGGTCTCGACGACGGTAACGGGGACGGACTCCTCCATCCCGTTCCGCGGCGAGTCCTCCTCGTCGTTGACCATCACGACGTGGGTCATGCCGGCCTTGTAGCCAGCGAACCCCTGCAGCGCAGGGGAGCCCTCGTCGTCCGGCCACGAGCGGATACGCGGCACTTCCGACGCCGCACGCGTTCGCGGGCCGAAGCCCAGCGAGCCTTTTCGTGGTCTGCTTGGTTGTGGCATGTTCGTTTTCCTCCGCGCTCAGTCCCTGAGCGCGAGCGGGGCGAGCGTAGCGAACACCGCTTCCTCGGTGCGCACTACCTCGCTGCCCTGGTCCGGAACCGTATTTAGCCAGAGGTCGAACCCGGGTGAGTCGGGTTCGACGGGGAGATCGTCTGGGGATACCCCCAAGATCTCCGGAAGCCCGCGACCCGGCGAGCCGAAGACGACGGTGGCGCCGTCCCGGTAGCGCGGGGCGATCTCGGCCAGTCGCGAACGGGTGAGTTCGTCCCCGTGGCGCGACGTGCCGATGCGAACGCCCGCGTCCTCGCGGGCGAGGGCTTCCTGGATGTCCCCGCAGGCGTCGACGGCGAACCCGGGTGGGTCCTCGTCGACGAGCCGTGCGCGGACGGGTTCTCGCGAAGAGACCCTGACTGTGACGCGCTCCCCCTCCTCGACCGCCATCGACGACGGAACGAGCAGGGAGATCGGGTGTTGCAGTCCGCAATTGACCCGGACGCGGTCGTCAGGTCCGACCTCGGTCACGATTCCTTCTCTCGACTCCGGGGTTTCACCCTCGGAGCCGGTCCGTGGGGAGACACGCATGGGGGGGAGGACGCCTGCGTAGCGCAGTTCGTCGCGTTCGTCCCAGACCTCCCGACGGAGGTAGGGCGGTGTGGCCGCGTAGGCCAACACCGTCCGGACGAACTTCCCGCCCCAGCGGCCCTCGGCTTCCCGATCGGGGAAGACGAGGATTCGATCGATCCGGTAGATGGCCGCTGCGCGAGCCACGTACCCGAGCTTCCGGGTCGCCTCGCGCTTGTCCTCGGCCTCCCGGACGAGCGACGACGGAACGACGATTGTGTTGTCGCCCGTCATGTGCCTCGCCACTGGACTGTACCTCCACTTCCGAACGACACCGTAAAAGGGTAGCGACTCAGCACGGGGGCTGTGACGGCGTCACACGGCCCGAGACGCCCGTTGGCCGGTTTCTTTCGTTCGTGAGTCGCTGTCGTGGATCTCGTTCACGGACGGCGCGATACCCCGCCGCCGGCCGTCGATTGGCAGCGTTTCGGAAGCCTTAAGAAGAAAACCGCACTTGGTGGGAATGCGAAGGAACGCGCTGGTAGTGTAGTGGTATCACGTGACCTTGCCATGGTCACAACCTGGGTTCAAATCCCAGCCAGCGCATTTCTGTTGCGATCAATGTTCGAGCGGTGAGCTTGCGAACCGCGAGGCGATCGCAACGAAATCGGTCAACTGGGATTCTGAACCCTGCCAGTCGCGCGCAGCGAACGAAGTGAGCGAGCACGTCTTGCTCCGGTTCAAATCCCAGCCAGCGCATTTCTCTCGACACCAACTCGCGAGAGCCGAGTTTCGTCTCGGCCGGGATACTGGCTCGCTCCACGAGATCCTGCCGAAGAACTCTCCTATCGTTTAACGTTGATACTCTCGATCCGAGAATCCCCGGTACCATTATGCCTATTAAGAGGTTCCATAGGTGTAACGAGTGAACTTTGACAACCGCGCAAGTACGATTCTGGTCGCGTTCGGTTGTCTGTTAGTGGCAGTCATCGTAACTGAGTTCATCTGGCTTACAGTTTCGAACCAGCTCGACCTGATAAACGCCGTCTACTTGGTCGGGCTCCTGACGACGGGGCCGGGGATCGTCGCACTCCTCGTGGGCGGGAACTACCTATCGCGCTCGTCGCTCTCCGACGGCCAGCAGTTCCGCGTGCTGAAGTGGGCCGTCGCGGGCTCTGCCGGGTTCCTGCTGATAAACGCCGTGCTGATACTCACGATGCCGCCGGACAACACCCTGATCACTGTCGGATGGACGCGGTGGTCCATCAGTATCGGCGCCGGCGGCGGGTTCCTGATCGGCTACTACGAGGCACGGGCGGTGCAGCGTGCCGTCAAGGCCGAGCGCGCGTCCGTCCAAGCCAGGGAGTCCGAGGAGCGCCGGGAGATGCTCGACTACCTCAACTCGCTGCTCCGGCACGAGGTGCTGAACACCGCCGCCGTCATCAGCGGCTACGCCGACCTGCTCAAACAGCGATCGAGCGAGGACGACCCGGATTACGAGTACCTCGACGTCATCGAGCGGCAGGCCAACGAGCTCACCGGGACGACGAAGGACGTGCGTCTGCTGCTGCAGTCGCTCGAAGAGGGGACCGACCTCGGCCCCGTGAACCTCACCGACGTGCTGGCGGAGGAGCTCGACAAACTGGAGGACCGATACGGCTACGTGGAGACCGACGCGGAGATCCCCGACGACGTGTACGTCCGTGCCGACGAGCTGCTCAAGCGCGTGTTCTCGAACCTGCTCAACAACGCGGTCGAACACAACGAGAGCGGCCACCCTCACGTCACCGTCTCGGTCTCGGCGGGACCGGACAGCGTCGACGTCCGCGTCGCGGACAACGGCTCGGGCATCCCCGAAGCCGAGCGCGACCTGCTGTTCGAGACGGCGACGGGGAAGACGGACCACGGGATCGGTCTCACCATCGTCGCTCGGCTGATCGAGCGATACGGCGGAGCCGTCGAACTCACCGACACCGGCCCGGAAGGCACCGTGTTCACTGTGACACTACCGAGGGTGGAGCCGGAGTCGTCGACCGACCCCCCACAGGAAGAGTCGACCGCAACCGCGTCGTCCCCGCAGTAGCCTGTCACCCGTCGCGCGTCAGATCGTGGACCGCCAACAACAGCCGCCGTGGGTCAGACCTCCCGAGTGTCCTCGCTTCCGGAGGGTTCGCTTCCCGTTTCCTCGACGGTCTCGTCGACAGTTCGCTCAAGCGTCGCGTCAGTCTCGATCCGAACCACGCCCGGGAGCGAGCAGAGCTCGTCGACGCCTGCCTCGGGCAGACGAACGAGCCAGCAGTCGAATTCGAGTTCCTCGATCACCTCGCCGCCGGCGTCCGCGACGGTCTCACGGAGCCCCACCGACTCCGTGGCGTCGTCGAGTTCGACGACCAGCGTCGCCGTCGCCTGGCCCGGGTCGTCCCGCATTCGTCGAACCGGGTGTGAGAGGTACACGGTCGACCGTGGCGGCGCGGTCGGGCAAAAACGTTCGGCCGAGGCCGGAACGTTCAAGCCGGCGACAGCCCCAGTCGGGGTGTGACTGGGAGTACCACGAGCAGGGGGCGGTCGCCGTGACTATCTCGATCGCGGCCCGCGACCCGGAGTCCGGGCAGGTCGGCGTCGCCGTCGCGTCGGCGTTCCCCGCCGTCGGGGCGGTCTGCCCGTGGGTGAGCGCCGACGGCGCCGTCGTCACCCAGTCGTGGGACGCCGGTGCCGACTACGGCGAGGCGCTGCTCGCCCTGCTCGATCGCGGGATCGCGCTCCCGACGGCGGCTGAGGCGTTCGTCGCCGGCCGGCCGGGCTCGGTCGGCCTCCAGCTTCACGGGATCGACGCCGACGGGCAAACGTACGCCCACACCGGCGAGAAGTGCGTTGAGCACGCCGACCACTACGTCGGCGAGGAGTACACCGTCGGCGGGGACCTGCTCGCGAGCGCCGAGGTGATCGACGCCGTCGCCGCCGCGTTCGAACGTTCGACCGGACGGTTCACCGACCGCCTGCTGACGGCGCTGGAAGCCAGCGAATCAGCCGGCGGCGACAAGCGCGGCGACAACCTCAGCGCCGCGGTGTTGGTGTACGGCGACCCGCACAAGCTCTATCACAACCTCAGAGTCGACACGCCCGGCCAGCCGATCGCGAACCTCCGGGATGCGTACGAGTCCGCACTGGAGACCGAACGCAGCATGGACGACGAGGAGATGCAGAAGTTCTGGGGCGACGCCGTCCCCGAGACGATCCGCGAGTACCCGATCCGGTACTGAGCGGGCGGGGCTACTGCAGTTCGGCGGACTCGAACCGCCGGTAGCCGACGACGACGGGGATCGTCGCCCAGCCAAGCAGGACTGCGAGTCCGAAAACGTTCGGAGCGTGGGGTCCGGGAACGGCTGTGCCGTACAGTACCCCCTCGATCAGTTCGGGGACGTAGTAGCGCGCGGCGTTGAACGCCTCCGCAGGGCTAAGGCGGTTGACATAGAGATACCATGTCGGCTCGTCGAGCGAGTAGAAGACCGTCGCCTGAGAGGGGACCCGGCTGCTCCCCGTGAACGCAAACGAGAACAGCGGCAGGACGAGGTTCCGCCAGAGCGGCTCGACCAGCGCGTACGTCCCCATCACGAGACCGATCGCGCGGGTCTCGCTCGCGACGAAACTAGACACGCCGACGGTCAGCCCGATCCATGCCAGCGCGAACAGCAACAACGCGATCGTTCCGCCGATCACGTCGACGGCCTCAATCCCCCCGAACCCGACGGCGACGACGACCCCCATCACCACAAGAGAGAGCAGGACGGTCGTCGTCAGGATCAACGAGCGCCCGAGGTACGTCCCGAACACCACGTCCCGGCGCGTACCAGGCTGTCCCAACAGAACCCGGATGCTTCCGGAGCTCCGTTCGCCGACGACCGATTTGAATCCGACACCGATGGCCGCGAGGGGGAGCCAGAGGGTGAACTGGGCGACCGCCAGAATGAACGGTCGGGTGTGCTGGTCGGCGATCGGCGTCGACATGAACGAGAGGACGTGTGAGAGGCTGAGAACCGTCATCGCCCCGGCGATAACCCAGATCGAACGGGTCCGCAGCGAGTGCTTGAAGTCCTTCTGTGCGATTACCCTCAGCGCGTTCATGCGTCGGCCTCCTCGGTGGTAAGCCGAGCAAACAGCTCACCGAGCGACGCTTCCTCGATTTCGATGTCGGTTACGGACGCGCCAGACGCCTCGACGCGGGTGATGACGGTGGACTTCGCGTCGTCGTCAGTCAACCCGACTTCGACGCAGCCCTCCGCGATCTCGACCGTGCTGACACCGTCGATATCGGTGAGTTCGAGGTCTGTCGGCGTCGCGTCGACCGAGAGGGAAAGCGTCGAGTGACTATCGAACCGGTCCCGGATCCCGTCGATCGTGTCGACGGCGACGAGTTCGCCGCCGTCGATGATACCGACACGGTCACAGACCGCTTCGACCTGTTCGAGGATGTGTGTCGAGAAGAAGACGGTTGTCCCGCGATCCGCCTCCTCACGGATCATCTCTCGGATTTCCTGTACCCCGTTCGGGTCGATGCCGGACGACGGTTCATCCAGCACGAGCACGGCGGGATCGCCGACGAGCGCCATCCCGAACGCGAGTCGCTGTGACATCCCCTTCGAGTAGCTCCCGACCGCTTCGTCACCGCTGTCGGCGAGGCCGACGCGGGCGAGAACCGACTCGGGGTCCTCCCCGCTATCGTTGAGGCTGACGGCGAGTTCGATATGTTCGCGCCCGGTGAGTGAGTCGTAGAGGGCGTAGTCGTCCGGGAGGACGCCGATATCTCGCCGGACCTTACGGGGGGACTGCTGCGGGTCGTGGCCCGCGACCTCCGCCTCCCCGTCGGTGGGGCGGACGAAATCGAGGAGGATATCGATCGTGGTCGACTTTCCGGCGCCGTTGGGGCCGAGAAACCCGAATATCTCTCCGCGCTCGACCGTTAGATCGAACGCCTGGAGGGCTATCGTGTCTTCGTACTGTTTGGTTAGGTTGGAGGTTTCGATGGCGGCCATCTGCGGGGGGAGGACGGTTCGTTGCCACTTACAAATGCGTTTTGAAACATGAGTGGGTTGATGATTGGGTCCCCGGAGCCGCTGGCGTCTACGCTGCTGGCGCGGGCGCTACGGTTCGGGGGCGACCATGCTCGGCACCCGCGCTACAGCACCAGCGCCTCCCGGAGCGCCTCGCTCCCCTGCTCCGCCTGGATCCGGCGCTGTCGCTGACTCCCGCTCTCACGGTCGAGCAGTCCCGCCAGCGCGTCGTTCCCGATCCGGTCGCAGGTGCGCTCGATCGCCTCGGCGAGTCCGATCGTCGACTCGCCGTCGCGGTCGACGAACGTCGCGTCGTGGCCGTGTCGCGTGGCGCGCCACTTGTTCTCGTCGAGCAGCTCACGGCGCAGCCCCGTGCCGAGGGGGTCGCGCTTCCCGTCCTCGTAGCGCTCCGCGAGGTCGATCACCATCGCGTGGATCCCCTCGACGAACGCGTCGACGACCGCGGGGTCGACCTGTCCGTCCGGCGTGCGGATCTCCACGGTGCCGTGGCCGGTGTGGGGGCGCACGTCGAACCAGAGCTCGCCGCGGTCCTCGACGGCCCCCTGCTCGACCATTCGGCGCTCGTAGCGCTCGAACGCCGCGTAATCTTCGAACGCGGTCGGCATCCCGGTGTTGGGGAGGTTCTCGAATATCTTCGCCCGTGCAGACGCGAGCCCCGTATCGAACCCGTTCCAGAACGGGGAGTTCGCCGACAGCGCCAGCAGCGGCGGCATCTCCCACCGGAGCTCGTTGGCGATCCAGACCGCCTTGTCGGGGTCGTCGACGCCGACGTGGACGTGCAGCCCTGCGGTCGTGTTTCGGTGCTGGGGGTACTGAATCCGCTCCAATTGGGAGCGATACCGCGGCTTCTCGGCGTGGTCGAGCTCGCGCCAGCGCGCCTCGGGGTGGAGCCCCGCCGCGGCGATCCGGTAGCCGTGGTTCTCGGCGTGCTCGACTAGCGCCTCCCGCACCGCGAGCAGGTGGTCCTCGGCCTCGCCCACGTCCTCGATCAGCGGGGTCTGGGTCTCGATGGTGAACTTGAACAGTTCGTGGTCCAGCTTCCCCGCGAGCGGCGCCGGCGGCTCGTCGTCGCCGTACACCAGCTCGTCGATCCCCGAGACGGGCAGCCCCTCGTCGTCGACGACGTAGAACTCCTCTTCGACTCCGAGGGTTCCCATCCGGTCGAAGCTCTCGCGGGAGCCCAGTTCCTCCATTTGCACCACAGTGAGAGCCCCCACCTAAATAGGGTGCCGGCTCCGGAACGCGGCGAGGGCTACCGCTTCCGGGCGACGATTCCGAGGTGGTCCTCGTGGTAGCGGTCCAGCCGCGCCGTTTCGAGCAGTTCGTACGCCTCCCCCAGCGTCTCCCGGACGTCCTCGAACACCGCGTCCGGCTCCGCGACCACGTCCTCGCTGCGGGCCTTGATCGCCGCCAGCAGCAGGCCGTCGGCGGCGAGGAACTCCGCGTTGCGGTTCGCGACCGCGGCCTGCCCGCGGGTCGCCACGTCCTGCACGATGCAGTCGAGCCCGGACTCCACGACGCCGGCGTACTCCCGCGGCTTCCGGGCGTCGGCGAGCAGCGGGAACAGGTTCGGCCGGCTCTCGGCCACGTCCACCAGATCCCGGACGGGCCGCGGCGCGAACTCCACCGCGTACGTCGGCCCCGCGAAGTCGGCGACGTGGCTGACGGTCGTCCCGGAGGCGGCGCCGAGGTACAGCACCGACTCGCCGCCCGAGAGGCGGGTGTCCATCCCGAGTTCGAGCATCGCGCCGAGCTTCGACCGCCCGGCGTCCCACACCCGCCGGCCGTCGACGGTCGGCTCGCCGTACACCGGCTCGCCCTCGGTCGTCAGCCGCTCCTCGCCCGCCACGGTCCGGCGGCCGACGCCCGCGGGGAGTTCACTCATCGTCGCCCTCCGTCGCGCCGTCGGCCCCCTCACCCGCACGCGCACGGATCGTCTCCATTCGGTCGCGCAGGTCCCCGTGGACGCCCTCCCGGCGGTCGCCGGCGTAGTGGTCGATCCGGGCGGCGATCGAGAGCTTCCCCGCGAGGGCGCGCGCTGCCGAGCCGCGGTCCTCGGGTCGCGTGCCGCGGACGAACTCGTGGGTGAAGATCACGCCGTGTTTGGGCGAGGGGGCGTGCCCGCGGAGGTGGGCGAACAGCGCGTCCTCCGCGCCGAGTACCTGCACGGTGCCGGAGGGTTTCTTCGCGAGCGACTCCAGCCCGCCGGTGAGCGAGATCAGGCGGGCCGCGAGCACGGGGCCGGCCATCTCCGCGAGGTTCGGCGCCACCTCTGGCGCGCGGCGCTCGATGAACGCCCGGAGGTCGTCGCGCTCCTCGCGCAGGTCGACGGCGCGCTGGGCCAGCGAGATCGCCCGTTCCTCCGTGGCGTCCGCGGGGTCGCGCTGAGCGACGACGGCCGCGAAGTCGAGCCCGGTGGCGTCTTCCTCGACGTCGAGCAGCGCGCCGGCCCACTCCTCCAGCCGCTCGGCGAGTTCGTTCGCGGTTCGCTCGGCGTCGTCCATGGCTCGCAGCGCGTGAATGAGCTGTTGGTCGTCGGCACGCTCGGCCGCCCGGGCAGCCTCGCGGGCAGCGTCGACGGTCGCCTCGTGGAGTCGGTCGTAGTACTCGCCCTCGTCGGCGGCGAACCCGGATTCGACGGCCAGCGCCGGCCAGTCGCGGGGCTCGTCGGCCTCGCTCCCGCGGATCGCCGCCGCCGCGGCCTCGGGGTCGCCGGGGTCGACGCCGGCGAACCACGCGTCGTCGGTCTCGGTCATGGCGGGCCCTACCTGCCGTGGTCGTATAGGCGTTCCCGATACGCCCGCGTGCCGAGCGTATTTAGGGCGGGCCCACACTCCTTCCCTCAATGACGCCGTTCCAGTCGATGCTGCTGGTGAGTACGCTGGTGGGGCTGGCAACGGGCCTCGGCGCGATCCCGACGCTGTTCGGCGCCCGTGTGAGCCACCGTACGTACGACGCAGCGCTCGGGCTCGCGGGCGGCATCATGGTCGCGGCGTCGGTGTTCGGCCTCATCATCCCGGGGAGCGAGGCGGGGGCGCTCTCGGCGGTGATGCTCGGCGTGTTCCTCGGCGGTTTCGGCCTGCTCGCTGGCAACCGCGTGATCCCGCACCTCCACACGGAGTACCACCGCCGGCGCGGCCACGGCGGCGGTGAGATCGACGACGGGAGCGACGACGCGGACGGCGGGAGCGAGGAGAGCGACGAACCGCTCGACGACCGCCTCCGCCGCGCCGCACTGGTCGGCGGCGCGATCACGCTCCACAACGCGCCCGAGGGGCTGGCGATGGGGATCGCCTACGCCTCGGGGCTGGAGGAGGTCGCGCTCGTGCTCGCGATCGTGATCGCGCTCCAGAACGTCCCCGACGGCTTCGCGTTCGCGATTCCGGTCGCCCAGTCGGGCGTCTCGACGGCGAAAGTGTTCCTCTACACGACGCTCTCGGGGACGGTCCCGCAGGTGATCGGCTCGGTGTTCGGCTTCGCGCTCGTCGGGATCGCACAGGGGATCTTCCCCGTCGCCGCCGGCTTCGCCGCGGGCGCGATGCTCGCGGTCGTCCTTCGGGAGATGGTGCCCTCCAGCCACGGCCACGGCTACGCCGACGCCGCGACCGCGGCGTTTCTCGTCGGCTTCGTGCTGCTGGTCGTCGTCGACGCCGCGGTCGCCGCCTGATCGCGGTCAGCGCCCCATCGTGTGGAACTCCGCGTTGGGACGCATGTCCGCGAACATCGCCATCCGGTTGCTGAGGTTGAAAAAGGCGGTCACGGCGGCGATGTCCCACATCGCTTCGGGGCTGTACCCCACCTCTGCCAGCCGTTCGAGGTCGGCCTCCGTCACGCGGTCGGGGTGTTCGGTCAGCGTCACCGCCACGTCGAGCATCGCCATCCGCTTCTCGCTCACGTCGGCCTGTCGGTAGTTCGCGACCAGCTGGTCGGCGAGCTCGGGGTCACCCGAGTAGATCCGGGTCAGCGCGCCGTGGGCGACGTTGCAGTAGTAGCAGTGGTTCCGGCCCGAGACCGCGACGACGATCATCTCCACCTCCTCGCGGTCGAGTGCGGTGTCGTCCACGAGCGCGTCGTGATACTCGAAGAAGGCCCGGAAGTGGCTCGGCTTGTACGCGAACGCGGAGAACACGTTCGGCGTGAAGCCGGCCTCCTCGGTCTCCTCGGCGATGCGGTCCTGCAGATCCTCGGGAAGCTCCTCGAACTCGGGCACCTCGAAGCGGGTCATCGCGTCGTCGTCGAGTGTTGGGTCGGCCATCGCCGGTCGTTGGGCGGGCGAGCACTTCAAGACGCCCGCTCTTTTTGCCCTCGGGCCCGGAACTCGGAGCGATGACGCTCGCGCCCGACACCGAGAGCCGGATCGCCCGCCACTGGGCCGAGCAGCTGAACTGTTCGCCCGAGGCGTTCTCGGCGGCGGGCGTTACGGTCGTCGACACCGCCACCGAGGGGACGATCCGCCTGCTCCGCCGCGGCGACGCGGTGGTCGTGGCCGCGCCCGAAGCTCTGCAGGACGCGCTCGCCGACGCTGACGACGCACTCCGGGACGCCGACCTCCCCGCGACCGAGGCTGTGACACGTGCACTGGCGGACACCCACACCGGCGTCGATCGGGTTTACGGCCCGTACGTCCTCGGCTACGCCGACGAGCCCTCGTTCTCGCCGGTCGAGTCGACCGCCCGGCTGCTCGTCGGGGGCGACCGGGACGCGTTCGACCGCCTGCAGGAGCGCGTCCCGGAGGAGGATTGGGCCCGCGCCTCACCCGTGTTCAGGCCCGGCCAGACCGCGGGGCTGTTCGTGGACGACGGTCTCGTCGCGGTCGCGACGCTGACCCACCTCCCGTTTCCGGACGTGGGCGTCGTCGTCGATCCCGCCCACCGCGGGCGCGGCTACGGGCGCGCGGTCGTCTCCACGATCACGAGCACCGCTTTCGACGTGGATCGGGACGCCATCGTTCGCTACCGCACTCGCGAGTCGTCGGCGGCGTCGGTCGCGCTCGCCGACTCACTGGGGTACGAACGGTGGGCGAGGAGTGCGGTGGTCGTACTCGATCAGGGCAGCCCCTGAGCCGCCAGCGCGCCCGCGGCGGCGAGCGCGAAGATCCCGAGCAGGAACAGTCCGTAGTTCGCGATCGTGTTGTCCGCGCGAGTGACGTAGAGGCTGAACTCCCGGCCCCACGGCCAGAACAGGTTCACGCCCGCGGGCGTGAGCACGTCGCCGAGCAGGTGGGCACCGACGCTGACGGCCCCGACGAAGAAGCCGAACAGCGTGAGCTGGACGCCGCCGACCGTCCCCACGCCCTCGGCCAGCAACGCGCCCGCGCCGGCGAACGCCCCGCCGACAAGCGTGGCGAACAGCAGCGAGTGGGTGGGACCGCGGTGGGGGATTCCCGGGATCCGGTGGTCGACGTCGGGTAGCATCGCCAGCCAGAGCATCGCGCCGCCGACCACGAGCGCCGCCAGCGGCTGGCCGACCGCGACGAGCAGGTAGCCGATCGGGGCGAACACGAGCATCGACACCCCGAGGTGGCCGGTCCGGTACACACGACCGACTGGTCGCCCAATGGGCCTAAAGGGCTCGGCCGCGCTGTCAGTTGTCCGTGTCCTCGCTCTCTTCGTTCGTCCCCTGGTACTCGACGGTCTCGCCGTCGGCGAACGTGACGCTCGCGATCTCGCGGCGCTCCCCGTCGACGTAGCAGTAGACACCGTCACCCTCGTTCTCGGTCTGCCGGTGGGAGCCGTCACAGAAGGGGTGGTCGTCGCTGAGCCCGCAGCGACAGACCGCGATGTCGCCCTTCTCCGGGTCGATGTCCTCCTCGTCGAGATATTTCGGCGACTGCGCCTCCCGGCTCACGTGGCGGGTCATGGCCGTCGGTGGGTCGCCCGTCCCGATAGCTCTTGGGCGGGGACGCCCCCGACGGCGTCAGAACGCGTCGGGAATTAAGTGCGATTCCTTCGTCGCCCGGGCTATGGGCAGTGTCCAGTACGACTTCGCCGACGAGACGGTGATCGTCACCGGCGGCAGTTCGGGGATCGGCCGCGCGATCGCACTGGAGTTCGCCGACGCGGGCGCGACCGTCCTCAACGCCGACATCGACCCCGAACCGAAGGACCGCGACGCCGAGAAGCCGACCCACGAACGCATCGAGGCCGACGGCGGCACCGCGGAGTTCGTCGAGACCGACGTCTCCGATCCCGCGGAGATCCGCGTCGCCGTCGAGGCCGCCCGCGAGTACGGCGGCGTCGACGTGATGGTGAACAACGCCGGCCTCTACATCGGCGGGCCGATGCGGGAGGTCACCGAGGCGGAGTTCGACCGCATCCACGCGGTCAACGCCAAGGGCGTGTTCTTCGGCACCCAGATCGCCGCCAACGATATGATCGACCGCGGCGTCGCGGGCAGCATCGTCAACACCGCCTCGATCAGCTCCAACGTCGCGCAGTTCGGGCAGGTGCAGTACGACTCCACCAAGGGCGCGATCCGGATGATCACCCGCGGCTCGGCGCTCGAACTCGCGGAACACGACATCCGGGTCAACGCCGTCGCGCCCGGACAGATCGCGACGGAGTTCCTCGACGGGTGGACCGAAGAGGCACAGGCGGGCGCCGAGGAAGGGGAGTTCCTCAAACCCGTCCCGCTGGGCCGGGCGGGGTTCCCGACCGACGTGGCGCCCGCGGCGGTGTTCCTCGCGAGCGACGCCGCGGGGTACGTGACGGGCGAGCTGCTCCACGTCGACGGCGGCTGGCAGATCATCTGAGTCGCCGGGGTATTTGTCGAGCGAGCTTGAACGCGGGGCCATGTCACGGAAGGTGCTGCTCGACGTCGACCCGGGCTGTGACGACGCCGTCGCGCTCGGGCTGGCGCTCGCGAGCGACGAACTCGACGTGGTCGGCGTGACGACGGTCGCCGGCAACACGACCGTCGACAACGCGACGCGGAACGCGCTGTCGGTGCTGACGCTGTTCGACCGGACCGACGTGCCCGTCGCCGCGGGCTGTGGTCGGCCGCTGGCCCACGAACTCGAAACCGCCGAAGACATCCACGGAGACGGCGGAATCACCGGCGACCTGCCCGCGCCGGCCGCCGAGCCCGTATCCACAGACGCGCCGGCGTTCATCCGCGAGCAGGCGACCGAACAGGACGACCTGACGCTCGTCGGGCTGGGCCCGCTGACGAACGTCGCGGTCGCGCTGATGAGCGACCCCGACCTCCCCGAGCGCCTCGACGAGGTGGCCGTGATGGGCGGGACGATCCGCGCGACCGGGAACCGGACGCCGATGGCGGAGGCGAACTTCTACTCCGATCCCGCCGCGGCGAGACGTGTCGTCTGGGACGCGAACCCGAAGATCGCGGGGCTGAACGTCACCCACCGCGCGCAGGTGCCCCCGGGCGTCGTCGACGGCGACTCCGGAACTGCGGCGACGATCCGGGCGTGGCTCGACTACTACCCCGACTGGGTGCGCGAGAGCGTCGGCCTCGAACACGCCGCACAGCACGACGCGCTCGTGGTCGCGGACCTGTTCGCGGACGTGTTGACCTACGAGTCGGCGCCGACCGACGTGTTCGTCGACGACGACGACGCCCGCGGCGCGGTGATGTTCGACGAGTACGGCATCACCGACGCCGAGCGGACCGCCCGGGTCGCCGTCGACGTGGACGTCGAGCGTTTCCGGGCGCTCCTGGGCGAGCGGCTCTCCCGACTCGGCTGATGACGGCCGACGCGGACGCGCTGCCGTTCTCACGATGGTGGCTGGTGGTCGTCGGTGCGCTCGCGATGGGTGCGGCCGGCACGTACCAGTTCGTCTGGTCGTCGATCCGTGGGCCGCTGGGCGGGCAGGTCGGCGCCTCCGAAGCGACACTCGGCACGCTGTTCACGCTGCTGATCGTCGCCCAGACGCTCTCGCAGTTCCCCGCCGGCTGGGTTCGGGACCGCTACGGGCCGCGGGTCCCGCTGCTCGTCGGCGGCCTCCTGATCACGGCCGGGTACGGCGTGTTCGCGGTGGCCGCGACACCGACGGTCGCGGCGGCCGGCGTCGTCGTCGGTGGGTCGGGCGCGGGGACGGTGTACACCGTCGCGATCAACACCCCGGTGAAGTGGTTCGACGACCGCCGTGGCCTCGCGACGGGAGTCGTGACGATGACCTACAGCGGGCTGAGCGTCGCGCTCATCCCGGCGATCCGGGGCGGCGTCGCGGGCAGTTTCGAGGCCAGCGTGCTCGTCCTCGGCGGCATCGTGGCGGTGTCCTGCATCGCCGCGGCCGCCGTCGTCAGGGATCCCGAGACGGGCGACCCGGACGCGGACGACGGTTCGACTACCGGGGTCGGCGACGGAAAGCCGCAGTACGGCTGGCGCGACGCCGTTCGGACGTGGCAGTTCTGGGTGCTGTACGTGGTGTTCGCGGTTCTCAACGGGGTCGGCCTGATGCTGGTCGAGAAGGCGATCGCGTTCGCGGACGGGCTCGGGCTCTCGGCGGCGGTCGCGACCGCCGCCGCCTCGACGATCGCGCTCGGCGACAGCGCGGGCGTGATCGCCGGCGGCGGGGCAGCCGACCGCTTCTCGCCGACCCGGACCGTCGGCGTCTCGCTGCTGCTGAGCGCGCTCTCGATCGTCGGGGCGGTCGCCGGCGGCGGGCAAGGGCTCGGCACCGCGTTCGTTCTCATGGTCGGCGTCGCCGCGTTCTTCCGGAGCCCGGCCTTCGCCGTGTTTCCGGGGCTGGTCGGGGAGTACTACGGCGTCGCCCACTCCTCGGAGAACTACGCCGTGCTGTACACCGGGAAGCTCTGGGGCAGCGTGTTCGGCGGCGCGGCGACGAGCGTCCTCGTCACGACGCTCGGCTGGAGCCAGTCGTTCCTGCTCGGCGCGGGGCTGCTGGCCGTCGCCGGCGTCGCGATGTTCGGCGTGCGCCCGGTCGAACGCTGAAGGTCGGACCACACCGCGGCCCGGCGGTTTTTAGCCCCTCCCCTCGGACGGACCCGTATGGCGAACCCGGCACGGCGTGCGGGACTCTACCTCCTCGGAACGGCCGCGGTGATCCTGGCTTACGCCGTCCTCTACCAGTTCGGGATGGCGCGGCTGGAGGGGGTAGAGATGCGGTTCATCGAGGCGCTGCACGTCGTCGTCGAGACGTTCACCACCGTTGGCTACGGCGAGCAGGCCGGCCAGTGGGACACCACGCCGATGCTCGCGCTGTCGATCGTGATGCAGTTCACCGGCGTCGCGCTCATCTTCCTCACGCTGCCGGCGTTCGTGCTGCCGCTGTTCGCAGAGGCGCTGGCCTCGGGGCCGCCACGCGAGTTCGACGGTGAGGGCCACGTGGTGATCTGTTCGTTCTCACCCACCGTCGATACGTTGCTCACCGAACTCGAGGCGCGGGGCCAGCCGTACGTGGTCGTCGAGTCCGACGGCGACACCGTGGAGGCGCTGGCCGCCGACGGCATCGAGGTGGTGCAGGGCGATCCGGAGGACGTGGACACGCTGGCGGCGGTCTCGGCCGACGACGCCGCGGCGGTAGTCGCGGCGAACGACGACGAGACCAACGCAAGCGTGATCCTCGCGTCTCAGCACGTCGCCCCCGAGACGCGCGTGCTGAGCCTCGTCGAGGACGAGAGCCACGCCGACTACCACCGCTACGCCGGCGCCGACGAGGTGATCCAGCCCCGGAGCGTGCTCGGGGAGTCCCTGGCCGGGAAGGCGTCGACGGCAGTGTCCTCGGAGCTCGACGGCGCCGTCGAAATCGCCGAGAACCTCGATATCGCCGAGCTGCTGGTCCAGCGCGGCTCGCCGCTCGAGGGGCGGCGGATCGACGACTGTGGCATCGACGACCTGCCCGGCACGAACATCGTGGGCGCGTGGTTCCGCGGGGAGTTCGTCTCCGCACCCGGGCCGTCACGGCGTATCGACGAGCACACCGTGTTGCTCGTCGCCGGTCCCGAGGCGGGGGTCGAGCGGATGAAGGAGCGCAGTCTCCCGACCGACCAGCCCCCGAAGAACCACATCGTCGTCGCCGGCTACGGCGTCGTCGGCTCCACGGTCACCGAGACGGTCACGGCTGCGGGGCTCTCGGTCACCGTCGTCGACATCGAGGAGAGCCCGAGCGTCGACGTGGTCGGCGACGTGACCGACCCGATAACGCTCGAGGAGGCCGAGATTCAGGAGGCCGACGCGCTCGTGCTCGCGCTGGGCGAGGACACCACCGCGCTGTTCGCCGCGCTCGTCGCGCGGCAGGTCGCCCCCGAGACGGGGATCATCGCCCGGACCAACGACGCCGACTCGGCACCGAAGCTCTATCGCGCGGACGCCGACTACGTGCTCTCGTTGCCGACCGTCAGCGGCCGGATGCTCGCCTCGAAACTGCTCGAGGAGGAGGTGATCACCCCCGAGACGCAGGTCGAGCTGGTCCGACGCGAGGCGCCCGCGCTCGTCGGCCGCACGCTCGGTGAGGCGAACGTACGCGCCCGGACCGGCTGTACGGTGCTCGCCGTCGAGCGCGACGACGAGACAATCACGGGAATCGACGCCGGCTTCCGGATCCGCGAGGGTGACATCCTGATCGTGGCGGG